>Ga0164243_10006084_pt1 | contig 18358 bp, 15 predicted proteins | sample OricompcompostOP_FD_108781 | JGI IMG/M metagenome (GOLD analysis project Ga0164243, IMG submission 108781) | Organic Plus compost microbial communities from Emeryville, California, USA - Original compost - Organic plus compost (OP) | ecosystem: Engineered > Solid waste > Mixed feedstock >... | reverse complement strand
GAGACAGCGACTACTCCCCCGGGCCCTCGTTCTGGGGCCCGGTTCACCTCGCCAGCGGCTGCGAGGTGCCCACGTCCGGTCTCATCCAGCCCCCGAACCATGCCCTGGCCGCGTTGCTCGTGCATCGATCCGATACCGACACCTCTCGCCGCCGTGGCTTCCTCGAGCGCGCGTACCCGCGCCTCGTCGCCTGGCACGACTACCTGCGCGACCGGCGCGCGACCTCGTCCGGCCTCGTCTACGTGATGCACCCGTGGGAGAGCGGCATGGACAACTCCCCGTACTGGGACGAGCCCCTGGCTCGCATCGACGGGCTCGAGGGCGACATCCCGAGGCCGGATCTCGACCACGCAGCGGCATCCGATCGCCCCAGCACGGCCGAGTATGCCAAGTATCTGTATCTCGCATCCCGCTACCGCGACTCCGCGTGCGAGGACTCCGTCGAGTCCTCCCCCTTCCGCGCGGTGGACCCGGCCGTGAACGCGCTCTTCGTGCGCTCGGAGCTCGCTCTCGCGGAGATCGCGACGGAGATCGGGCAGGACGCGACAATCCACAGGGATCACGCCGCGGCGCTCACGACCGCGTTCGAGGACCTCTGGCTCGACGAGCTCGGCAGCTACGTCGCTCTCGACGACGTCACCGGGCGCCTCCAGCCCTTCCGCACGGTCTCCGGCTTGATCCCCCTCCTGGCTCCGGGCATCCGCCACGCCACGGAGCTGCTCGCGACGCTCAGAGGGCCGAGCTTCGCGCTCGGGTCCGCCGCGATGGTGCCAAGCCTCGACCTCACCTCCGATCTGTTCGACTCCGCCAGGTACTGGCGGGGTCCATCGTGGTTCAACACGGCTTGGCTCATCGCCACGGCGCTTCGCGAGCGGGGCCTCATCGACGAGTACGACGTGCTCACGGCCCAGATGGCCGAGCTCGCGGTGGCCAGCGACTTCGCGGAGTACGTCAGCCCCGACACCGGGCACTCGCGCGGCACGCAGCGCTTCAGCTGGACTGCTGCGCTCACCCTCGACGTCATGACACCGTGACCGCACCGCGGGCATCCGCCTCCGGATGCCCGCGGCCGCTCTCTGCCGCGGTCACCAGTCGTGAACGGTGCCGTCCGCGAGCCGGTTGCAGGGGAGATACGCCTGCTGATAGGGATACGCGGCGGCAGCCTCCTCGTTGAGCTCGACGCCGAGACCCGGGGTCTCGCCCGGGTGCAGCGCCCCGTCCGCGAACACCATCGACTGCTCGAAGACCGTGTTGGTCCGCTCGCTGTGCGCCATGTACTCCTGGATGCCGAAGTTGTGGATCGCGAGGCCCAGGTGCACCTGAGCGGCGAGACCGACCGGCGAGATGTCGGTCGGTCCGTGGAACCCCGACTTGATCTGGTACTGCGCCGCGTAATCCATCACCTTCTTGAGAGGCGAGATGCCACCGAAGTGAGTCGATGCGGCTCTCACGTAGTCGATCAGCTGCTCCTTGATCAACGTCTGGAAGTCGAAGATCGTGTTGAAGACCTCTCCGACCGCGAGAGGCGTGGTCGTGTGCTGACGGATCAGTCGGAAGGCCTCCTGATTCTCCGCAGGGGTCGCATCCTCGAGCCAGAACAGGTCGAACGGCTCGAGCGCCTTGCCCAGCTTGGCGGCTTGGATCGGCGTCATGCGATGATGTCCGTCGTGGAGGAGCGGCAGCTCCGGCCCGAACTCGTTCCTCACCGCCTCGAACACGGTCGGCACATGCCGCAGGTACGCCCTGGTGTCCCAGTCCTCCTCGGTCGGCTGTGTGCCCCGGCCCGCGGGCTCGTAGTCGTACCGCTCCCCCGTGGCCTGCACCTGGGCCGCCACGCCGTACACCGCCTTGATGCCCGGGATCGCGGTCTGCACGCGGATGGAGCGATAACCCTGCTCGAGGTGCGCTCGGATCGAGTCGAAGAGCTCGGGGAGATCACGACCGGATGCGTGCCCGTAGGTGGCGACGGCGATGCGAGAGGCTCCGCCGAGCAGCTGGTAGACCGGCAGTCCCGCGACCTTTCCCTTGATGTCCCACAGCGCCATGTCGACGGACGCGATCGCGGCCATGGTCACGGGTCCCCGACGCCAGTACGCGCTCCGGTAGAGGAACTGCCAGGTGTCCTCGATCCGGTGCGGATCGCGACCGATGAGCAGCTGTGCGACGTGGTCCCTCAGGTATGCGGCGACGGCCAGCTCGCGCCCGTTGAGGGTGGCGTCCCCGAGGCCGGTGATGCCCTCGTCCGTCGTGATCTTCAATGTCACGAAGTTCCTGCTCGGGCTCGTCACGATGACCTCAGCCGAGATGATCTTCACTTCTGCACCTCTGATTCCTCTTGTTCCTGGCGAAGACTGCGCACGAGGGCCACCAACTGATCGTCGGCAGCCCACCTGGGCTCGACGAGCCCGACCAGCGCACGCAAACGCTGCTCGTCGTCCAGTGCGCGGTATGCGTCGATCCGGTGCCGGGCGCCGTCGACGAGCTCATCGGGCGACACTCGGTCGATGTAGGCGGTCCAGGCTGCGACCGCACGGAGGCCTGCGGCTCCCTGCCGCCCGACGGCACGTTCCGCGTCGACCACGGGAACGACGCGCATCCTGAGCTTGGTGCTCCCGTCGACGGCGATCTGCGTGAGTCGGTGAGCGATGCGCGCGTTGCGGAACCGGTCGAGGAGCGCCAGTCGATAGGCATCCGTCTGGAGCCGCTCATCCCGGAGATGGGCGCGAGCCTCACGCCAGAACTCCTCGACCCAGCGCAGGCAGACCGGATCGGCGATCGCCTCGGCGACCGTGTGCATGCCGCGGATGCCGCCCGCGTAGGCGAGCAGGGAATGGGCGCCGTTCAGCATCCACAGCTTCCGGTTCTCGAACGGCTCGATGTCGTCGACGAAGACGGCTCCGGCGTCCTCCCAAGGTGGCCGTCCCGCCGGGAAGTCACCGCTCAGCACCCAATCCCTGAACGGCTCGGTGACGACGACGGCCTCGTCCCGGTACCCGCACTCGCGCTCCACGAGCGCGATGTCGGTCTCGGTGGTGCGTGGGGTGATCCTGTCCACCGACGTGCTGACGAACGAGATCGAGTCGTCGATCCAGTCTGCCAGCCCGGGATCGGCCGCTCGCGCAAGAGCCAAGACGGCGCGGCGGGTCAGTTCGCCGTTTCGGCTGAGGTTGTCGCACGACACCACGGCGAGCGGCCCGGCACCCGAACGCCGACGGGCGCGCAGCCCTGCGACCAGCCTCCCGATGGCTGTCGCGGGTGTCGCGGCGGCGTCGGCGCCCGCCAGGAGTTCCGCGTCGTTCGCGACGTCGGATGCGCCGAGGTCCAGGTCGCCCCGTGATGTCAAGCGGTATCCCTCTTCGGTGATCGTCACGGTGACGATGCTCGTGGAGGATGCCGCCAGCAGCTCGATCAGCCGAGCGACGTCTGCGCCGTCGAAGGCGCTCGAGATGCTGGTGACCAGTTCGAAGGAGTCGCCCGTGTCGGAGCGCTGCACCACAGTGTAGAGGCAGTCCTGCTCGGCGAGCGCACGTGCGGTGTCGGGACGGCGGCCGGTGAAGGCGGCGATCCCCCACTGACCGGACCCGTCCACTCTGTCGGTGTACCAGGCCTGGTGCGACCGGTGGAACGCTCCGAGACCGAGATGGACGATCCGGACGGGTGCCGGGCCCCGTAGGCGGCGACCGCGGCGGCTCAGGCGCTCAGCCATCGGCCCGCCCAGACGGGGGCAGGACACCGTCGTACCGGCCGGCGATGACATCCTCGACGCGGACCGGGCGGCGCGCGACCGACGATGCATAGACGGCGCCGACCGTCGCGAGCACCGTCACGGCGTCGCGGACCGGTGTGGTCGGCGGGCGGCCCGAGGCGATCGCCTCGCGGAGGTCCGCGTACTGACGGACGTGCCCCTCTGGCGTGAGGGTGGGATCGAGGTGTGGACCCGCAGCACGCACGAGGCCGTCCAGCGTCCCGGTCTGATCTCCCCGGCCATCCAGCCCCATGTCGGGCGCGTCGTCGCCCTCGCCCGCGGCGTGGAAGTAGACGAGCTCGTCCTGGTCGATCACGGCCGAGCCGCGTGTGCCCATGATCTGGAGCCGTGCGGTCAGTCCCGGATACGCGGCCGTCGTGGCGTGCACGGTCGCCAGGGCACCGGACTCGAACACGACCGTGGCCACGGCCGTGTCCTCCACCTCCAGGCCGGGATGCGCGAGCGTCGCGGTCGTCGCCGACACCTCGACCGGTGTGCCGAGAAACCAGACCAGGAGGTCGATGGTGTGGATCGACTGGTTCATGACGGCGCCCCCGCCGTCCATCCTCCAGGTGCCGCGCCACGGGTTCGCGTCGTAGTACCGCTGCGAACGCCACCATGCGACCGACGCGAGTCCGGAGGTGATCCGGCCGAGGCGGCCGTCCGTCACGGCTGCTCGCACAGCGAGGCTCGAGGGATCGAATCGGTGCTGGCTCACCACAGAGGCGACGAGGCCGCGCGCGGCGGCGCGCTCGACGACCGCGGCGAGACCCCGCGCGCGAGCGAGCGAGACGTCGAGGGGTTTCTCGACGAGGACATGGGCGCCTCGGGCCAGGGCGCGTTCGGCGAGATCCGCATGGGTGGCGCTCGGGGTGGCGATGCCCACGACGTCGATGTCCTCCGCCGCGAAGGCATCGTCCAGGGAGCTGTACACACCCGGCCGCGCCGAGCCCCAGGTCTTCGCCGTCTCGGCGAGCGCCAGGGCGGGTTCCCGGCCACGGTTCACCAGGGCGACGAGCTCCAACCCCTCTGACAGAGCGATCGCGTTGGCATGCTGCCGCCCGATCGCGCCCGTGCCCACGACTGCGGCTCTCAGTGCGCGCATGCTCATACGAGTTCGACCCCCGAGGCCTCCGCGATCCGACGGAACGCGCGCGCCGCCTCGCCGAATGCGGTCGGCCCGGAGAAACCCCCGAGGACGTGGGCGTCGGCAAGGTGCGGCTCGAGAGAGGCGAAGCCGCCGTAGCCGACGTCCCGCAGCGCCTCGACGATGCGGGCGATGTCTCCGTCTCCCTCGCCGGCTGGCACCACCTCGCCGGTCGAGAAGAGGGCGTCCTTCACCTGAAGGTATTCGATGTGCGCGAGGAGCGCCGAGAACGCGTCGGCGTACGGACGAACGCCGACCTGCACGAAGTTGGCCGAGTCCCAGGCCAGGCGCAACGCGGTCGATCCAACTGCCTCGACGAGGTCGAGGATCCTTTCGGGAACATCCCCGTAGATCTCCTTCTCGTTCTCGTGGAGCAGGATCACTCCCTCCTGCTCGGCCACGGAGGCCATGGCGCTCATGCGGGCGAGCACCTCGTCGCGGACCGCGGCCGGCTCACGGCCGTCATGGAAGAACGAGAAGACACGGATGTACCGGCACTGCAGTCGGTGCGCCGCCACGATCGCCCGGCGCAGTCGCGCCAGCTCGTCGTCCATGTCGACGGCGGCGTCCGCCTTTCCGACGGGAGAGGCGATCGCTGAGACCCCCATTGAGGCCGCGTCGATGATCGCGGCGAGACGCTCCAGGTCGTCGGCGCCGAGTTCCACGACGTTCGTGCCCCAGGCGCTCCGCACCTCGATGTGGTGCGCTCCAAGGGCCTTCAGCACGGCGACCTGAACATCGGGCTGAGGATCGATCTCATCGCCGAAACCGCTCAACATCCAGCGGGTCATCTCGTCACCTTCCGGGACACCGGGGCCGGCTTGCCACGGACCGCCTGCCCTACCGCTCGCGAGCGCGTCTCGCGAGGGGACCATGCGGCCCCGGAATGCGAGCCTAGGTGCTTCGGCAACAGCTTGCAACTATTGCAGCAATTTGCATCGCAGTTGCTATCATCGCCATATGGTCCCCCCTGCGAGTTCAGCGGACAAGCGTCCCCCGACGATCCATGACGTCGCCGCTCTCGCCGAGGTCGCCGCATCCACCGTCTCGCGCGCCTTCTCCGCACCGGAGCGCGTGAACGCCCGGACGCGCGAACGGATCGAAGAGGCGGCTGCCCGCGTCGGCTACCGGCCGAACACGCGCGCGAACGGGCGTCTCGGCCGGTCGGCCACTGTGGCACTCGTGCTCCCCGACGTGACGAACCCCTTCTACTTCGACATCATCCGGGGCACGCAGCTGCAGCTGAAGGCAGCCGGGCACTCGCTCCTCCTCGTTGACACCGAGGAGTCGAGGGACGTCGAAGCCGCGCTTCTCGACGATCTCACGCGAACAGTGGAGGGTGCCGTGCTGACGGCATCCAGGTTGAGCGACGACGACCTTCTCGAGGTGGCGCACCGTCTACCGATCGTCACGATCAACCGGAGCGTCGATGGCGTGCCCACGACGATCATCGACACGCCCTCCGGCGTGGAACAGAGCATGGAGCACCTGGTCTCCCTCGGCCATCGGTCGATCGCCTACGTCTCAGGCCCGGAGAGCTCGTGGTCGAACGCGCGACGCTGGACCTCGATACAGACCGCGGCAGACCGCCTGGGGGTCGACGTCGTCAAGATCGGACCGTTCAGCCCGAAGACGACATCGGGCGCGGCGGCGGCGGACGCGGTGATCAACAGCGGCGCCACCGCAAGCATCGCGTTCAACGACCTCGTCGCGATCGGGATGCTCCAGCGCTTCGCGGGCCGCGGAGTGGTCGTGCCGGACGAGATCAGCGTGGTCGGCTGCGACGACATCTTCGGCGCCGATTTCTGCAGCCCACCGCTGACCACATTGACCACGCAGGGCGAGCAGGCCGGGCGAACCGCTGCCTCGATGCTGATCGATCGGCTCTCCGGCACCGGCCGCGTGGCAAACCGATCCGAGACCGTTCTCTCGACCCACCTGACGATCCGGGAGTCGACCGGCCCCGCCCCCGTGGAGGCATCCTCACCATGACCGCGTTGTCTGTGCATCCGGACCGCCTACTGCCAGCGGACGGCGCCACGCGCGACATCGCGCGATCGATCTACAAGGCGGTGGCAGATGCCCCGATCGTCTCGCCGCACGGGCATGTCCCTGCCCACTGGCTCTCAGAGAACAGGCCCTTTTCCGACCCGGCGAGTCTGCTCGTCACGCCCGACCACTACGTGACGCGGATCCTGCACGGGGCAGGAGTCGCGCTCGATCGCCTGGGAGTCGGCACGCCGGACGCCGACCCGCGGGAGATCTGGCGGCTCTTCTGCAGCAACTGGCACCTCTACCTCGGGACTCCCGTGCGTTACTGGTTCGAGAACGAGCTGGCCGGCGTCTTCGGGATCACGGAGCACCCGTCCGCCGCGAACGCGGATGACCTGTACGACACGATCGCGGAGCACCTGGCGGGACCGGACTTCACTCCGCGCGCACTGTTCGAGCGCTTCGGGATCGAGGTCCTCGCGACCACGGACGACCCTGCCGACGATCTTGCCGCCCATCGGGCGATCGCCGATGATGCACGCTTCCCGGGCAGAGTGTTGCCCACGATGCGTGCGGACGTCTACATGACCCCGGCGAAGGACACCTGGCTCCCTGCCATCGAGCGCCTCTCGGATGCCAGCGGGATCGACTGTGGGACGTATGCCGGCCTTCTCGACGCCCTCCGCGCTCGCCGTTCGTTCTTCCGTGCACACGGTTCGACAGCAATCGACTGCGGAGTCGACGACGCATGGGCAACACCGCTGGACGACGTGGACGCCGAACGCATCCACCGTGACGGCATGAAGGGCACTGTCTCCGAGCTGGATTCGATCGCGTACCGCCGCAACATGCTCTATCGATTCGCCGCCATGTCGTCCGAGGACGGTCTGGTCATGCAGCTTCACGCCGGCGTCGTGCGAAACCATCACGCGCCCACGTTCCACAGGTTCGGGCCGGACAGCGGTCACGATCTTCCCGCGCACGCGAGCTTCGTCCTGCCGTTGCAGCGCCTGCTGCACGACTTCGGGACGCATCCTCGCTTCCGCCTCGTCCTCTTCACCGTGGATGAGACTGCGTTCTCGCGCGAGATCGCGCCGCTCGCCGGCTTCTACCCCTCCGTGTTCATCGGAGCGCCGTGGTGGTTCCTCGATGCGCCCGCGGCCATCGCCCGCTTCCGCGCAGCGACGACCGAGACGGCGGGCTTCTACAAGGGTTCAGGCTTCATCGACGACACGCGCGCTTTCTGCTCCATCCCCGCGCGTCACGACATGAGCCGGCGGCTCGACGCCGGCTACCTCGCCGGGCTCGTCGCCTCGCATCAGCTCAGCGAGGACGACGCCCACACCATCGCGCGGGACCTCGTCTCGTCGATCCCGCGGAACGCCTTCCGCCTCGACGACTGACCGCGGCGGACGACGGCCCGCGCCACGAGCGCGGCCCTCTGCGCAAAAGTTGTCATAACAACTAGGGTTGCGTACATGGCAATGGTCTCGGAGATCGACAAGAAATCCCCCGTCCCCTTCTATCACCAGCTGAAGGCCCTGATCGTGCAGGACATCGCTCGAAGAGGACTCGAACCCGGCGACCGGCTCCCCGGTGACTTCGAGCTGTGCTCGCAATACGGTGTGTCACGTTCTGTGGTGCGGCAAGCACTGACAGAGCTCGAGTTCGAGGGCGTCGTGGTCCGAGAGCGTGGCCGGGGTACGTTCGTCGGCGACCGCAAGACCTCAGAGGGCTTCGGGCACGCGTTGATCGGGACTTTCGAGGACATCCAGAGCGGCGAGGGGAGCCAGCGCACCCGCCTCCTACGCCGCCGTGTCATCCCCGCGTCGCCAGGGATCGCCCGCGACCTCGCGCTCGAGACCGATTCTCCCGTCGTTGAGATCGAGCGGGTCCGCTTACTGGACGGCGCCCCGTGGGCGTATACGATCACACAGCTGCCCGAGGCCATCGGTGCGAAGCTGATGAACGAGGACCTCGAGGACGTCTCCCTCTATGGGCTGCTCGAGCGCCAGATGGGCGTGCGGTTCGAGCGCGCGCGGCGGACCATCGAGGCAGGCCTCGCCCCCGAGGGCGTTGTGAAGGATCTGGGCATCAGGGCAGACACGCCCGTCCTCGTGATGCGCAGCGTGTCCTACGACGACCACGGCATACCGGTCGAGCGTTTCACCGGATATCACAGGGGCGACCGCAGCCGTCTTGACATCGAGGTCCGCAAGTTCCTTCCGTGATGCGGGGCCGCGCTCAAGGCTCGAGTTGACATCCTGTCATGACAACATAAGATCATCCTGTGCGTTGTCGCGCATCCGGCCACGCACATCCCTTTCGAGCAATGGAGCAGAAACATGGCAATCCGCCCCCGCACAGGTGTCTTCATCGGCATCGGCGCCATTGTGGTGCTGGCCGTCGCGGGCACCGTCGTCTACAACGTGGCGCAGCAGTCCACCGCATCCGACGCCAACACGATCAGCTGGTGGGTTCCCGACTGGGACTATGACGTGGCGTCGGACCTGGTCGAGCAGTTTGAGAGCGACAACCCGGACATCGATGTCGAGCTCGTCAAGACGACCGGCGACACCGTGGCCAACAAGGTCTCCGTCGCGCTTGACTCCGGCAACGTGCCGGACGTCATCACGGAATCGATCGCACGGGTGAAGACCTACATGGACAAGGGCCAGCTGGCAGATCTCAGCGATCTGTACGACGAGAACATGCCCGTCGACGACTTCGCGCCCGGTTCGGTCGACGTGGTCAGCGACGACGACGGCACGTACGCCGTTCCCTACCGCTGGGCCACCAACGCGCTGATCTACAACCCCGAGCTTTTCGAGAAGGCGGGTATCAGCGGTCCCCCCACGACCTGGGCCGAGTTCGTCGACGATGCAAAGAAGCTCACCACCGGCGACGTCGCCGGCACGGCCTGGCCCACACAGGGCGACCCCAGTGACCTGACTCTGCGCTTCCTCGACTTCGCACTCGCCGACGGCGCGACCATCGAGAACGGAAGCCCGCGCCTCACGGATCAGTCGGTCTCCGACTCGTTGGACCTCATCGGGGGCGCCATCCGTGACGGATGGGCAACGAAGAGCTCCTTCGAGCTGGACAACACGGGTATCCGCGAACTCTTCCTCCAGGGCCGGGTCGCGATGTACCTCGGCGGTGTCTTCGACGTCGACACAGCGGTCGAGCAGGGCGCACCGGTCGCCAGCGCACTGATGCCCGGCCCGGATGGCCCGGGCGTCGCCCAGGGCGTCGGCTGGGGCTATCTCGTCCCGAAGGCATCCACCCACCAGGATGCGGCCAAGAAGCTCGTGTCATTCCTCGGCTCCCCCGAGAACATGGCTGCGCTGACGCTCACGTTCCCAGCGCGGGTCAGCGCATCCGAGGACCCGAAGTTCCAGACGCCGGAGCGCAAGCCCTTCGCTGAACAGCTCGCGTCGCACTCACTTCCCGCGCCGAACGACCCGAAGTGGACGTCCATGATCCAGTTCGTCCACGATCAGATCGAGGCCGTCGGACTCGGAAGCTCGACGACCGAGCAAGCTCGTGACGCCATCATGCAGCAGGCCACGACGACTCTCGGCGAGTGACCGCCCCGTGACGCAGACCCTTCAGACCCCAGCCGTCCGCGCCCGACGCGGACGGCTGGGGGGACACCCCGTCGCCCTGATGTTGCCTGCGGCGGCTCTGACGGCCGGCCTCACCGCCATCCCGATCATCTCGACGATCGTCCGCACGATCGCGGACGGCGGCTCCGGGCTCGCCAGACTGTTCGCCATCCCGAATTTCTGGCAGGTGATGCTGAACACCGTCATATGGACGATAGTCTCGGTCCTCGGCGCGGTCATCATCGGGTATATCGGGGCTCTCCTCCTTCAAGCCAAGGCACTTCGCCTGACCGGCCTCTGGCGGAGTCTCATCATGATCCCCTGGATCATCCCTGGCGTCGTCGGTGCCACCGTCTGGCGGTGGAGCCTCTCCTCGGACTACGGCATCCTCAATCAGTGGCTCCTGGACCTCGGCGTCATCCCTGAACCGGTCCAGTGGCTCTCGAACCCGGACGTCGTGCTGTACGCCGTGGCTGTCGTCCAAGTGTGGGTCACCGCTCCCTTCGCGGTATTGATGGTGTCGGCCGCACTCGCCGGCATCCCGACCGAACGGTATGAGGCGGCTCGGCTCGACGGCGCGTCCGCCCCGAAGATCCTGTGGTACATCGTCGTCCCGTCCATTCGCGCGACAACCGGGATCGTGGTCCTGACGCTCGCCATCTGGGCGCTCAACTCGTTCACCATCATCTGGGTCATGACGAGCGGCGGCCCCGCCGGTTCTTCGACGATCCTGCCGATTCTCCTCTACCAGGCTTTCCAGAACGGTGATCAGTCACTGACCGCCGCGGTCGCGGTGCTGCAGCTCGCCATCTGCGTGCTCTTCGCCCTCGTTTACGTCCGAACGATGACCGATTTGGAGGAGCAGTCGTGAACCGCGCCACCCGCACGTTCCTTGCTGTCGGTGCGTGGGCCCTCCTGGCCGTGATGATGGTCTGGACGCTGGCGCCGATCGCTGTGATGGTGTTCACCTCCTTCAAGGAGCGGAACGACATCTTCGCCATTCCGGCGACGCTCTTGCCAAAGACGTGGACGCTCGAGAACTACGCCTCCGTGTTCACATCGTCGAGCATGCCGCAGGCGCTGCTCAACTCAGTGGTCGTCGGCGCGCTGGTCGCGGCGGCCACCCTCGTGTTCTGTTTCAGCGCAGGTTATGCGCTCGCACGTTTCCGATTCCGGTCGTCGCGACCGCTCGCGATTTTCATCCTGCTCGGACAGATCGTCCCGCTCACGGTGCTTCTCCTCCCGCTCTACCAGCTCGTGTCCAGCCTTCGCCTGCTGGACTCGACCATAGGCATCGCGCTCACCCACCTCGTCATCACCGTCCCTCTGGTGACCTGGATGATCCGCAACCAGATCGCCGCGATCCCGATCGAGCTCGAAGAGGCGGCGCAGATCGATGGTGGATCACGATTCGATGCCGTCAGCTACGTCACTCTGCCGATCGCCGCCCCGGGACTCGCCGCCGCGGGCATGTTCGCTTTCCTGCAGTCCTGGCACGAGTACCTCTTCGCATCAGTGCTCACCACCTCGTCGAGCTCGCGAACCGCTCCAGTGGCGCTCACCGAGTTCGCGACGGAGTACAGCGTCGATTGGGGCGCGACGATGGCTGCATCGGTGATCATCACCGTACCCATCGTGATCGTGTTCATCGTTCTGCAGCGGTACTTCGTCGGCGGCCTCACGGGAGGTGCCATCAAGGGATGATCTGAGCCCCTCCCCGCGCACCACCGACCGCCCACCATGAAGCTGAACTGAGACACCATGAGAATCACTGACGTCAAGTGCGCGCGAATCGGTCGTAGCCCGATCGTGCGAATCGTCACCGACGAGAGCATCGACGGATTCGCCGAGATCGAGCATTCGAAGCCGTACGTACCGGGATCGATCGCCCCTTACCGTGACCTGCTGGTCGGAAGCGATCCACGAGAAGTGGAGCGCTGCATGCTGAGAATCCGGCGCCTCGGAGGGTCGAAGCCGTGGGGAGCGATCGTGTCCGCCATCGAGATCGCGCTCTGGGACATCGCCGGGAAGTCCGCCGGCCTGCCGATACACCGCCTGCTCGGCGGAAAGGTGCGCGACCGCGTACCCGTGTACAACGGCGGCGTCCGCCCGCCAATCCTCGGTCATCAGCCCGAGGATTACGCGGCATCCATGCAGGTGATGGCCGATGCGCCTGAGAACTTCTCCATCCTCAAGGAGGGTGTCGGCCTGCACGGGTTCATGGCGCCCAATGTGCCGGACTTCCTCTACGGTGAGCTCCGCACCGGTCCTCTGCACCCGAATCGTGGGCCGCTCACCCCTCGCGCGATCGACCATGTGGTCTCCTGCGTCGCGGCCATGAAGGAGGTCGTGGGTCCTCACCGTCGTCTGGCGCTCGACATGGGCCCTGGATGGACCCTTCCCGATGCGATCACCGTGCTGGCGGAGCTCGAGCCCTTCGACCTTGCGTGGGCAGAGGATGTCTTGACCGGCGACTACGTGCCCTGGAACGACGTCTCCGGTTACCGGGAACTGACCCGCGCGACGCGCGTTCCGACGCACACGGGGGAACAGCTGTACTTGCGACAGAACTTCCGGGAGCTCATCGAGACCAGAGCCGTCCGCGTGATCGGACCGGACGCCGGCGATGTCGGAGGAATCGCCGAGCTCAAGTGGATCGCCGAGTTTGCCGACCTCTACGGCATCCAGATAGCTCCACACGGCGTCAGCAGCGGGCTGCTCGGCCTCGCCGCTCTCATTCAGGTCTCAGCGGTCCTGCCGGACAATCTCATCGCGTTCGAGTACCCGACCGCCATGGATCCCTGGTGGTACGAAATCGTGCGCGGCCTGCCCGACACGATCGTGACCGACGGCCATGTCGACGTGCTCGACGCACCGGGGCTCGGGGTCGAGATCGACCGCGAGCTCGCGCTCGCCCACCTCGAGCCCGGAAACGACGACTTCTTCGGGTGGACACTGTGAACGGGTCAGCGGATATGAGGCCGCTCGGGGCGACCGGCCTCACGGTCACCTCTCTCACCGTCGGCGGCGCACCGCTCGGGTCCATGCCGAAGAACTTCGGGTATGAGGTCGACGAGGAGCGGGGTATCGAGACCGCCGTCGCCGCATTGACCGGTCCCATCCACGCTCTCGACACCTCGTCGGCATACAGCGACGGCGAGTCCGAGCGCCGTATCGGAATCGCGCTCCAGCGGATAGGAGGGCTTCCCGAGGGGTACGTTCTCTCAACCAAGATCTCGCGCGACCTCGCTACCGGCGACTTCTCGGGTGCGCAGATGCGACGTTCGATCTCCGGCAGCCTCCGACGCCTCGGGCTGACCTCCGTCCCGCTCGTCTACCTCCACGATCCTGAGAACACGACGTTCGAGCGCGCCATGGAACCCGGTGGCCCTGTCGCGGTCCTACGCGAGCTCAAGGATTCAGGCATCGCGGCCGCGATCGGCATCGCCGGTGGTGACACGACGATCATCCGCGATTACGTCGAGACCGGCCTCTTCGACGTGCTGCTGACCCACAACCGCTGGACGCTGGTCAACCGTTCCGCTGGCCCGCTCATCGATGCAGCCGCAGACCGCTCTATGGGAGTCGTCAACGCCGCCGTGTTCGGCGGCGGCATCCTCGCTCGCGGCACCACCGGCCCCTCCCGTTACGCGTACCGCGACGCCCCCGAGGAACTGCTCGACGTGGTCCGACGCCTGGAAGCCCTGTGTCATGAGGCCAGTGTCCCGCTCGCCGCATTGGCGTTGCAGTTCTCAACGCGAGATCCGCGCATCGCGACCACGATCGTCGGCGTATCACGAGCGAGCCGCATCCAGGAGAACGTCACGGCGGCGGATGCTCCCCTCCCGGACGGGCTCTTCGACGAGGCCGACGCCCTGGCCGCACGACTCACCTCGGTCGCCGGACCCGCGTGAAACGGAGACAACGCATGAGCCAGATCCGCACCGCGATCATCGGATACGGCGTCGCAGGGAGCGTTTTTCACGCACCCCTCGTGCACAGCGATCCCTCGTATGCGCTTCGGGCGATCGTGACGAACGACCCTGGACGGGCCGCGGACGCAGCCGCGCGATACGGCCGCGACATCCTCGTTCCCGATGTCGATGCGCTCTTCGAGCGACGCAGCGAACTCGACCTGGTGGTCGTCGCCAGCCCCAATCACACCCACGCACCACTGGCGCGACGCGCATTCGATGCCGGGCTCGATGTCGTCGTCGACAAGCCATTCGCGCTGACGGTGTCTGAGTCCCGTGAGCTCCTCGAACAGGCCTCGTCCGCCGGGTGCCGCCTGACCGTCTTCCAGAACCGCCGTTGGGACGGCGACTTCCAGACGGTCGCCGAGGCCGTCCGCGCCGGGAGGCGCGGTGAGATCCACCAGTTCGAGTCGGCGTTCGAGTGGTGGAGTCCGCATCGCGCACGCTCGTGGCGCGATACGACACCGATCGGGCGTGGAGGAGGCATCCTCTTCGATCTCGCTCCTCATCTCGTCGACCAGGCTCTTCTGCTCTTCGGCCCGGTGGAGCGGGTGCATGCCGAGCTCGACTTCCGGCGGTCGGGTGCTGTGAACGACGACGACAGCCTGCTAACGCTGACCCATGCGAATGGCGTGCGAAGCCGACTGTGGATGAGCGTCGTCGACCCCGCTCCGCGTCCACGGTTCCGCGTGGTCGGTTCGAGCGCGGCACTCGTCATCCACGGTCTCGACCCCCAGGAACGACAGCTCAGCGCTGGACTCCTTCCGTCGTCTCCCGGTTATGGCATGCGCGAGGACGACGCCCTCATCACCGGCCCGGGGATCCAGAGCCATATTCCGATCCAGCGCGGCGACTATCCGGCGTTCTATCGAGAGTTCGCGAGCGGACGCACCCCTGTAGACCCCGCTGAATCCATCGCGGCTCTCGAGCTCATCGAACAGGCGGTTCGGCAAGCGGTCGTCTGAGGATCGAGTATGCGGCGCCCACCACTCCGGGACGTCACCTCGCCGGGAGACGGTGGACGCCCCCGGTTAGCGAGCGACGACCGCTGCCTCCCAAGAGAAGGTGACGACAGCGAGCGCAAGACCGCGGTGGTCAAGCCCTTCTGTTCGCGCTATCGTTTCACTTCGACCTCCCTTCCGGCCCGGGCAGGGAGAAACCGGAAGCATGGTGCGACCCATTGCCATCGTCTGACTCCCTTCACGCCGCCTGGCTCGGCGTCATCGCCGATGACGTCACCGGGGCAACCGACCTGGCCGGATACGTCGCACGGTCCGGTGTCTCGACACTCCAGTTCTTCGGCGTTCCCGGCCGGGATGTCGAGCTTCCCGAGGGCGTCGAGTGCGTCATCATCGCTCTCAAGAGCCGGAGCATCGCGCCGGACCTGGCCGTGGAGCAATCGCTGGCCGCTCAGGAATGGCTCGCAGCCCGAGGGGTCAGGCGCACCTATTTCAAGTACTGCTCCACCTTCGACTCCACCCCGAGGGGCAACATCGGCCCGGTGGCGGACGTGCTTGCCGACCGGGTGGGCGAGACATCCGTGATCGTCGCGCCGAGCGCACCGGAGAACGGCCGGACCGTCTACCAGGGCAAGCTGTTCGTCTGGAGTCAGACCCTCGACGAGTCGCCGCTGAAGGACCACCCGCTCAACCCCATGCGGGACGCCGATCTGCCGCGCCTGCTCGGAGCGCAGTCCGCGGAGACGATCGGCTTGATCCCCTGGCAGGTCGTGTCGCGAGGAGCCGGAGCCGTGAAGGATGCTCTCGCCGGCGAAGCGGCCACGGGCAACCGTCTCGTCGTCGTCGATGCCCTCACGGACGACGATCTGGACACGAACGCGCACGCGGCCCTCGAGCGTCGCCTGGTCACCGGCTCCGCCGGCCTCGCGGCGGCCATGGCCCGCGTCTGGAGAGGACGACACGGTGGCGCTCATCGCCCCATCGTCCCGGCCGGGTCCGCTGTCGTCATCTCTGGTAGCTGCTCGGCGGCGACCCAGCGGCAGGTCGAGTCTTACCGCGAGACGCACCCCAGCTTCGTCGTCGATCCGGTCGCCATTGCGAACGGCGCGCCCGTCGTCGAGGATGCCGTCCGTTTCGCGCAGGCAGCACCGGAGGGCAGCGCTCCCCTGATCTACAGCACCGCAGATCCCTCCGAGGTCACCCGCAGCCAGGAGGCCCTCGGCGTCGAGCGGGCTGCGTCGCTCGTGGAAGGCGCCCTCGGCGAGATCGCCCGGCGCCTTCGCGAGTCGGGGACGCGCCGCTTCGTGATAGCCGGAGGTGAGACGTCCGGCGCGATCGTCGACGCCCTTCACGTCGACGCGATCCTGATCGGCGACGAGGTTGCGCCGGGTGTGCCGTGGACGGTGAGCACAGCCGACGATCCGGTTGCGCTGGTCCTCAAATCCGGGAACTTCGGTGATGTCGGATTCTTCGAGGACGCACTCGACCGGATGAGCGCGCCGCAGGACAGGTCGACGCCGGCCGGCTAGCCGTGCACGGTGAGGGCGGCGTCGGCATGACGAAGGAGAGGGATGTCGAGATCTGAGCTGGACGCGGCGCGCGACGAGATCGCCGCCGTCGGACGGATGCTGAGCACTGCCGGCCTCTCGCCGGGCACGACCGGCAACCTGAGCGTGCGCGTCGGCGAGGCGATCGTCTGCACGCCGACCGGTTCCCGGCTGTCATCGCTCGACCCGGAGGACCTGAGCGTCATCGCGCTGGACGGGTCGCGTATGTCGGGGCCGACGGCCACGAAGGAGACGTTCATGCACCGCGCGATGTACGCGGCGGATGCGTCGTTCACCGCGGTCGTCCATCTGCACTCCCCTTTCGCGACGGCCGTCTCGTGCCTGCGCACGACGGACCCAGAGGATGCGATCCCCCCGATGACGCCGTACCTGGCGATGCGCGCGGGGAAGGTCAGGCTCATCCCGTACTTCCCTCCCGGCGACGCCGGTGTGACCGATCCGATCATCCACGCCGTGTCGGAGGGCGGCTCTGCGATCCTCCTCGGCAATCACGGGAGCCTCATCGGCGGCGCCACCCTCTCCGACGCCGCTTCGACGGCGCAGGAGCTCGAGGAGGCTGCCCGTCTTCAGCTCATCACGGACGGGATGCCCGTGCGCTACCTGAGCGATGACGAGCGCGCCGCCCTGCAGATCCGCCGCCCGTAGAGGGGCGGTTGGCGACGGCTCGCCCGTGCCGTGCCCGAATGCGGACCGCGGTGTCGTCCCCGCCTCCTCATGCCACGGTGGCCGGAAGCGCGACATTCAGCCGGAACCCCTGCGGGGCGTGTTCGGCGTGAACATCCCCGCCATGCGCCTCGACGATGCCCCGGACGATCGCGAGACCGAGTCCGGCGCCCGTCGAGCTGTTCGGCTGTTTCTCGGGAGTACGAGCCAGGCTGGCACGCCAGCCGATCTCGAACATACGGGAGAGATCCTCGCTGTCGACACCGCTGCCCTGGTCGAGCACCGACAGGACGAGCTTGTCGTCACGCCGGTCTGCAGAGATGAGGACCTCCGTCCCGGGCGGGGCGTGGCGGATGCTGTTCGTCAGCAGGTTGACGATGACCCGCGTCAGCTCATGAGGGTCTGCCCAGAGCATGCGCCCTTCGACCTCCGCGTGAACGATCCTGATGCCTCTCGCCGCGGCGAGCTGCCGGACGTCCGCCACGGCGTCGGAGACGATGTCGAGGAGCTCGATGTTCTCCGGTCTGAGCCGCAGGGTTCCGCTGTGGATCTGGGAGAGCTCGAACAGGTCGTCGACCAGCCGGTTCATGGCCCCCACCTGTGACCGGATCTGCCTGACGTAGTCGGCCGGATCGTCGACAGCCCCCTCGTCGAGCGCTTCCGCGAGCGCGCTGACGCCGGTGAGCGGTGTGCGAAGGTCAT
>Ga0164243_10006083_pt1 | contig 18363 bp, 17 predicted proteins | sample OricompcompostOP_FD_108781 | JGI IMG/M metagenome (GOLD analysis project Ga0164243, IMG submission 108781) | Organic Plus compost microbial communities from Emeryville, California, USA - Original compost - Organic plus compost (OP) | ecosystem: Engineered > Solid waste > Mixed feedstock >... | reverse complement strand
CCAAAACCTTGTAGGGATCCATTTATGCTTCTGTTCCGGCACAGTTGAGCGGCTCCGGCCGCACGATGGCCGGATGGTGCCAGACTATCGAGAGACTGGTTAACGAAAGGTGAGGGATGGAGGGGGAAGAGCCTTGTTTGATTCTTGGCGGGGCCCGACATCCTTCGTCATTCCGGCCGCGATGCAGCACAAGGTGATGCATCGCAGCGCCGGAATCCCGCACCGTATCGAGATTCCCGCTTCCGGATTCCCCCGCGAAAATCCGGCATAGATGGTTTGAAGGCTCCCGCCACGCCCATGCCCCTCCTCCCCCTTGATGGGGGAGGATCGAGGAGGGGGTGATGTCTCCACCCGGAAAAGCCTTTCAGACGGCCGGATCACCCTCCCCTCAATCCCCTCCCATCAAGGGAGGGGAAATTCTCATGTCACTGCCTTCATCACAACCGGCAAGACTTTCGCAGAGGCATCCTTGCGCGGGAATGGCGTATTTCTTCAATACAGCGCGTCTCAAGGGATTGCGGTGACGCCGACCATACCGGGAACAACCAGAAAATTACCCGCTCACCACCATCCAGCGGCCGTCGGGCTGGCGGCAGGCGGTGCCGTAGGCGGTGGCGTTCTCGCCGCCCACGGTGATGGACTGCTGGAATTCCCGGCAGGTGGTGCCGCCCGACGTGGTGAAGCGGGCCTGCGGAGTGGTGGAGCCGGAATTGCCGCTGTCGGCATTGTTCCAGAAGACGGCTTCGCCGCTGGTGCCGGTTTCCAGCGCCCGCTGGGTGGACTCCTGCATGCGCGCCCGGTCGGTGCCGGTGAGCTGGCGGCCCACATTGCCGCCGAGCTGCGATCCGGCCACGGCGCCGACGGAGAGGGCCAGCAGCCGGCTGTTATCGTCGGTCACGGGCGGTTTGGGTTGCTTTTCGCCCACCACCGGCCCGCCACCGACATCGGCACCGCCGCCGCCCATGGCGCAGGCGGCCAAAAGGCCCAGGACAGGAAGGCAGACAAGGCTTTTCTTCACACTCACGGCTCGATCTCCCCGATACGGCAATGCGTCCATCTATTGCTATGACGTCCCGGCGGCCCAGGCAAGTCCGTCCTCAGACTGATCCTCTTTTGTGGCAAGTCTATGCCCTGCATCCACTCTGTGATATGTGCAGGAGACCCGGTCCAGCCTGCCTTAAAGGATCCCATGAGCCTGGAAATCGAAGCAACGCCGTTCCCCACATTCGAGCGCTGGAGCGCGGAAGCCCTGAAGCACGAGCCCAGCGACCCGCTGGCCGCCGCCCTGGCCACGGTGGACGATCAGTGCCGCCCGTCGGTGCGCATGGTGCTCATCAAGGCGTGGGGGCCGGAGGGGTTCACCTTCTACACCAATTTTGAGAGCCGCAAGGGCCGCGAGCTGCTGGCCAATCCCAATGCCGCCATGTGCCTGCACTGGAAATCGATCGCCAGGCAGGTCCGCATCGAGGGCGCGGTGACCCCTGTTGCCGACGAGGTGGCGGATGCCTATTTCGCCACCCGCGACCGCGGCAGCCGCATCGGCGCCTGGGCGTCCCGGCAATCCCGCCCGCTGGAAAGCCCGCATGCGCTGGAAAAGGCGGTGGCCGCCAGGACGGCGGAGTTCGGCCTGGGCGACGTGCCGCGCCCGCCACACTGGTCCGGTTTCCTTCTTGCGCCGCGGGCCGTGGAATTCTGGGATGCCGGCCGGTTCCGGCTGCACCGCCGCCTGCGTTACGAACGCTCGGGCGAGGGGTGGACGGCGACGGCGCTCTACCCTTAAGGCGGGCGGCCATGCGAGGATGATGCTGTGAGCGGACAGGGAGCCAGTCAGAAGGGCGGCATGATGACCTCCGCCGCCTATGCGTCGGTGGCCGTGGCCGCCGTCCTGATCGTCGCCAAGGCCATCGTCTGGCAGATCAGCGGCGCGGTGGTCATCCTCAGTTCGCTGGTGGACAGCGGGCTCGATCTCATGGCCTCGCTCCTCAACCTCTTTGCCATCCGCCAGGCGCTGGTCCCGGCGGACCGCGAGCACCGTTTCGGCCACGGCAAGGCGGAGGCGCTGGCGGGCCTTGCCCAGTCCGTCATCATCGCCGGCTCGGCGGTCTATATCATCGTCGAGGCGGTGATCCACCTGGCCGAGCCCCGGCCGGTGGCGCAGGGTGCCGCCGGGGTCGCCGTGATGCTGCTCTCCATCGTCCTGACGGGGCTGCTGGTGCTCTATCAGCGGCATGTCGTGCGCCACACGGACAGCACGGCCGTCTCGGCGGACTCCCTTCATTATTTCAGCGATCTCGCGTCCAATGTCGGGGTCATCGCCGGGCTGGTGCTGGCCACCTGGTTGGGGCTCACCTGGGCGGACCCGGTGTTCGCCATCGGTATCGCCGTCTTCATCCTGGCGAGCTCCCGTAAGATTTTCGCATCCTCCCTGGATATCGTCCTGGACCGGGAGCTGCCGGACAGGGACCGCGAGCGCATCAAGGCCATCGTCCGGTCCCACCGGCAGGTTATCGACCTGCACGACCTGAAGACCCGCTCGGCGGGGCCGGGGCAGTTCATCCAGTTCCATATCGAGCTGGACCCCAGGATGCTGCTCACCGAAGCGCACGACGTCACCGAGGACCTCCAGGAGAAGATCCAGGACGCCTTCCCCGACGCGGAGATCATCATCCACATGGACCCGTTCGGCATCGACGAGCCGCGCCAGGTGTTCGAATAGTCAGCCGCCGATGCTCAGCTTCCCCTGCCGCCACTGGCTGGGGGTCACGCCGAGAGTCTTCTTGAAGGCGCGGATGAAGGCGGGCTCCGACTGGTATCCCACGTCGTTCGCCACATTGGCCACCGTCATCCCCGCCTGCTGCAGGGCGCGGGCCGCCAGGTGCATGCGCCACCTGGTGAGATACTGCATGGGCGGCAAGCCTGTCAGGGCTGTGAAGCGGTCATAGAAGGCGGCTCTCGACATGTGGGCCTCGCCCGCCAGCCGCTCCACCGTCCAGCTTTCGTTGGGCTGGCCGTGAATGCGGATCAGTGCCCTGCCGAGCTGGGGAGGGCGGCGAACCAGCTCCGCTCCTGCGGGTCCATGCGCTCCACATGGTCCTGGATGGTCTGCACGAAGATGAGTTCGCTGAGCTTGGCCAGCATGGCCTCGCTGCCCGCCCGGTTGGCCGCGCTCTCCGAAAGGGCGAGGGTGAGGAGCGACCAGGCGGCGCTGCCGGTCTCGGGCAGGGATTTCAGGTGCAGCATGCGGGGCAGGGCGCCGAGAATGGGATTGAAGGGCCGCGCGTCGCAGCCGATATAGCCGCAGATGACCCGGGCCGTATCTCCGTCTCCGCCGATGCCTTTGAGGACCAGCGGCAGGCCGCGGTCCCTCGGCCGGCGATAGAGTTCCAGATAGGGCTTGCCGCGCTTGCGCTGTTCGGAACCCATCACGTGGCCGTCGCCCTGCGGAAACATGATGGCGTCCCCCGCCTCCACCCAGACGGGCGGCTCGGACTCATCCCCCAGCTGCGCCCAGAGCGCCCCCCTCCAGCACCACATGGAAGGCGATTTGATGGAGACGCGGGCTTTCCTTTCTATTTTCCCAATTTTGTCGAAAATTCCCCCACAATCTTGGGCGGCCAACTCCCATGAACCAACTTGCGGCAGCTTGCCCCTGTGGTAAGCTGCCGCCGTGTCTCAGAACTCCGCTTCACGAGAATATCCCGAACGGCCCATCGCCGGCATTGGCGCCGTGGTCTGGCGGGGCGACGAGGTGCTGATGGTGCGCCGGGGACGTCCGCCGCTGGAAGGGGAATGGAGCCTGCCCGGCGGCGCGCAGGAGGCGGGTGAAACGGTGGCCGAGGCCGCCTGCCGCGAAGTGCTGGAGGAAACGGGTATCGTCATGGAGCCTGGCCCGGTTGTGGAGGTGATCGACCTCATCGAGCGGGACGGGGCGGGCGCCGTCCGCTTTCACTACACCATCATTGACATCATGGGCCGCTGGACGGCAGGCGAGCCTTCGGGGGCGGACGATGTGGCCGAGGCCCGGTGGGTGCCGCTCGCCGATCTGCCCAACGTCGAGATGTGGTCCGAGACCCGCCGGGTCATCCTCAAGGCCGCCGCCATGAGGGACGGCATGGGCTGGTAACGGCGGCGGGAGCGGATCGCCTCTGGCGCACGCCACCATTTTGCTCTATTCCTCTGATGGCATCACCATATGGTTGTCTGATGGAGAGAGGGGACAAGATGCAGTATCACAGGCGTACCTTTACCGCGGGTCTGGCCGGCGCGGCCGCCCTTGCGCTGACCGGGTGCGGCGGCGGCAAGAGCAAGGATGAGGTGGTCCAGACCGACGCCAACCGGGCGCGGCAGACATCCCAGAACACCTATGACGAAGGCACGATCCTCAAGGAGGCCTCCGGCTTCTTCGGCGAGTCCGCCGAAGCGGTGGGCAAGGTCGTCGAGAAGGTGTTCGCCGATCTGGGCCGGCCCAATGCCTATATCGCCGGCGAGGAGCTGAGCGCCGCCCTGGTGGGCGGCCTGCGCTATGGTGACGGCGAGCTGCATCACAAGCTGCTGGGCGAGAAGCGGGTCTACTGGGCGGGGCCGTCGGTGGGCTTCGACGTGGGCGCCAACGGCGCCAAGACCTTCGTGCTGGTCTACAATCTTTATGACATGGACGAGATCTACCAGCGCTTTCCCGGCGTGGAGGGTTCGTTCTATTTCGTGGGCGGCGTGGGCGTGAACTATCAGCAGTCGGGCAACATCATCCTGGCCCCTATCCGCCTGGGCGTGGGACTGCGGGCCGGGGCCAATGTGGGCTACCTGCACTATACCCGGAAACGCAACTATCTGCCGTTCTGAGGCGGCGGCAATAAAGCGGGCCGTGGTGGGGCACGTCTCAAACAGCGTCCTCGAGCGGGGGTGGCGATCTCTGCCGGCGGCCAGCATGGAATCACCTCACTTCTTTGTGGCTTCCGGCGGCGGCGGCCCGGTGCTAGGTTTTCGGCAATCGGACTGTTGAGCAGTCATTGAGCGGACGAGGCCGCGGGGAGCGGCCCCGGGAGGGGGAAAATCCATGAAACGGTTCAAGCTTGGCATTCTGGCAGGCGGCATGGTGCTGGCCGGCAGCGGCTATGCCCATGCGGCGGACAGGTGCGCCGATCTCATCAACCTGCGTCTCGACGATGCGGTCATCACCACGGCGGAAACGGTCTCCGGCACGTTCGAGGCGCCGGGCGGCGGGCCGGGGGCGCCCGGCGGCAGCACCCTTAAGGTGCCTCAGATGTGCCGCGTGGCCGGCACCGTCACCCCCCAGGTGCGCTTCGAGGTCTGGCTGCCGAAGGACTGGAACGGCCGCCTGCAGTCGGTCGGCGGCGGCGGGCTGGCCGGCGTCATCTCCTATTCGGCCATGGCGCTGGCGGCCAGTGACGGCTATGCCACAGCATCCACCGATACCGGCCACCAGGCCAGCGACAACACATGGTTCTTCGACAAGGGCCGCCAGCAGGACTATGGCTCCAGGGCCATCCACGAGATGACGCTGAAGGCCAAGGACATCATAGAAGCCTATTACGGCCGCCATGAGGATTATGCCTATTTCAACGGCTGCTCCACCGGCGGCCGCCAGGGCTTCATGGAAGTGCAGCGTTATCCGGCGGACTATGACGGCGTGGTCTCCGGCGCGCCGGTCTTCAACTTCACCCACCTGCATATGGGCCAGCTCTGGACCTGGCAGGCGCGCATGAAGGAGCAAGGCGCCAACCTCACCCAGGAGGATTTCAACCTCCTGATGAAAGCCTCGCTCAAGGCCTGCGACAAGAATGACGGCGTGGAAGACGGCATGATCACCGACCCGCGCACCTGCACGTTCGATCCCGCCGTCCTGCAGTGCAAGGGCGACCAGGGGGGCGACTGCCTGTCGGCCGGGCAGGTGAAGGCCGCCCAGGCCATCTATGCCGGGGCCACCAATCCGCGCACCGGCGAGCGCATCTATCCGGGCCTCATGCCGGGCGGCGAAGGCGGCCAGCCCAACAATCCCGGCTGGTCGATGATCATGGGCGACGAGCCCTTCTTCCTGGATACGGCGGTTCTCGGCCTCATGGGCTTCGAGAATCCCGACTTCGACCTGATGGACTTCGATTTCGACAAGGACGTGAAGACCATCGACGCCAAGCTGATGGGCGTCCTCAACGCCGTGGACCCGGACCTGCGCGAGTTCGAGGCCAGGGGCGGCAAGCACATCATCTATCACGGCTGGAACGATCCCGGCGTGATGCCGATGGAGACCATCAATTATTACAACGAGCTGCAGGCGTTCCGTAAACAGTCCCAGGGCTCGAAGAACCCGCTCAAGGAAACGCAAGCCTATTCCCGCCTCTTCATGGTGCCCGGCATGGGCCATTGCCGCGGCGGCGTGGGGCCGGACCAGTTTGACATGATGGCGGCCATCGTGGACTGGGTGGAAAACGGCAAGGCGCCCGAGCGCATCCTGGCTCGCCATGTGGAAGACGGCAAGGTGACTATGACCCGCCCCCTCTGCCCCGAGCCGCAAGTCGCCACCTACAAGGGCAAGGGCGACGCGGCGAAGGCCGAGAACTGGGTGTGCAAGTAGGGCCGGTTGCCGGGGCCAGATCTTTCAACCTTTAAGCTGAACTCTTCGAGGGGAAGAGGCGGTCCGTGCGACTGCTAGACGCAGGGGCACATAGCGCGAACCGGCGAGACGCCGTGCCTCTCGCCTTCCCGCCGCGCGGGAAGGCTTCCTCTGAGTACGGGCGGGGCGCCGACGCCACGCGCAAGCTCGACACCTCCGTCTCCACGGGAGTGAAGCGGCATCCCGTACTTCTTTAAGCCATATCCATCTGTCTGAATTCGATGGGGCAATCCCGTACCGTCTTCTGCTCCACGGGGCAGTGGCCATGCAGAACTGGACGCATGGATAAGGGAAACAGACGTTCGGCAATGGTAGAACACCGCCTTCCCTTTCTATCCTAGGCTTATCTTAATGGAATTGCCGGGTGGACCGAATATTCGGCCGGCTTTGCGAAGGAGGAAAGGATGCAGAGCCATAGGGATGGTGTTTCGGATGGTTGGATTTTGTTCGAGGCTTGGTGCAAGCGGAATGGCGGAACACCAATTCGCGGGTCGAGCCCCGGCGATCACATTTGCTTCGTTGGTCCGTTGCCGGACGACACCATCGAGCCTGGTGACACCGGTACAGTCAACGCAGGGCCGACAGAGCGCACTGATCTCGGCCGGCTTGAGGAATTGCGCCTGGATCTTGCTTTGAAAGCTGCCGACGTTGAACTGGAAGAAGCGAAGCTTCGGCACGAGAAGGTAAAGCGCCTTGTCGAAGCTGCTCGGAAATCGAAGAGCGTCTGAACATGACCGTTGTGCATGAGGGGTATGAGTTTAGGCTCGATCGGCCTTTCTCCCCTCGTCACTCGCCGGTTTAACCGGCGAGTCCAGTACTGGATTCGCCGATCAAGTCGGCGAATGACGAGAGGGAAAGCGGGCTCTATTCATGGCAATCTGAGGAGGAGCATTCCATGCAGGCAGCAAGGAGGGAAGAATGAAACGGCTGGAGGGAAAAGTGGCGCTCGTCACGGGAGCGGGGCGGGGCCTGGGACGGGCCATGGCGGTGCTCTTCGCCGCCGAGGGGGCGAAGCTGGCTGTTGTCTCCCGCGGGCAAGCGCATATGGAGGAAACGGTGAAACTGATTGCGGATGCGGGCGGCGTGGCCATCGGCATTCCCTGCGATGTGCTTGACCGGAACCGGATCGGGGCGGTGGTTTCGGAGGTGGTGGATGCCTTCGGCACAGTCGATATCCTGGTCAACAATGCGCATGACCATTCCTTTCCGCTCACCCCGGTCGCCGAGGTGACGGCGGAGGACATCGAACGGCAGATGGCCTGCGGGCCCGTTGCCTGCCTTGCCTTCATGCAGGCCTGCTATCCGCATATGGAGGGGCGCGATGGACGGGTGATCAATATGGTCACGTCGCTGGCCATGCGCGGCATGGCGGGGCTGGCGCCTTTCCTCATGGCCAAGGAAGCCATCCGCACCCTGACCCGTGTGGCGGCACGGGAATGGAGCGGCAAGGGCATCACGGTCAACGCGCTGTCGCCCTTCGCCATGACGGATGCGCTGCAGGAGATGGGCCGCAAGCTCCGCGGTGGCCCGCCGCCCGAAACGCCCCTGGGCCGCATCGGCTCGCCAGAAACGGATATCGCGCCCGCCGCCCTGTTCCTGGCCAGCGCCGATAGCCGCTATGTCAGCGGCTACACGCTGATGGCCGACGGCGGCCAGTTGATCGACGCGGCGAGATGACGGCGGAAAGAGATATTCCCGTTCCATCATTTCCAGCGGCGGCGGGGTTTTGCCCCGTCATGCTCTGGCCGTCCGGACCTGTAGGCATGCCACGGCGGCAGGCTTGTGGTGCGTGCCAGGGCCTGCCGACAGGGGTCCGCGGGTTTGGGGCAATCCTTATGGGGGTCTTCCCCCGGTGGGAAACCGTGTGCCCCTCCGCACAGTTTCCTCACCCATGATGTTATCGACATTGGTCTGCATCTTTGTCTTTCTGCGTCTTTCGACGGTTGATCCTGTTGATGGGTGGCCCGGGCCGCGCCTCAGTCGGCAATGGCCCAGGGCACTTCCATCAGGCTCTCTATGGGCTCGGCGCCGAGGGCTGCCATGGTGCGGACGTCATCGCCCCCAGCCAGCGCCAGGCAGCGCATGCCGGCGGCGACGGCGGCCTTGACCCCGGTTATGGAATCCTCCACCACCACGCAGCGGTCGAAGCCCGCGCGCATCACCTCGGCGGCATGTAGAAAAAGGTCGGGATAAGGCTTGCCCCGCTTCACCATGCTGGCGGAGAAGACGCGCCCGGCGAACCGTTCCCACAGGCCCGTGCGGCTCAGCGCCGCGTGCAGGTATGACGGGCTGCTCTGGGAGGCGACACAGGTGCCCACCCCCAGAACCGTCATGGCCTCCACGGCCTCCAGTGCGTACGGAATGAGGTTCAGCTCGCGCTCGAATTCGGCGATGGTGCGCGCGTGATAGACCTCCAGCCAGTCGGCGGGCAGCAGCAGGCCGTCTGCCGCCAGTGCCTCGGCGACGGCGGCCATCTGCATGCCGCGGAACCGGCGCTCGGACTCCTCGGCCGTCAGCGGCAGGCCGAGCTCGCTCACATACTCGGCGAGCACGCGGTTGACCGGCCCCTCGCTGTCGATCAGCGTGCCGTCGCAATCGAATATCACCAGATCCGCCCGTCTCATGACGCGCTCCTTTCTTCTTCCCTGTCCATGTTCGCCGCCCCTTTGTCGTGGGCGGTCTGTATGGCGACCAGCGCCTGGTAGCGGCCGCCGGTGCGCTGCATCAGGTCGTCGTGCCGGCCGTCCTCCACCAGCCGCCCACGCTCGAAGAGGAGGATGCGGTCCATCCCCCGGATCGTGGACAGGCGGTGGGCGATGACGATGGTGGTCCGCCCCTTCATCAGCTCGGCGATGGAGTCCTGGATCAGCGCCTCGGTGTGGCTGTCCAGGCTCGATGTCGCCTCGTCGAGGATGAGGATGGGCGCATCCGCCAGGAAGGCACGGGCCAGCGCCACCCTCTGCCGCTCGCCGCCCGAGAGCTTGACCCCGCGCTCGCCCACCAGCGTCTCATAGCCGTCATTCAGCCGGGAGATGAACTCGTGGGCATGGGCCTTGCGGGCCGCCTCCACAATCTCGTCCATCGCGGCGCCGGGTCGGCCGTAGGCGATGTTCTCGGCGAGCGACCGGTGGAACAGCGCCGGCTCCTGCGGCACGATGGCTATCCTCGAGCGCAGGCTTTCCTGGGCCACATGGGCGATATCCTGCCCGTCGATCAGCAGCGCGCCGGAGTGCACGTCGTAGAGCCGCTGGATCAGCTTCACGAAAGTGCTCTTGCCGCTGCCTGAATGGCCCACCAGCCCCACCTTCTGCCCCGCCGGGATGGTGAGGCAGAAGTCCCGGTAGAGCATGTCCGGCTGGTTCTCGTAGCCGAAGGTGACCTGCCGGAACTCGATGGCGCCGCGGCCGGGGGTGAAGGGCACCGCGTCCGGCCGGTCCTTCACGCCCATGGGAAGCCCCATGAACTCCACCATGTCCTCCATGTCGTTGACCGACTGCTGCAGGTTGCGCATATGCTGCCCGAGGAAGCGCACATAGGCTGCGACCACAAAATAGCTGGTCAGCACCATGGTGATCTGGCCCGGCGTCGCCTGGCCGCGCGCCCACAGGAGGACGGCAATGCCCAGCATGCCGGCCATCATCAGCGTGCTCATGGAGCGCTGGGCGATGTGCATGTTCACATGCCGCCCCCAGCTCACCCGCGCCAGCCGGCCCCAATTGTCGGACTCGTCCCCGATGATGCGGTCTTCCCGCGCCTCGGCGCCAAAGGCCTTCACCACCGCGTTGCAGGTGATGCTGTCCGCCAGCAGCGCGCCCATCCTGGTGTCGCTCCTGATGAAGCGCTGGTTGGCGGGCGCCAGGTAACGGAGGGCCATCAGGTAGGAGAGGGCGATATAGACCGCCAGCACCCCTGCCAGGAAGAGGCCCATCACCGGCCAGTGCCAGGAGATCATCAGCGTGATGCCGATGACGATGAGCACCGCCGGCAGCAGCCCGAAGAACAGTGTGTTGGTGAAGACGTCGAACGCGCTCCGTCCGCGCGTGATCTTGCGCACGGTGGCCCCGGCGAAACTGTTGGCGTGCCAGTCGGTGGAGAAGCGCTGCACGCGATGGAACACGTCCACCACGAGCTGCGGCAGCACGACGGTCTCCAGCCGCACCCACTGCTTGTCCAGCGCCAGGCGCATGCAGGTGAAGGCCACCTCCAGCCCGATGAGCCCGAGGAGCGCCAGCCCCGCCGCGCGCACGGCGCCGGCTGTCGGCGTGCCGGAGGCGCCGCTCGCCACGGCGTCCGCCAGCCGGCCCGAGAGGACAGGGAAGGTGACGTCGCAGGCGGTGGTGAACAGCAGCCCCGCAACAAGAAACGCCATGCGCCGGGGCTGTTTCCGCCAATAGCTCCAGACAAAGGCAAAGGCCTGACCGTATGTCATGTTTTCCACCCTGAACCGGCGGTCCAGTGCCGGTTTTCTTTAAGGCGTGTGGCGCAGGTATGGTGGGGAAAAGCGGAACAAGTGACCCGATTGACCGACGCCGGGAATCCCCCGTGTAGACGAGGGCGGTTGCGTTTGAGTTTGAAGGAGAAAAGCGGTGGAACCCGAAGGCGCGAGAGCGCCGGCGAGGTCTGGTCCGCTTAGCCGCGGATGGTCTTAAGTCGCGGCCCCACGGACATTGTGATCATGATATGCGTCATCAATGTCCCTTCCGGTCAGTCGGATTGAGGAGTTTGGAATACAGGATCGGGCAAGGCTTGACAACCCCCTTTTGCGACATTCCGTCGCAGGGGCAGGGCGCATTCATTATCCGCCGAACCTAGTCCTCGCGCGGGTCGATGTAAGGCCCGTGGGCGGCGATGCTTTCGTTGATGGCGGCGGCTTCCAGGATGCCGTCATGCACCATGCCCTCGATGTCCTCGCCGCATTCGCGGTAGTTCTCGTCGAACTGCTTGATGGCCTGGCCCTGCAGCATCTTGAGGAAGGCGCTGGCGGTCCGGGGATCAGTGCCGCCGTCGCTCAGCTCCCGGTTCAGGCCGATGACGTTGAGTGCCACATTGTCCAGGAAGGTCTCGCGTTCGTCGCCCATCACGAACATGCAGCTCTCATTGGCGATCCAGGCGATGGAGACCCGCACATAGGCGGAGACGCGATCCTTGGTGTGCTGCTGCATGGCCTCCTCGGCATCAGCGGCAACGGGAGCGAGAAGCGTTGCCGCAACCGCCAGGGAGGTGAGTGATTTCATGACAGCTCCTTTTGCCCCAAGCCTAACAGACTTTCCCAACGATCGCGCGGCTTTTGTGGTTCCTTAAGGGGGCGGGGGATTGGATGTTAATAACTTATATGTTAGCATACTGGGATGAAAACCATTGCGGAATATACAGGGCAGGACGGTACACGCCCGTTTTCCAAATGGTTCAGGGATTTGGACAGCCAGGCCGCCCTTAAGATTCGTATAGCAATCGCAAGGATGGAAAATGGCAACTTTTCCAATGTCAAGGCGGTGGGACAAGGCGTGAGTGAGTATCGCGTTGCCTTTGGTCCCGGCTACCGCATTTATTTCGGGCAAGACGGCGACAGGCTGGTGATCCTTCTGGGCGGCGGCAGCAAGAAGCGGCAGTCCAACGACATCGCCGCCGCCCAGGCGAGATGGCAGGACTATAAGGCGCGCAAGCGCGGAGGTGAATGATGGCGCTGACCAGAGATTTCAGGGAAACCGTGATGGCGCGGGCGGAGACGGATGACGCATTCCGCGTCGGCCTGCTTACCGAAGCAGCGGAGTGCATTCTTGGCGGTGAAGTGGATGTGGCCAAGACACTGCTGCGCGATTACGTCAACGCGACGCTCGGCTTCCAGGAGCTTGGCCGCATCATGGACAAGAAACCGGAAAGCCTGATGCGCATGCTGAGCGCCAAGGGCAATCCCCGTGCCGACAATCTGGCACGGTTGCTGACGGCATTGCGGGAGCATGAAGGCGTGGAGTGGACAGTGCGGGCGGCTTGAAGAGCATTCTGTCACAGGTTTCAGAAGATGATAGCAAAGTGCTCCTGGAGCATCACTCCATTCTTAATTATTGAGCCTGCATGGTTTCAGGTCAACCGAAGGCTCGCTCTTTCATCATTGGTCAGCTTGGCTTGCGAAGCCATGGAATTAGTCGTCCAGCCGGCAAGTGACAATCGAGAGCCAACGCCCAAGATTAAGCTAAAGAGGCACTGCACCTAGGCGTGTTGAAGGCTTGATGCCCGTGCCTTATCCACAGCTGCAATGACCGTGCGGACGCGGCTGGTCCATGTATGGTTTTCCTTCGCCTTGGCTTGGCCCGCCCGAGCCATGTCAAAAAGGGCCTGTGGATTCTCGCTGAGGTGCGCGATGCGTTCCAGGTCATCTCGAAGGGTTGACCATCTGAAACAGGTCATCTCACCCGAGGTATCGCCAATATTGAAGTTCTGGTCATAGAAGCTGCTCCACTCGGAGGCACAAACGGCGCCGGCCATCATGGCGCACAGTGGCCGCTCATGACTGCCTGTGCCGAAGTTGGCATTTACGTTCAGTACGATTCGGCTTTTTTGCATGTGCTGAATGATCTCTTTGAAACTGGCGGGGCCGCGGTAATCCATGTTCTTGAAATGGTAAAGATCCTTTTCGTAGCCGTTGCCGAAGGCGGTCAGCGGCAATTTCGCTTTTGCGGCAGTTTTCAAGAATTGGAACCGGCGGGTACGGCGCACCCACTCATGAACCATAAAGCTATAGGGCAAGAGCTTACGGGCCTCCTGATGATCCGCGCCGATACCCTTCGCGGCGAGAATCTCCAGCAAGGCATCGTGTGCCGGCATCCAGTCGCGGGATAAGGCAAGATCGGCGGCATCGCTGAATATCTGTTTCAGGCTGGCGTTCAGCCCGTCCCATAATGGCTTTGTGAGACGGTAATAAGTGCCCGTGAACAACATGCTTATGGGCCGTGCCTCCGCGTAGGCATTGGCGTTGGCTTGCAACGGCGCGGCTTTTCCTATGGCTGCATGCGGGTTGAAGCCCACATAGGCGAAACGGTCCTGGCCGAAAACAGACGTCACGTGATCGGCATGGCTCTGGTCGATGGTGAGGACAATGGCGCTCCGCGGACTCTTGGTCAGGCGCGCCATATGTGTAAAAGGATGATCGACATACTGGACGACGTGCGGCCCCCCCCCGATGAGATCGCTGATGGTCCCGTCCGGGGTAGAGAGATCACCCAGGATATTGTAGCTGAAGGCGAAATCGAATGGCCCCGACTGGGTGATTGCAGCTGGGAGAGACGTGGCAATCGCGATCTCCGTAACGTCGAGCATGACCACGTCATGTCCTTCCGCTTCAAATGCACTTTGGGCATCGTCGAGAAAAATGCGCAGGGCGTCATATTGCGATTGGCCCTTTAGAAGTAGGATTTTCATAGTCCGACAGCTTCCCGGGTTATTAGGAGCATCATTACAAGTCACCCCTACTGGTATAAATATGGTTAACCAGTGCATGGGAAGGCACGCCACCCATCAAAACTTCGGCTTCACCTTGCCGCTTTTCTTCTTCATCGTGCGGGTACCCGGCTTGCCGCCGGAGGAGCGGCCTTTTTTGCCGGCGGAAAGGCTCTCGAAGCTGCCGGGGGCGGGGCCGCTGCGCAAGCCCAGCTCGTTTTCCTCCAGGCGCTTGATCTCGTCCCTGAGGCGGGCCGCTTCCTCGAATTCCAGGTTGGTGGCGGCGTCCAGCATGCGTTTTTCCAGGTCGGCGATATAGGCCTGGAGGTTGTGGCCGACGAGGTTGCGGCGTTCGGCGTCGCCGGTTGCGACCGTCACATGGTCCTGCTCGTAGACGCTTTCCAGGATGTCGCCGATATTCTTGCGGATGGTGGCCGGTGTGATGCCGTGCTCGCGGTTGTATTCGAGCTGCTTCTCGCGGCGGCGGTTGGTCTCGGCGATGGCCCGTTTCATGCTGTCGGTCTCGTTGTCGGCATAGAGGATCACCCTGCCGTCCACGTTGCGGGCCGCGCGGCCGATGGTCTGCACGAGCGAGCGTTCCGAGCGCAGGAAGCCCTCCTTGTCGGCATCGAGGATGGCGACCAGCGCGCATTCGGGGATATCCAGCCCCTCGCGCAGCAGATTGATGCCCACCAGCACGTCGAAGGCGCCCAGGCGCAGGTCGCGGATGATCTCGATGCGCTCCAGCGTGTCGATGTCGGAATGCATGTAGCGCACGCGCAAGCCGCTCTCGTGCAGATATTCGGTCAGATCCTCCGCCATGCGCTTGGTGAGGGTGGTCACCAGCGCGCGCTGGCCCTTTGCGGCCACCTGCTTGCATTCGTGGATGAGATCGTCCACCTGGGCATTCACCGGACGGATGAAGATGGGCGGGTCCACGAGGCCGGTGGGCCGGATCACCTGTTCGGCGAAGACGCCTTGCGTCTGTTCCAGCTCCCAGTCCCCCGGCGTGGCCGAGACGAATACCGTCTGCGGGCGGATGGCATTCCATTCCTCGAACCTGAGCGGCCGGTTGTCGCGGCAGGAGGGCAGGCGGAAACCGAACTCGGCCAGGATTTCCTTGCGGGCCCGGTCGCCCCTAAACATGCCGTTGAGCTGGCCCACGGTCACATGGCTTTCGTCCACGAAGACCAGCGCATCCTCCGGCACATATTCGAACAATGTGGGCGGCGGGGCGCCGGCGGGGCGGCCGGTGAGGTAGCGGGAATAATTCTCGATGCCGGCGCAGGAGCCGGTGGCCGCCAGCATTTCGAGATCGTAATTGGTGCGCTGCTCCAGCCTCTGGGCCTCCAGCAGCCGGCCCTCGGCATTCAGTTGCTTCAGACGCTCTTCCAGCTCTTCGCGGATGCCCTTGATGGCCTGGTCCAGCGTCGGGCGCGGGGTCACATAGTGGCTGTTGGGGTAGAGGCGCACGGCCTCCATGTCCCCCGTTTTCTCGCCGGTGAGGGGATCGAACTCGACGATGCGCTCCACCTCGTCGCCGAACAGGTCCACCCGCCAGGCGCGGTCCTCGTAATGGGAGGGAAAAATCTCGATCACATCGCCGCGCACGCGGAACATGCCGCGCACGAAATTCATGTCGTTGCGCTTGTACTGCAGCTCCACCAGGCGGCGCAGGAACTCCTGCCGGTCCAGCGGCTCGCCCGCCTTCACGTCCACGGTCATGGCGGAATAGGTCTCGACGGAGCCGATACCGTAGATGCAGGACACCGAGGCGACGATCACCACGTCATCGCGCTCCAACAGAGCCCGCGTCGCCGCATGGCGCAAGCGGTCGATCTGCTCGTTGATCGAGGATTCCTTCTCGATATAGGTATCGGTGCGCGGCACATAGGCTTCGGGCTGGTAATAGTCGTAATAGGAGACGAAATATTCCACCGCATTGTTGGGGAAGAAGCTCTTCATCTCGCCATAGAGCTGGGCCGCCAATGTCTTGTTGGGGGCGAGTATGAGGGCCGGCTTCTGCACCGCCTCGATGACCTTGGCCATGGTGTAGGTCTTGCCCGAGCCGGTGACGCCGAGGAGCACCTGGTCGTGCTCGCCGGCCTTGATGCCCTGGACCAGATCATGGATGGCCGTGGGCTGGTCGCCCGCGGGCTGGTATTCCGAGACCACCTCCAGGCGGATGCCGGGACGGGTCTTGGGCGGCCGCTCCGGACGGTGCGGCATGAAAAGCGGGGCTTCCTGGTTCATGTCGAGGGCGCTGTCGGTCATGCCCCTTTATATTGGATCGAGGGGGTGAATTGCACGAGGCAATCTACCGGACGCCCGTGTCTCAATCCGTCAGCAGGTATTCGATGGTGGAGACCACGCGGATGGTCTTCTCGATCTGCTCCGATTCCGAGATGCCCGGTGCGTCGTCCCGCGGCAATATCTGGAACTGGCCCTGATTGGCCCGCCTGATGCCCTTGAGATGCGCGCCCGAGTCCGTGGCGAAGGTGCTGGCGGCGCTGCGCGCCTGGGCCAGCGCGTCGCGGATCATGTCCTCCTTCACGTCGTTCAGCCGGGTGAACAGATAGGTGGGCCGGCTGATCCCACGATCGCTGGTGAGCACCACCCCGGCCTGCACCAGCTCGCCCGCCCTTGCGTTGGCGGCGGCGACGCGCTGCACGTCCCTTGAGCGCAGCATCACCATCTGGTTGATGATGTACCGCACATCCACCGGGCCGGAGCGGTAGGCCTGGGCCAGCCGGTCCGTGACCTCGGGGCTCTCGATCCGGATTTCCTCCTCGGGGAAGCCCTGGCCGGTCAGAAAACTCTTCACCTTCTCGGCATCGGCCTGTGCCCGCTGCTGCACGTCGTTGAGATCGTCCCCCGTCACCGCGAAGCGGATGGGCCACAGCGCCAGGTCGGCGCTCACCGGCCGCTCGGAGAGGCCCTTGACGATCACCGTCCGGTCGCCCAGCCGGGATTCCACGAGGCCCTGGCCCGCCAGATAACCGCCGAGGGCGATGCCGGCGGCAATGATGACGGCGGCGGAAACGAGGGGAACAATGCTGGATTGCGAAGCGGACATGGGTTCGATCATCAATGAAGAACTACTCGTGTGGAACTTAAGCATTGAATTGAGGCCATAATTCGGCATGGAATCCTGTCCGTGCGCTGCATGCAAATTTTGTATACAAGATTGTCGTGGGCCGGAAATTCTCTATACTGGCCTCAAGCGCAAGTGCCCCAACGGCACGGCTTCCACAGGGATCGCATCATTCGGGGGAGTTATGACTTTGCCTAGCAGCTATTCGCCGGCTCTGAATCACAGCCTTGCCAGGGGAGCGCGGCGCACGGCCGTTGCCGCCATGGCCCTTGCCGCTCTGGCCTTTGTGGACGTGTCCGGCGCCACCGCCGGCGACATGGGCGGCAAGCCCGATTTCTCGGGCGTCTACATGCCCTTTGGCCGCACCGTCCGCGAGCCGGCGGAACTGCCGTTCACCAAGGCCGCCGAGAAGATGCGGGAGGAATATGAGAAGACCTTCACGCAGGAGGATGACGATCCGGGCCTCTTCTGCGTGCCCAGCGGCATGCCGGGGGCCATCTGGGGTGCGCCGTTCGCCATCGAGATCTTCCATCGGCCCCAGGACCTCACCATGTATTTCGAGGCCTATTCCCAGTACCGCAAGATCTACATGAAGGACCACAATCCACCGGGCGCCTTCACCTCGACGCGCATGGGCTATTCGGAAGCGGAATGGGACGGCGACACGCTGGTCATCCATACCGACAATCTGATGGCCTACCCCTATTTCAACCGTATCCCCATTTCCTCCGACGCCCGGATCGACGAGCGCCTGCACCAGGAGGAGCGGACCGACAAGAACGGCGAGACATTCAAGGTGCTGGTGGACGAGCTGACCTTGACCGATCCCAAGGTTTACACCCAGCCCATCAAGATCCACGCGGAGGCCCGCCTGCGCCCCGACGTCTATGTGATCGAATATACCTGCGGCGATACGCTCTGGGAGCAGCACATGGCCGATCGCGGCATCGAAGCGCCGGATATCGACGCGCTGGGCCAATAGGCGCGGTTGGAGCGTTCGTTACGCTTGCCACCGTTCGCGCTGAGCTCGTCGAAGCGCGGCTCCATGACACCAAGAAGCGACATTGGAGCCGACGTGGAGACGGTCATCAACTCAGTTTCTGATTGCAGGGGTATTTGAGTTTTGCGTTGATGATTGTGATGAGTTTTCTGGCGACGGCGCTGATGGCGACGATTGGTTTTTTGCCGTTTGAGACGAGTCTTTCAT
>Ga0164243_10006079_pt1 | contig 18372 bp, 19 predicted proteins | sample OricompcompostOP_FD_108781 | JGI IMG/M metagenome (GOLD analysis project Ga0164243, IMG submission 108781) | Organic Plus compost microbial communities from Emeryville, California, USA - Original compost - Organic plus compost (OP) | ecosystem: Engineered > Solid waste > Mixed feedstock >... | reverse complement strand
GCAGGGCGCCGAGGTCGGCGAGTTCGGCCGCTCGCGGCTGACCGTCAGGGAGCCGGGCCGGCTGCTGGCGGGGCTGCCCGAGGAGCAGACCTGCTGGATGTCGCACCGCGACACCGTCTTCTCACCGCCGCCGGGCTTCACGGCGCTCGCCTCCTCGACGGAGTCGCCGGTCGCCGCGCTGGAGTCGGTCGAGAAGCAGATCTACGGGATCCAGTTCCACCCGGAGGTCGTCCACACGCCCTACGGCCAGGAGATCCTGACCCGCTTCCTCGACGAGATCTGCGGCTGCGCTCGCACCTGGTCGGCCGGCTCGGTGATCGAGGACCAGCTGGAGAAGATCCGCGCCCAGGTCGGCGACGGCCGCGTCATCTGCGCGCTCTCGGGCGGCGTCGACTCGTCGGTGGCGGCGCTGCTGGTCCACCGCGCGATCGGCGACCAGCTGACCTGCGTCTTCGTCGACCACGGCCTGATGCGCAAGAACGAGGGCGAGCAGGTGATCACCGCCTTCCGCGACCACTACAGAGTCCCGCTGGTCGCCGTCGACGCCGAGGAGCGCTTCCTCACCCGCCTCAGAGGGGTCACCGACCCGGAGGCGAAGCGCAAGGCGATCGGCGAGGAGTTCATCCGCGTCTTCGAGGAGGAGTCGGCCAAGCTCGCCGAGGGCGGCGCCAGGTTCCTCGTGCAGGGCACGCTCTACTCGGACGTGATCGAGTCGGGCGGCGGCACCGGCGCCGCGACGATCAAGTCGCACCACAACGTCGGCGGCCTGCCGGAGGACCTCGAGTTCGAGCTGGTCGAGCCGCTGCGGGCGCTGTTCAAGGACGAGGTGCGCGCCGTCGGCGCCGAGCTCGGCCTGCCGGAGCGCCTCGTCTGGCGCCAGCCCTTCCCGGGGCCGGGCCTGGCGATCCGAGTCGTCGGCGGCGAGGCGACCAGAGAGCGCCTCGACACGCTGCGCGACGCCGACGCGATCCTCCAGGACGAGATCCGCAGAGCGGGCCTCTACCGGGAGCTGTGGCAGTCGTTCTGCGTCCTGCCGGACGTGAGAACGGTCGGCGTGCAGGGCGACGAGCGCACCTACGGCTACGTCGTCGTGATCCGCGCGGTCACCAGCGACGACGCGATGACCGCCGACTGGGCGCGCCTGCCGTACGACCTGCTGGAGCAGATCGCCTCGCGCATGATCAACGAGATCCGCGAGGTCAACCGGGTCGTGCTCGACATCACGAGCAAGCCGCCCGGCACGATCGAGTGGGAGTGAGATCGGCTGACGCCGATCTCATCGGGAGAACGGCCCGGGGGCCGTTCTCCCGGCTGACGCCTACTCTCTGATCGGCTTCCCCTGCTCGTCGCGCGGGATCTCGTCCGGCTGCGGCGACTCGCCGTCGAGGTAGCCGCCGGGGCGGCGCATCCCCTCCGGGTGGAAGGTCGACACCAGCAGCACGACGACGGCCACGGCAACGACGCCGAGGCCGATGTAGCCGAGCGCGTTGGCGGAGAGGGCGAAGACGGTGGTCACCGGACCGAGGGTACTCACCCCAGTCGGTCCCACGCTCTCAGCGTCGCGACCGGGTTGACCGGATGACCGCCCTCGTACCAGCCGGGCGCCGTCCAGATCTCGAAGTGGAGGTGGCAGGCGGAGGCGTCGCCGGTGTCGCCGACGTAGCCGAGCAGCTGGCCGGTCTGCACCCGCTGGCCTCTGCTGACGACCGCCGGGGCGCGGAAGTGGGCGTACATGTGGTCCTCGCCGGAGGCGGTGTCGCCGATCACGACGTAGTTGCCCGCGGCCGCGTGGTAGGTGCGCATCTTCACGACGCCGCCCTGCGCCGCGACGACGGGGACGCCGCACTGCGCCATCACGTCCTGGCCCTCGTGCGAGTGGCCCGAGCGGCCGGCGCCGAAGGCGGCCGCGCCCTGCCCGTAGTCGTGCGCGCCGCGGACCGGGAAGACGGCGCCGACGAAGGTGAAGGCGCCGAGCTTGACGGAGCCGTCGGGCGCCGACGGGCCGCCGATCGCGACGCCGCCGAGCGAGACCTCGGCGCTGCCGCTGCGGGTCTCGGCCGCGGGACCGGTCGAGATCCGCAGCTCGTACCGGCCGTCGGCGGCGAAGTCGGCGGCGCCGCTGCCGCGGCCCTCCCACGTCAGCGTCTGCTGGCGGCCCGGCGCGGCGCTGCGCGCGTCGCTGAAGATCGAGACGCCGTCGGCGGCGCGGACGACGTCGACGCGCACGCCGACGCGCTCCGGCGCGCGCGAGACGTAGGCGACCTGGACGGCGGAGACGCCCCTGCCGGCCTTGCGCGTCGAGATGCCGGCCTCGAGGCCGGCGATCCCGGCGACGGCGGCGAGCTTCGGCGCCGGCAGCGTCGCCGACAGCGCGGTCGCGGCTCTGACGACCTTGATCGTCAGGCGCGAGGAGGCGCGCGAGGCGGTGCCGGCGGCGGTCTCGACGACGACCTGGCCGCTCTTGGCGGCGGCCGGGACTCTCACGTCGAGCTTGGCGGCGCTCTTGGCGCTGACGCGCACGCGCGCGTCGTCCCTGCTGCCGCGCCCGCCGAGGAAGACGACGCTGCGGGCGGCGTCGAGCGCCTGGCCCTGGAGCGTGAGGGTGCCGCCGCGCTCGACCGTGCCGGGGGCGGGGCAGCCGGTCTTGCAGACGATCGCCTCCAGCGCGGGCTGCGACGGGGCGGAGGCGGGGGAGTCGGCTCTGGGGGCGGTGGAGCCGGCCGCGGGGGCGGGGGCGCCCGCCGAGCCGATCGCGGCGCCGCCGGCGTCGGCGAGCGCGGCGGCGGGGGCGAGGAGCGCGCCGGCGCCGATCAGGGCGGCGAGCGACGACGTCATGGCGACCACACGAGGGTTGGGGACCCTCGTTCCGGGCAGCATCGAAATGCGATGCCCCTTTCTTGACGGCCTACGGGGTTAGCTGACGGGCTCGCGCTGAAAGGGCCGCGCTACCGAGCGGCTGTGCTCGGATTCGCCCCAGCGGCCCCGCGTGCGCGCGGCCGCCATTGGTTTCCCCGCTCCCTCGCGTGGAGGGATTCGGCAGGCTTATGGAACGCGGGGCAGTATATGGATCGCGCCGACGGATGAGTCGAGGCGCGCCGCGACGGCCCCGCGGAGGCCCGTCGTCGCGTCCGGCCGGGGACATCGCCCGACACGATCTCGCGATGTTCTCTATAGTGCTCACCCCGCCGCGCCCACGGTGCGCGGCCACTTTCATGCCATGAGAACTTACGTCGCCAACCCAACTGACCGCGAGCGCAACTGGCTCGTCGTGGACGCGAACGGGCAGACGCTCGGCCGCCTCGCGACCCAGATCGCCGACGCCCTTCGCGGCAAGCGCAAGCCCACCTACACGCCCCACGTCGACACTGGCGACTTCGTCGTCGTGGTCAACGCCGAGAAGATCTCGGTGTCGGGCAACAAGCGGGCCGACAAGCGCTACTACCGGCACACCGGCTACCCCGGCGGCCTTCGCTCCCGAACGCTCGAGGAGATGCTCGAGCGTCGCCCCGAGGAGGTCATCCGCATCGCGGTCAAGGGCATGCTGCCCCGCAACCGCCTTGCCCGGAAGCAGCTCACGAAGCTGAAGGTGTACGCCGGTCCGGAGCACCCGCACGCCGCCCAGCAGCCGCAACCGATGGAGATCGAAGCCTAGTGTCCGACGTCGAGCAGCCCGAAGACGAGCGCAACCCCGCGGGCGAGACGCCCGAGGAGCCCGTCGAGGCCGCCAACGAGGCGCCGGAGCCCGTCGCCGAGGGCGAGCAGCCCGCCGACGAGGCTGCCGAGCAGCCCGCCGCGCAGGAGCAGCCCCAGGCCGAGGCCGGCGACGAGGAGGAGCTGCTCGAGGAGGAGATCGAGGAGACCCCGCGCGTCAAGCCGGAGATCCCCGGTGCCGACCTCGTCCCGGACATCGTCCTCGAGGGCGAGTCGCGCGAGGACGAGGAGGACGAGGACGGCGAGCCGACCGCTTCCGGCGACCAGGAGCCCGACGACGAGCTCGAGGCCCAGCCGATCGCCGACGCCGCGATCTCGCTCGCGTCCGGCGCCCGCTACACCGCGACGGGCAAGCGCAAGACGGCCGTCGCGCGCGTGATCCTGAAGCCGGGCACCGGCCAGTACACGATCAACGGCAAGCCGCTCGACGAGTTCTTCCCGCGCGCCACGCTGCAGCGCAACATCCGCCAGCCGCTCGAGGCCGTCGGCTTCGAGGAGCGCATGGACGTGATCGCCAAGATGCACGGCGGCGGCGTCTCCGCGCAGGCCGGCGCGCTGCGCCACGGCATCTCGCGCGCGCTGCTGCAGGCCGATCCGAACCTGCGCGGCGAGCTCAAGAAGCGCGGCTTCCTGACGCGTGACCCGCGCGTCAAGGAGCGCAAGAAGGCCGGCCTCAAGAAGGCCCGCAAGCGCCCGCAGTTCTCGAAGCGCTAGCTTTCTGGCCATGGCTCGCCGGTTGTTCGGCACGGACGGTGTCCGCGGCGTCGCCGGCGAGTTCCTGTCGGCCGAGCTGACGCTCGGCCTCGCGCGCGCCGCGACGGCGCGCATCGCCGCCTCCGCCGCCGACCATCGCCCGCGCGTGCTCGTGATCCGCGACACGCGCGAGTCGGGCGAGATGCTGGAGGCGGCCGTCGCCGCGGGCGTCGCAGCCGCCGGCGGCCTCGCGCTCGTCGGCGGAGTGCTGCCGACCCCGGCCGCGCCGCTGCTGATCCGCCGCTACGGCTTCGACCTCGGCGTGGTCCTGTCGGCCTCGCACAACCCCTACGCCGACAACGGCGTCAAGTTCTTCGGCAGCGACGGCGACAAGCTCTCCGACGCGGTCGAGGAGGAGATCGAGGCGCTGCTCGACGGCGAGCCGGTCCAGCCGCCCGCGATCGGCGGCGTCAGCCAGCTGCACGGCACGCTCGACGACTACCTGCGCGAGCTGCAGAGCCGCTTCGGCGCGCTCGACCTGAGCGGAAGACGGATCCTGCTCGACTGCGCCAACGGCGCCACGTACAAGGCCGCGCCGGAGATCTTCCGCCGCCTCGGCGCACACGTCGACGTGCTCGCCGACGCGCCCGACGGCCGCAACATCAACGCCGGCTGCGGCTCGACCCACCTCGACGGCCTCGTCGCGGCGATGCGCGACGGCGACCACGACGCCGGCTTCGCCTTCGACGGCGACGGCGACCGCGTGCTGGCGGTCGACGGCGACGGCGCGGTCGTCGACGGCGACGAGCTGGTCGCGCTCGCCGCGCTGCACCTGCGCGAGCAGGGGAGACTGCGCGGCGGCGGCGTCGCCGTGACCGTGATGACGAACTACGGCTTCCACGCCGCGATGGAGCAGGCCGGCATCGAGGTCGCGATCACCGCCGTCGGCGACCGCTACGTGCTCGAGGCGCTGCGCGAGCGCGACTGGGCGCTCGGCGGCGAGCAGTCGGGCCACATCGTCGAGCTCGGCTTCGCCCCCTCCGGCGACGGCATCGCGAGCGCGCTGCTGACGCTGGAGGCGCTCGGCGGCAAGCCGCTGCGCGAGCGCGGCGGGATGGAGAAGCTGCCGCAGCGGCTCGTCAACGTGCGCCTGCCCGACCGGCCGTCGCTCGAGCGCGCCGCCGCCGACCCGCGCATGCAGGAGGCGATCGAGCGCGAGTCGGCCGGCCTGGAGGGCCGCGGGCGGGTGCTCGTGCGCGCCTCCGGCACCGAGCCGCTGCTGCGCGTGATGGTCGAGGCGCCCGGCGACGAGGAGGCCGACGCCGTCTGCGCCCGTCTCGTCGCGCAGGCGGAGGCGGCGGCGTCGCAGCCGGCGGCGTGAGGCCGACTCGCTAGAATTCTGCCGCGCGCCGTCAGCGCCACATCCGCCGGCGCAGAGCGCGCGGCGCACGTCGTTCCACACGGAGGTTCCCCCATGTGCGGCATCGTCGGTTACGTCGGCGCCCGTCCGGTCCAGCCCCTTCTGCTCGCTGGCCTCGAGAAGCTCGAATACCGCGGCTATGACTCGGCCGGCATCTCCGTCCTCAACGGGGATCACGTCGACTCGGTCCGCGCGGTCGGCAACCTCAGCGCGCTGCGCGCGGCGGTCGCCGCGCAGCCGGCCGCAGCCGACGAGGGCGGCGCCGCCGTCGCGACCGCCGAGCCGGCGACCGGCATCGGCCACACCCGCTGGGCGACGCACGGCCGCGTCAGCGAGCAGAACGCCCACCCGCACGAGGACGAGGCCGGCCGCATCCACATCGTCGTCAACGGCATCGTCGAGAACTACATGGCGCTCAAGCGCGAGCTCGCCGAGCAGGGCGTCAGCTTCAGCTCGGAGACCGACGCCGAGGTGATCGCGCACGTGATCGCGCGCCACTACGACGGCGACCTGCCGGCCGCCGTCCGCGCCGCCTACGGCGAGCTGGTCGGCCACTTCGCCTTCGTCGCGATGGCCGCCGACGAGCCCGGTCTGCTGGTCGGCGCCCGCCGCGAGTGCCCGCTGGTCGTCGGCCGCGGCGATGGCGAGCAGTTCCTCGCCTCGGCCGTCCCCGCCTTCCTCGAGCACACCAGCGAGGTGCAGTTCATCGAGGACGGCGAGCTGGTCGTGCTGCGCCCGGGCGGCGTCGAGTTCATGACCCCGGCTGGCGAGCCGATCGAGCGCGAGGTCGTGACGATCGACTGGGACGCCGACACCGCCGAGAAGGGCGGCTACGAGACCTTCATGCTGAAGGAGATCCACGAGCAGGCCGACGCGGTCGCCGAGACGGTCGCCGACCGCACGGCGCGCGGCGACGGCGTCGACCTCGGGGATCTCGGCACGATCGACGACGCCTTCCTGCGCGACGTCAAGCGGATCGTCGTCGTCGCCTGCGGCACCTCGTACCACGCCGGTCTGATCGGCCGCTACGCGATCGAGGGCTGGGCGCGCGTCCCGGTCGAGATGGACGTCGCCTCCGAGTACCGCTATCGCGACCCGGTCGTCGGCGCCGGCGACCTCGTCGTCGGCATCTCGCAGTCGGGCGAGACGGCCGACACGCTCGCCGCGATGCGGCTGGCGAGAAGCCGCGGCGCGCGCGTGCTGGCGATCACCAACGTGATGGGCTCGCAGGCGACGCGCGACTCCGACGGCGTCCTCTTCACCCGCGCCGGCCTCGAGATCGGCGTCGCGGCGACGAAGACGTTCGTCTCCCAGGTGGCGGCGATGTACCTGCTGGCGCTGCGCCTCGCCGAGCTGCGCGGGACGCTGGAGCCGGCGAAGCTGGCCGAGCTGGTCGGCGAGGTCAAGCACCTGCCGCACTACATCGCGCAGATGCTGGAGGCCGGCGACGACGAGATCAGAGCGATCGCCGAGCGCCACCACCGGGCGGAGTTCTTCCTCTACCTCGGCCGCCACATCGGCCTGCCGGTCGCGCTCGAGGGCGCGCTGAAGCTGAAGGAGATCTCCTACATCGCGACCGACGCATACGCCGCCGGCGAGATGAAGCACGGCCCGATCGCGCTGCTCGACGACGACACGCCGGTCGTCTGCGTCGCGACCGACTCGCCGGTGCTCGACAAGGTCGTCTCCAACATCCAGGAGGTGAGAGTCCGCGGCGCCCACGTGATCGCGATCGCGAGCGAGGGCAACGCGGAGATCGGCGCGCACGCGGAGGAGGTCGTGACCGTGCCGCGCACCGACTGGATGCTCGCGCCGCTGCTCGCGGTCGTGCCGCTGCAGCTGCTCTCCTACCACGTCGCGCGCCTGCGCGGGCTCAACGTCGACCAGCCGCGCAACCTCGCGAAGACCGTCACGGTGGAGTAGGGCGGCGCGGGTACGATGACGCCGGTGAAGGGCGTCGGAATCGACCAGCTGGAGATCGAGCGCCTCGAGCGGGCGCTCGCGCGGCGCCCGCGTCTCGCCGAGCGGCTCTTCACCGCGGCCGAGCGATCCTACGCCGCCGAGCGCGCCCGCCCCGCCCAGCACCTCGCCGCCCGCTTCTGCGCCAAGGAGGCGGTCGCCAAGGCGCTCGGGCTGGAGGCGTGGGCCTTCACCGACGTCGAGGTCGTGCGCGGCGACGGCGCGCCGGCGATCGTCCTCCACGGCGACGCCGCCAGAGCGGCCGCCGCGCTCGGCGTGACCGAGGTCAAGGTCTCGCTGACGCACACCCGCACCGACGCCTCCGCGGTGGCGATCGCGACGTGAGCGCGCTCCCCGACTGGCTCGAGCCGCTGCCCGACGCCGCCGCCCAGCGGGCGCTCGACGAGTGGGCGATCAGAACGCGCGGGATCCCTGGGATCGAGCTGATGGAGCGGGCCGGCCGCGGCCTCTTCGAGCTGACGATGCGGACGATCCCGGAGGGGACGATCGCGGTCGTCTGCGGCAAGGGCAACAACGGCGGCGACGGGCTCGTCGTCGCGCGGCTGCTGCGCGAGGCCGGCCGCGAGGTCGACGTCCAGCTGCTGCCGGAGCCGAGCGAGCTGCAGGGGGACGCGCTGCTGGCGCTCGGGCGCCTCTGCGGCGCGCCGCCGCGGCAGTTCAACCCGGGCGCTCTGGCGGTCGAGGTCGCCGGGATCGTGGACGCCGTCCTCGGCACCGGCGCGACCGGCGCCCCGCACGGCCTCGTCGGCGACGCGATCGAGGCGATCGCGATGGCGGCCGAGCGGGGCGTGACGGTCGTCGCCTGCGACGTGCCCAGCGGCGTCGACGGCTCGACCGGCGAGGTCGCGGGGCCGGCCGTCCAGGCGACCGCGACGGCGACCTTCCACGCCGGCAAGCCGGGCCTCTGGATCGCGCCCGGCAAGCAGCACGCCGGCACCGTCGAGGTCGTCGACATCGGCATCCCGGCGAGCGCCGAACGGCCTGAGGGGACGGCCGCCCACGCCGGCCTGATCGGCGCCGGCGCGCTCGCGGCGCTGCCGCGCCGCGGCGCCGACGCGACCAAGTTCGACGGCGGCAACGTCTTCGTCGTCGGCGGCTCGACCGGCCTCAGCGGGGCGCCGCGGCTGGCGAGCGCGGCCGCCGCCCGCGCCGGCGCCGGCTACGTCACCGCGGCTGTGCCGGCCTCGCTCAACGTCGCCTTCGAGCTGGGCCAGCGCGAGGTGATGTCGCTGCCGCTGCCGGAGCGCGACGGCGCCTTCGCCGAGGAGGCGGTCGCGCCGCTGCTGGAGCGGCTGGAGCGGGCCGACGCGCTCGTGCTCGGCCCAGGCCTCGGCCGCGCCGGCCACGCGCTCGCGTTCGCGCGGGCGCTCGCGGAGCGGGCGCCGCTGCCGCTGCTGCTCGACGCCGACGGCCTCAACGCCCACGCCGGCAGACTGGAGCTGCTCGCCGGCCGCGAGCAGGCGACGGTGCTGACGCCGCACGGCGGCGAGCTGGCGCGGCTGCTCGGGGTCGACTCCGACGCGGTGCGGGCGCGGCGGCTGGCGCTCGCGCGCGAGGCGGCCGAGCGGGCCGACGCGGTCGTCGTGCTGAAGGGCGACGACACGCTCGTCGTCGCCCCCGAGGGGCCGGTCGCGATCAGCCGCGGCGACGCGCCGGCGCTCGCGACGGCCGGCACCGGCGACGTCCTCAGCGGCACGATCGGCGCGCTGCTGGCGCGCGGCGTCGCGCCGTGGGAGGCGGCCTGCGCCGGCGTCGAGCTGCACCGCCGCGCGGGCCGGATCGTCGGCGAGCGGATCGGCGTCGAGGGCGCGATCGCGGGCGACGTGATCGAGGCGCTGCCCGTGGCCCGTCGCGAGGCGGACGTCGGATAGGCTGCCGCGCATGCCGAAGGTCGCCGAGATCATGGAGCGTGACCCCGTCACGGTCGCGCCCGAGGACACCGTCGAGACCGTGCTGCGGACGCTGCGCGACCACGAGCTTCCGGGCGTGCCGGTCGTCAACGCCGGCGGCCGACCGATCGGGATCGTCACCGAGGCCGACCTGGTGATGGTCGACGAGGAGGAGGACCTGCGCCTCCCGCTCCACATCGACCTCTTCGGCGCACAGATCTTCCTGGGGCCCGTCAAGCGCTTCGAGGAGCGCTTCCGCAAGGCGATCGCGACGACCGCCGGCGAGATCATGACCGCCGACCCGATCACCGTCGACGCCGACGCCGACGTGCGCGAGGCGGCGCGGCTGATCGCCGAGCGCAAGCACAACCGCCTCCCCGTCGTCGAGCACGGCCGGCTCGTCGGCATCGTCACCCGTCTCGACGTGCTGGAAGCGCTCGTCGCCGAAGCGTGAGCCGCGCCCGCGCACTCGCCCGCGTCAACCTCGCCGCGATCGAGCGCAACTGCGCGCTGCTGAACGAGCGGATCGGCGACGCGGCGCTGTGCGCGGTCGTGAAGGCGAACGCCTACGGCCACGGCGCGGTGCAGGCGGCGCGCGCCGCGCAGGCCGGCGGAGCGAGCTGGCTGGCGGTCGCGGCGGCGCGCGAGGCGGCCGAGCTGCGCGCCGGCGGGATCGACGGGCGGCTGCTGGTGCTGGGCGCGATCGCCGGCGAGGAGCTGACGCAGGCGCTCGACGCCGATGCCGACGTCGTCGCCTGGAGCGAGGCGTTCGTGGCGCGGCTGGCCGCGCGCGCGGCGGCGAGCGAGCGGCCGATCCGCGTCCACCTCAAGCTCGACGTCGGCATGGGCCGGCTCGGCACGCGCGACCCGGAGGCGCTGCTGGCGGTCGGCCGCGCGGTGCTGGCGGCGCCCGGGCTGGAGCTGACCGGCGCGATGATCCACTTCCCGAGCGCCGACGAGGACGTCGAGCGGACACGCCGCGAGCTGGAGGCGTTCCTCGCCTTCGCCGAGCGCCTGCGCGAGCTGGCGCCGGAGGCGATCCTGCACGCCGCCAACAGCCCGGCGGCGCTCTGCCTGCCAGAGAGCCGGCTCGACATGGTCCGCTGCGGGATCGCCGTCTACGGTCTCGACCCGTGGCAGCGCGACCCGGCCGAGCACGGGCTCGAGCCGGCGCTGGAGCTGCGCTCCTACGTCGCCGCGCTGAAGCCGCTGGAGCCGGGGCAGACGGTCGGCTACGGCGGCACCTTCACGGCGACCGAGCGGACCTGGATCGCGACGCTGCCGATCGGCTACGGCGACGGCTTCCGGCGCGCCTTCTCCAACAACGGCGTCGCGCTCGTCGGCGGCCGCCGCGCGCCGCTCGTCGGCCGCGTCAGCATGGACAACGTCTGCGTCGACGTCGGGCCCGACCCGGCCGGGATCGCGGTCGGCGACGAGGCGGTCCTGATCGGGGCGATGGGCGAGGAGCGGATCTCCGCCGAGGAGCTCGCCCGCCGCATCGACACGATCAACTACGAGATCACGACGGCGCTGAGCGCGCGGGTCGTGTGGGAGCACCACCGCGACGGGGCGGAGGTCCTCGGGCAGGGCGCTCGGGTTCCGAGCGAGGACCCGCCAGAGGCTCGTGCTCGCGGTCGGCGCGGGGAAGACCGTGGCTGACGATCCGCTCGAGCTCGCGCGCGGCGCGCTCGCCGGCCGCGACGCGTGGCTCGTCGGCGGCGCCGTGCGCGACCGCCTGCTCGGCCGCCCGACGAAGGACCTCGACCTCGCCGTCGGCGGCGACGTCGAGGGCGCGGCGCGCGCGCTCGCCCGCGCCGCCCGCGCGGCCGTCTTCCCGCTCTCGGAGGCGTTCGGCGGCTGGCGCGTGATCGCGCGCGACGGCGACTGGCAGGCCGACCTCTCGCCGCTGCAGGGGGAGACGATCGAGCACGACGTCGAGCAGCGCGACTTCACCGTCAACGCGATCGCCGAGCCGCTCGCCGGCGGGCCGCTCGTCGACCCCAGCGGCGGCCAGGCCGACCTCGCCGCCAGACGGCTGCGGATGGTCACGCCGCGCTCGTTCCGCAACGACCCGCTGCGCGTGATGCGGCTGGCGCGCTTCGCCGTCGAGCTGGAGCTGGAGGTCGACGCCGACACGCTCGCCGCCGCCGCGCTGCAGTCGCAGCGGCTGGCGGAGGTGGCGCAGGAGCGCGTCTTCGCCGAGCTGCGGCGGGTCGTCGCGGCGGCCGACCCGCTCGCCGGGCTGGAGCTGATGGACGCGACCGGCGCGACCGAGGCGGTGCTGCCGGAGCTGGCGGCGCTGCGCGGGGTCGAGCAGTCGGTCTACCACCACCTCGACGTCCACGGCCACACGCTCGCGGTGCTGGCGGAGGCGGTCGCGCTGCAGCGCGATCCGGCCGCGGTCTTCGGCGAGCAGCACGGCGCGGCGCTGGCGGAGCTGCTGGCGCAGCCGTTCTCCGACGAGCTGACCCGCGGCACCGCGCTGCGCTTCGGCGCGCTCCTGCACGACATCGCCAAGCCGCAGACGCGCGGGGTGATGGAGAGCGGCCGCGTCACCTTCTACGACCACGACCGGCAGGGCGCGGAGCTGTCGCGCGCGATCCTGACGCGGCTGCGCACGAGCGAGAGGCTGCGCGCGCACGTCGCCGCGCTCGCCCGCCACCACCTGCGGCTCGGCTTCCTCGTGCACGAGCGGCCGCTGTCGCGCCGGCAGGTGCACGGCTACCTGAAGCGCTGCGAGCCGGTCGAGGTCGACGTCTCGCTGCTGTCGGTCGCCGACCGCCTCGCGACGAGAGGGCGCAAGGCGGAGGAGGCGATCGCCAAGCACCTCGAGCTGGCGCGCGAGCTGATCGGCCCGGCGCTGGCGTGGGAGGCCGGCGAGCGGCCGCGCCCGCTGCTGCGCGGCGACGAGCTCGCCGACGGCCTCGGGATCGCCCGCGGGCCCGTGCTCGGCGAGCTGCTGGCGGAGCTGGAGACGGCGCAGTACGCCGGCGAGGTCGCCACGCGCGAGCAGGCGCTCGCGCACGCGCGCGCCTTCCTCGAGGCGCGGGGCTCCTAGGCGGACGCGTGCGTTCTCTGGGTCCGACGGACCCGGAGATCGCAGGCGTGCCTAGGCGGATGTGGCGCCGGCGGTCGGCGCGGCGGTGCTCGCCAGCCGGCGCGCGATCGCGGTGCAGAGGGTGACGGCGTCGTCGACCGAGCGATGGTCGACGTTCTCGGCGGTGTCGGTCGGCCAGTGGTAGTTGGCCGGCACCTTGTGCGACGTGACCGAGCCGATCGTCGCGGTCGGGTAGCCGGCCTTCAGCGCGATCAGGCCGTCGGTCGCGTTGCGGAAGCGCAGGCCGCGGCGCAGGTGGACGCCGCTCTCCCGCGCCGCCTCGGAGACGAGGTCCTTGAACGGCTCCGGGTACTCGCGCATCCGCAGCATCCCCTCGCCCTCGATCAGCGCCAGCTCGGGCGAGCCGACGGTGTCGACGCAGACGACGTGGGTCGTCTCCGGCGGCAGCTGGGGGAAGTGGCGCTTGGCGAACGCCTGCATCCCCTCCATGAAGCCCTCCTCGGAGCCGGTCGAGACGAGCAGCACGCGCAGCCCCTCCAGCGGCCGCTCGGCCAGCTCGGTCGCGACGCCGAGCAGCGTCGCGACGCCGGTGAGGTTGTCGTTGGCGCCGGGGACGGCGTCGCGCGAGCCGATCTCGGCGAAGGTCGCGGCCGAGCCGAGCGACAGCGCCGTGCCGGCGCTCAGCAGCCGCCGCGAGCCGGTCAGCGCGCCGAGCGCGACGAGCGCCGGGCCGCCGAAGACCGGCGCCATCAGCGGCGGCGAGGTGTCGCTGCGCTCCAGCAGCGCCGGCGCGTATCTGGCGACCAGCGGCAGCACGCCCGGGTGGAAGAGGATCCCCCAGTGGGCGGCGTCGTGGTGGGCGACGAAGACGAGCGTCCGCTCGGCGTCGACGTCGCCGGTCTCGGCGACGACGTTCCAGGTCGCGCGGCTGGGCAGGAAGCGGCGGCGGAACCAGAGGCTGCCGCCGCTGACGTCGTCGTAGATCGCGGCGGCGGCGACGGCGCCGACCGCGCCGGCGGCGACGCGGGTCGCGGCGCCGGGGCGCAGGCGGGCGGCGAGGCCGGCGGCGCCGGCGAGCGCGGCCGGGACGCCGAGCGGGAACCAGTAGCCGCCGTGGGCGCGCTCCTCCTCGACCCGCGCGCTGCAGCCGAACTCGCCGAGCCGGGCCGCGATCCACTGCGCGGCCTCGCGCTCGCCCGGCGAGGCGGATGGGCGGTCGATCGCGGCGAGGTGGGCGATCGCGTCGCGGAGATGGCGGCGGTCAGGCACGTGAGTCGGAGGCTACCGATATGCTCGGCCCGTGCCCACCACCTCGGACGACTGCATCTTCTGCAAGATCGTCGCCGGCGAGCTGCCGGCGCGGATCGTGCGCCAGGACGAGCGCACGATCGCCTTCATGGACATCGCGCCGGCGACCTACGGCCACACGCTCGTGGTCCCGCGCAACCACGCGACCGACCTGCTCGAGATCGAGCCCGAGGACCTGCAGGCGGTCGCGCTCGCGGCGCAGAGGGTCGCGCAGCGGGCGAAGGAGCGCTTCGGCGCCGCCGGCATCAACCTGATCAACTCCTGCGGCGCCGCCGCCTGGCAGACGGTCTTCCACTTCCACGTGCACGTGATCCCGCGCTACAGCGACGATCCGCTGAGACTGCCGTGGATCCCGGCGCAGGGCGATCCCGACGAGATCGCGACCGCCGCGGCGCAGCTGATCGGCTGACGCGCACGCGCCGCGACGGCGCTCGCGGCGCGCTCGCGACAGATGCCACTTGCAGTCGACCCCTCCGGTGCGGTTGACTTGTTTCCTGAACGACCGGGCCTGAGCCCGGTGCAAACCTGCCGGAAGTCCGGCATGCAGTCCTCGGGGGACGCAATGGCAACGGGTACGGTGAAGTGGTTCAGCGACGACAAGGGCTTCGGGTTCATCACACCCGATGACGGTGGTCGCGACCTCTTCGTCCACTACACGGGCATCACGGGAGACGGCTATCGGTCGCTTCCCGAGGGCCAAAAGGTCTCGTACGAGGAGGAGCAGGGCGACAAGGGCCCGAAGGCCGTCAACGTCGCGAGAATCTGAGCAGCGTCCGCTCGCGGAGCACCCTGGCCGGACCGGACGGCGCGATCGCGCGCCGTCTGGCAGGTCCGCGAGCGCTACTTGGTCCGCTCATTCGTGTTGAATGCTCCTATGAAGCGGATCCTTCTCGGCCTCGTCGCGCTTGCCGGTGTGCTCGGCGTGGCCACTACCACTGCCTCCGCGAAGATCGTTGAGATCGGCGCGAGCGCGACGCCGGTCGCACCGACCTGTCCCGACGACTGCGTCGTCGTCACCAAGACGACGGCGCTGCAGGTCGCCTCGGCCGGGCGCAACTACCCGACGACGGTGACCGCGAACGGCCGCATCGTCGCGCTCACCGTCCAGCTCGGCTCGCTGTCGGTCGGCGACGTGAGAAGACTCAACGCCGCCTACGGCGGCACGCCGCGCGTGCAGCTGACGGTGCTGAGCCAGGACTCCAGACAGAAGCCGAAGCGCTTCTACACCGCCAAGGCCCAGAGCGAGGTCTTCCGCGTGACCGACTACCTCGGCACGACCGCGCAGTTCCCGCTCGAGAGAAGCCTCGAGGTCAGAAAGGGCGACTTCATCGCGCTGACGGTGCCGACCTGGGCGCCGACGCTCGCCGCCAACCTCGACGACAACTACGGCTGGCGCGCCAGCCGCACCAGCAGATGCACGACCAGCGAGACGTTCCTCACGCAGACGGCGCAGCTGGTCGTCGGCAGAGAGGCGCAGTACAAGTGCCTCTACAAGACGGCGAAGGTCACGTACAGCGCGACGATGATCACGACGCCGAAGGCGAGAAAGCTCGAGGACGACTCCTCGGGCAGAAGAACGACGAGAAGACCGGCGACGAGATGATCGTCGCCGGCGCGGGCGCGGTCGGGCAGCCGACCGCGCGCCTCGTCGCAGCCGCGGCCGGGAGCTAACCTCCGTCCGTGAGCACCGCTGGCTGGATCTTCCTCGTCGGGATGCGCGTGTTCGACCTCGGCGGCATGATCGTCTGGCTGGTCTGGTACTTCCGCCACAGAGAGGACGACGACTGGCCCGACTGGGAGGGGTGGGACAGAGACCCGCCCTCCGACCGGCCAGACCCGCCCGATCCCGGCGGCTCCGGCATGAGACTGCCGCTGCCCGACGCCGGTCCGTGGCCGGGCCGCCTGCGCGACCACGGCGCGCCGCGCCCGCAGCGGATCGAGCGCCGGCGCGAGCCGCGGCCGGGCTCGCCGGCGCACGAGCCGGCGCGCGAGGCCGACCGCGGGTGAGCGTGGGGGAGGGGGCGCCCGAGGCGCTGCCGCGCCGCGAGCGGCTGCCCGGCGGCGACGAGCACGCGGGCGCGGTCTTCCGGCTCGGCGACCGCGTCGAGCGTCCGGCCGGCCCGCATGCCGGCAGCGTCCACGCACTGCTGCGCGCGCTGCGCGCCGACGGCTTCGACGGGGCGCCGCTGCCGCTCGCTCGTGACGCGCGCACCGAGACGCTGCTGTACGTGCCCGGCGAGGTCCCGCTGCCGCCGCTGCCCCGCTGGGCCGCGGGCGAGCAGGCGCTGCGGTCGGTTGCCGCCCTGCTTCGCCGCCTCCATGGCGCGCAGCGGCGCTTCGACCCGGAGGGCCTGAGCTGGTCGTGCGAGCTGGCCGATCCTCGCGGTGGGGAGCTGATCTGTCACAACGACGTCTGCCCGCAGAACGTCGTCTTCCGCGACGGGAGGGCGTTCGCTCTGCTCGACTTCGACTTCGCCGCGCCCGGACGCGCGGTCTATGACCTCGCGATGACGGCGAAGCTGTGGCTGGCGCTCGGCCTGCCGGGTGACCGCACGCGCGGCGGTGTGGAGCCGGAGCGCGGCCTGCGCGTGCTGGCGGAGGGGTACGGCCTCGCACCGGCGGAGCGACCGCGGCTGGTCGCCGCGCTCGGCGACGCGATCGCCGTCGGCGACGCCTTCGTCACCCGCCGCGTCGAGCGCGGCGAGCCGGCCTACGTGGCGATGTGGGCCGCCGGCGGCCGCGATCGGATCGCCCGCCGGCAGGAGTGGTTCGCGCGCGAGGCCGACCGCCTCGCCGACCGGCTCGACGACTGATCAGCTGGCGCGTAAAACGGCCGGGCCGCGCCTCAGCAGGCGCCGGGGTTCTGGTCGCAGAAGGCGTCGGTGCCGGCGCCGCCGGAGCTGCCGCCGCTGTCGCCGCTCGTGTCGCCGCCGCCGGTGTCGCCGCCGACGCCGGCGCCGCCGCCGGTGCTGCCGGTGCCCGTGTCGCCGGTGCCGGTGTCGCCGCCGCCGGTGTCGGTCGTGCCGCCGCCGGTGTCACCGCCGGTGTCGCCGGTCCCGGTGTCGCCGCCGCCGGTGTCGACCGTCCCGCCGCCGGTGTCGCCGCTCGTGTCCGAGCTGGAGGTGTCAGGCGAGCTCGTGTCGGGCGAGCTGGTGTCGCCGCCGGGCACGGTGGCGGTCGTCGAGGTGGTGGAGGTGGTCGTCGAGGTCGATCTCGCGACCGCTCCCGACGGGATCGTCGCGCCCGTGCCGACCGTCAGCGGCGGCGTCTCGAGCGTCGCGGCGCTGTCGCTGCCGCCACCGCCGCAGGCGGTGAGGCCGAGCGCGATCGCCGCGCCGCCGGCGAGCGCGAGAAGAGGTCTGAGCAGGTGCGTGCCGCGGAGCAAAGGGCGGATCGCCTCAGCGGGGGAGGGGAGCCATCCGACGGCCGCAGGTCGGGCAGTCGTTGAGGTCCTTCTGGCACATCTGGTCGCACCAGTTGCAGATGCGCAGGTTCTCCACCGTCCATGGCAGGTTCGACGGCGTCGGCGCAAGCGGCAGAAGCTGGGCGACGACCTCGAGCTCCTCGCCGGTCTCGCGATCCGTGTAGGTGCGATCCGGGTCGGCCTCGATGATGACCTCGCGGCCGGTCGACGGAGTCCGCATGCGATAGCGCTGATGAATGCTCACGGGGCGGGATGCTACCAACGCCTCACGTCGAACGGCCCCGTCGCGCCGGGGGTTGACCGGCCGACGGCGCGGATAGGCTGCCGCACGATGCGCGTGCTGATCTTCCACGGCTACCTGCTCGGCGGCACCGGCTCCAACGTCTACAACGCCAATCTCGCTGCCGCCCTGCGCCGGCTCGGCCACGAGGTCCACCTGCTGTGCCAGGAGCGCGCGCCCGAGCAGCTGCCGTTCGTCGACGCCCACGGCGACTGGGACAGCGGCGCGCTGACGCTCACGACGGTGCGCGAGCCGGTCCGCTGCACCGTCTACCGCCCGGCGCTCGCCGGCCTGCTGCCGGTCTACGTCGCCGACCGCTACGAGGGGATCGAGGCGCGCATCTACGCGGAGCTGAGCGACGCCGAGGTCGAGGCGTACGTGGAGGCGAACGTGCGCGCGGTGCGCGAGGTCGCCGAGCGGGTGCGGCCCGACGTCGCGCTCGCCAACCACCTCGTGATGGGACCGCTGATCCTCGCGCGGGCGCTCCCGCGCACCCCGTACGCGGTGAAGATCCACGGCAGCGCGCTCGAGTACACGGTCGCGCCGCAGCCGGAGCGCTTCCTCGCCCCGGCGCGGCGCGGCATCGGCGGCGCCCGCGGCGTGCTGGTC
>Ga0164243_10006078_pt1 | contig 18375 bp, 20 predicted proteins | sample OricompcompostOP_FD_108781 | JGI IMG/M metagenome (GOLD analysis project Ga0164243, IMG submission 108781) | Organic Plus compost microbial communities from Emeryville, California, USA - Original compost - Organic plus compost (OP) | ecosystem: Engineered > Solid waste > Mixed feedstock >... | reverse complement strand
TCGCTGTAGAGGGCGTGCTGCACGCGCACGTCGATGCTGGTCTTGACGGAGGCCGGAGATACGGGATCGTTGAGCGCCGTGTCGAACTGCCGCTCCAGCCCCGCCTCGCCCACATTGTCGATATTGACGAAGCCCACCGCGTGGCTGACCAGATGCCCCTGTGGGTAGAAGCGGTTGGATTCCTCCTGGAAGCTGAGGCCCGGAATGCCCAGCGCATTCACCTGCCACTGCTGGCGGGGGGAGAGACGGCGCTTGATCCAGACGAAACGGGCGTTGGACTGCAGGCGGCGCAGCGTGTCCTTTTCGTTCAGGTCGGGAAGCACGCTCACCAGCTTGCGCGTGGCCTCCACCGGGTTGGGCACCTTGGCGGCATCGGCATAGAGCGAGGCCACGTCCAGGTTGGTGGCCAGCAGCACGCCATTGCGGTCGGTGATGTTGCCGCGCGCCACGTCGGCCGGCGGCGCGGCGATGTCGCGCACCACGTTTTCCTCGCCGGAGACGCCAAGCTGCACGATGCGGATGCCCAACGCCGAAAAGCAGAAGGCGAACATGAGGCCGGCCACCATGACGCGGCTGCGCGCCTTGTCGACGGAGCGTTTCTGCACGCCATCGCGCTGGATATGGGTATCCGCCGTCCGGCGGTTCTCGATATCGCTCATCGCCCATTCCTCCCGACGGACGCCAGTTTCTGGCGGGCGTCCGTCTTCTCCTCCCGAGGCGCAAGCGCCACATCGATGTCCTGCATGGGCACGATCTGCTCCGGCTTCACGGCGCCCAGTTCCAGATAGCGCTTGCTCAGTTCTTCCAGCCGGGTCGGCCGCGTCAGATAGGCCCATTCCACCTTCAGCACGCCGATGGCTTCCTGGTCGTCCTTGATTTGGGCCTGCAGGTCGCCAGCCCGCTCCTTAAGCTCGCGCACCTCGTACTTGACCTTGTAGACGCCGTAGCCCATGGCGACCGAAGCCGCGAGGAAGATGAAGGCGAGCCGGGGTTTCATGCCGCCGCCTCCCCGCCCCAGGCGGGCGCCTCGGTGCGCCAGGCGGCGCGCAGCCGGGCCGACCGGGCCCGCGGATTGACTGCGGTTTCATCCTCTCCCGGGCGCAGGGCCTTCCTGTACATCAGATGGAATGTCGGCGCGCGCCCGGCCGCCGGCACATCCGGCATGTGGCGCGAGGGCGCGTCGGCCTGCCCGCTGCGCTCTTTCAGGAAGCGCTTCACGATGCGGTCTTCCAGCGAATGAAAGGACACCACGACCAGCCGGCCTTGCGGGGCCAGCAGCCGCTCCGCCGCCTTGAGCCCGCGCTCGATCTGGCCCAGCTCGTCGTTCACATGGATGCGCAGGCCCTGGAAGGTGCGGGTCGCGGGGTGGATCTTGTCGCCGCCGCGGCGCCCCACCGCCCTCTCGATGACGGCCGCCAGCTGCCCCGTGGTCTCGATGGGCGCTTCAGCCCTGGCGGCCACGATGGCCCTGGCGATGCGGCGCGACTGGCGCTCCTCGCCCAGCGACCAGATGATATGCGCCAGTTCCTCGGCTCCGGCCGTGTTGACCACGTCCGCCGCCGTCTCGCCCTCACGCCCCATGCGCATGTCCAGCGGCCCGTCCTTCATGAAGGAGAAGCCGCGCTCCGGCTGGTCGATCTGGTAGGAGGAGACACCGAGGTCGAAGGCGATGGCGTTGACCGAGAGCACGCCGATATCGGCCAGCGCCTCCACCATGGTGTCGAACGGGCCGGACAGGAGATGCAGGCGCCCGCCATAGCTGGCCGCCAGCGCCTCGCCGCGCCGGATGGCGTCCACATCCCGGTCGATACCGAAGACCGTGCAGCCCGCCACATCCAGGAAGGCGCGGGAATATCCGCCGCCGCCGAAGGTGGCATCCACCACCGTGTCGCCGTCCTTGAGCGCCATGGAGTCCACCACCTCGCGCAGCATCACCGGCGCGTGCCCGTCCTTCATTGCGTAATCCCGGGGATCGATGCTCATTTGGCCGCTCCCTGGGATTGTCCCGGCAGGCGGAAGTCGTCGCGGCGCTCGCGCGCCATCTTGCGGGCCGCCAGACGGAATTCCTCATATTTCGCGGGGTTCCATATCTGGAACATCTTGCCCTGGCCGACAAAGCACACCTCGCCTTCGAGATCCGCGAACTCAACGAGGGCGGAGGGCAGGATCAGACGGCCGTCATTGTCGAAATTGAGCACATGGCTGTCGGCCAGGATCGAGGTGGCGAAAGCCGCCCGCTCGTCCGTATAGGGCCCGAAATCATCCAGGCCGCCGGCAATCTGCTCGAAATAGGGATAATCGCAGCAATAGACGCAATTGTCGTCGCCGATCGAGGGGAAGGCGACGACCGTGTTCTCAGGGCTCTCGGACGAAATGGCGTTACGGAACGGTGCCGGGATGGAGACACGTCCCTTCTTGTCGATCCTGTTCGTGAATGTGGACAGAAACAGGCGCATGCGCCCTCACCCCGTGAACCCTCGAAACGTTTCCTCAGCAGTTGCCGGCAGAAATGCGCGCGCACCGGTCCTGCATGGAGTTAATCCGGGATAGCATGGGATTTTATGGGCGTCAATGGGAAACAACGGTCTATACTTGGTCTAACCTTCTGAATCCGGCGGAAAATCGGGTGGTTCTCCGGGGCCGGAAGGTTATCAAATGGTTAATGATGAGCCGGCCCTGGTCAGGCAGAGTAATTCCGGCCCGATTGACTATGTTCTTGTTTTGTTCCTTATTCTACCGGCCAAATTTTACTTGCGAGACCGGTCTTTGACTGGGTTTTTCGGGGCCGGCGCCTTGGCCGCTAAACAAGGGCATCCGCCCCCACCCACCTTCCCTCCCACGCCCCCCTGAACTTGATTCAGGGTCCATTCCTGAGCAGTACCGGCACCCCTGTTCCAGACGACAGTCTCGGGACTGGATGCTGAATCACGTTCAGCATGACGGCGGCGGAGCTAGAGAATACTGAGTACCAGGAGCACGGATGCCGCCAGGGACGCGATGGTGCGCACATGGTTCCACATGGTCCATTCCCTCAGATAGCGCGCCCAGAGATCGGCCGAGGCCGGCACCTTTGCATCGGCCTGCGCCAGGGCATTGTTGAGGGGAACGTTGCACCGGAGGGTCACCCCCACGCAGCCGACATTGTAGAGAACCGCCGCGATGAGCGCGGTCCAGGCCGGTTCTCCGCCCCACGGCAGGACGGCGGCAAGGGCAACAGCCAGGGACAACAGCCCAGTGCCGAAGAAGACCAGCATGAAGAGCGGGTTGAGAACCGTGATGTTGATCGCCTGTATGGCGGCCATGCCCCTCGCCTGCCCCGCCCTGGCCAGCGCCGCCATGACAAAGTTGGAGAAGGCGAAGAACAGCCCGGCATTCAGCCCCGTCCCGGCAATGGCCGCTATGGCGAGCGCGGTCAGGACGGGCTCAGCCATGACCGCCTCCCCACACGCCGGCAGCCGCGGTACGGCGAACATAGTCGAAGAAGCTGCGCGGCGGCCGGCCCAAGGCCTCCTCCACCCCCCTCATCACCGGCGTGTTGCGCCCGTCCAGCACGGTGCCGAAGAGATAGAGCACAAGGTCGATATACTCGGGCGGAACGCCCTGCCGCACGAGCTCCACCCGGTACGCCTCGGGGGACAGTTCCATATAGGCGATTTCCCTCCCCGTTTCCCAGGAAATGGCGGACACCGCCTCGATAAAGCTGATGGCCTCCGGCCCCGTGATCTCGAAAAGCTTGCGGGAATACCTGCCCTCCAGCGCCCGGACGGCGATCTCCGCGATATCGTCGGCATCCACGAAAGGCTCCGCCGCCAGACCGGCGGGCAGCGCCACCATGCCGGCCATGATGCCCTCCAGGAAAAAACTCTCGCTGAAATTCTGGCAGAACCAGCTACAGCGCAGGATGGTCCAGTCCATGCCGCTGGCACGCACCAGGGCTTCCGCGTCCTCCGCCTCGGGCTCGCCCCGGCCGGAAAGAAGCACGATCCGGGCCACACCAGCGGCCCGCGCCGCCGCCAGGAAAGCACGGACGGTCTCCACCGCGCCGGGCACCGCCAGGTCCGGCTGATACGCCAGATAGACGGCGGAGACGCCCTCCAGCACCCGCCGCCATCCCTCGGGCGCCGTCCAGTCAAACGCGGGATCGGCGCTCCGGGAGCCGGGCCGCACCCGGCACCCCCTGTCCTGCAGGCGTTCAGCCACTCGGCGCCCGGTCTTGCCGGTGGCGCCGAGTACCAGAATGTCGGCCGTCCCGATATCCACATTTGCCATCATCATCGCCTCCTGATAAATATGATAAACCCTCACTTTCATAAAAGTGATAAACCCTCATATTATGGATGTCAAGTACCGCTCCCATGAAAAAACCGCATACCTCCACACCCAGGCCCGACAGCACCACCGCCTCCGCTCCACGGCGCAATCCCACGCAGCGGCGCAGCCGCGAGCGGCTGGAACGCATCCATGCCGTGGCATCGCAGCTCATTGCCGAGCGCGGCAGCGACCAGATGAAGATGAGCGAAGTGGCGGAACGGGCGGAGATATCCATCGGCTCGCTCTACCAGTATTTCCCGGACAAGAGCGCCATCATCCGCAGCCTGGCGGAGACCTATCACACCGAGAACCGGGCCTGCATCGAGAAGGCACTGAGCGGCGTGAAGACACGCGATCAACTGCGCGACGCCTATTGCGGGCTGATCGACGAATATTACGAGATGTTCCTGGCCGAGCCCGTGATGAGGGATATCTGGGCCGGCACCCAGGCGGACAAGCACCTGGCCGCCCGCGAGCTGGAAGAAAGCCGCGTCTGCGGCGCCATGCTGGAGGCCGCCATGCGGCGCGTCCACCCGCAGGCGGACGCGAAACGCATCGCCACCATCGCCTTCATGGTCTGGCAGCTGGGCGAAGCCGCCATGCGCCTCGCCATCTCGGTAGGCCGGGCGGAAGGCGACGCCATCGTGGACGCCTACAAGGAGATGACGCTCCGCGAAATCACGGAGCCGGACGCCGCCTGAACCCCATCCGGCATTTTCCCAGGCGGAGACTCTCAGGACTGGATGCTGAATCAAGTTCAGCATGACACGGAGGGCACGGAGCGAAGCGACTATGCCGCAACCGCGGCGCGCGCACTTCTGCGCGAAAGCCAAGGCATGCGGACGCATGCCGCCCGGCGCCTGAGGGACCAAAAAAAAACACTGGAGCGCAGCGACTATGCCGCGACCGCGGCGCGCGCACTTCTGCGCGAAAGCCAAGGGGCACGGACGTGCCCCGCCCGGCGCCTGAGGGCCTTAAAAAAAACGTCAGATGGCCTGTAAGCCGGGTTCTGTACGCCCGAGGGCGTGACGGCCATTCATCTGGGATGCCTGTTGCCAGACACCTCATGCAACCGACCCGGACGGCGATGCGGGAACACACCCGGCCAGAAGCCTGCCGTCCCTATTTGGTCTTGCTCCGGATGGGGTTTACCATGCCGCCGCCGTTGCCGGCCGCGCGGTGCGCTCTTACCGCACCCTTTCACCCTTACCCATCTGCGATGGGCGGTTTGCTTTCTGTGGCACTTTCCCTGGGGTCGCCCCCGCCGGGTGTTACCCGGCATCCTGTTCCCGTGGAGCCCGGACTTTCCTCTGCCCCTCGTTGCCCTCGGGGCAGCGGCCGTCCGGCCATCTGACCCCCTGTAGGTATGCCCTGCGGACTGAGCGGTCAAGCGCCCTTCGTGCGTCTCTTCCCTTGCCACGGGCGGGAAAAGACGCGATAAACAGGCACGTTCCGAGCGTGACGAACCGGCTCGCACCGGCAGACGAGTGGAGTGACGATGACCCGACGCCTTTTGACTATCCTTGTGTTGCTCGCCCCGGCCCTGGCCCTCGCCGCCTGTGGCGGAGGCGGCGGATATGGCGGCGACCTCTATATCGACGGGTCCGAGATCAAGGACACTCCGAGCCTCGGCAACCTCGAGCAGGGCCTCGGCGGCGACCAGAATCCGCAGCCCTATGTGAACAATCCGCTTCTCGACAGCGCCCAGCAGGGCTGATCCGGCATCCTCTCAGGCGATGCTGCGCGCCACCTGCTCCTTCAGCCGGGCGATGAGCGCCCGCGTCTGGCCATCGGCCACGCCGTCGACCTTCACCGGGCGGAAATGGCGCTGGAAGGCCCGCACCACGGCCTCCGTCTCCGCGCAATATTCGCCCTTGATGGGCACCGAATAGCCGAAGGCGGCGAGCTGCTTCTGCATGGCCGCCACGTCCGGCCCCTTCTCTCCGGGTATCAAGGTCCGCCCAAGCGGCTTCACCTGGCCGGGCCACAGCCCGACGCCTGCGCGTGCCAGCCGCTGCCAGTCGAAAAGCTCCCCCGGGTCCTGCTTGCGGGTGGGCGCCACGTCGGAATGGCCGAGAACGCGGGCCGGGTGAATGCGGTGGCGCGCCACGATCTCCTTGGCCAGCGAGATGACGGCGGCAATCTGCTCCAGGGAAAATTCCCTGTAGCCATATTCATGGCCGGGATTGGAAATCTCGATGCCGATGGAATGGGCATTCACGTCGCTGACGCCGCCCCACCCCGCCACACCGGCATGCCAGGCGCGCTTGGTCTCCGGCACCAGCCGGTAGACCCTGGCTCCTTCATCCACCAGGTAATGGGCGCTGACCTTGGCCGCCGGGTCGGTGAGCCGGGCGATGGCCTCGGCGGTGGTGGGCATGCCCGTGTAATGCAGGATCAGCATATCGACCGCACAGCCGTTGCGGCTGTCATAGTTGGGTGACGGTCGTTCGATGAGCTTCATTGGCTGGGATCAGGTTTCTTCAAGTATTTGCCAAACTGAATAAGCGATACACCGGCAATTGTTATGAGCCCGCCCATGATAATTCTTGGGGTGATTATTTCATCCAAAAAAATCGCGCTCATGGTGGTGGCGAAGAACGGCACCGCCATGGTGAGCGAGGTGGAGAGCACCAGGGGATAGCGCTGCACCAGGTAGAAGAGCCCGCCATGCCCGGCGATGGACCCGCAGGTGACGGCGACCAGAAGCGCGATGACGAAGGCCGGCGTGGTGCTGGGCACGAATTCCATGCGCCCGCCCACCGCGGCGCTGGCGAGAGCGATCAGCGGCAGGCCCAGGAGCGCGATCCAGAGCTGCAGGTGCAGCGGATGCAGCCCGCCCAGCCGGCGCATGAAGAGCGTGGCGCAGGCCTGGGCGCACGCCGCGGCGAAGACCACCAGCAACGCGTCGATATGCTCGAACACGATGGGATCGAACCCCAGCGATACGACCCCGCCGAAGGCGACGACGATGCCCAGAACAGCGGAGAACGAGAGATATTCCCCTCGGAAGACCGCCCCCAGGAGCGCCGCGAAGGGCACCAGCAACTGCAGGCCGATCACCACCGGCCCCACCCCCTGCGACAGCGACAGGGAGATGAAGAGCAGCACGAAATGCAGGCACATGAAGAGGGACGCAATGACCGTATCCCGCCCCGGCCGGCGGATGCGGAAGAAGGGCAGCAGCAGCAGGGCCACGACGGCAAAGCGCATCACGGCGAAGAAGGCGGGCGAGCTTTCCCCCACCGCGATCTTCACGGCCAGGATATTGACGGAAAATGCGAGAATGACGCCGAGGGCTACGAGGCTGTGCAGAAAAGTCATGCCGTTCCCCTAGCACAAATCGGGAAAGCCGGCATCATCCCTTCTTGTTCCCCTGCCTGAAATTCCTATACTGCGCCCGCAAACACAGCACCAGTAGAGGGGCCATTAGGGCGCATCATGAGCAAGAGTGTTAAGAGAGTTGTCCTCGCCTATTCCGGCGGGCTGGATACCAGCGTCATCCTGAAATGGCTGCAGACCACTTATCAGTGCGAAGTGGTGACCTTCACCGCCGATCTCGGCCAGGGGGAGGAGCTGGAGCCGGTGCGCGGCAAGGCGCTGAATGCCGGTGTCCGGGACGAGCACATCTATATAGACGATCTGCGCGAGGAATTCGTGCGCGACTATGTGTTCCCCATGTTCCGCGCCAACGCGCTCTATGAGGGGCTTTACCTGCTCGGAACCTCCATCGCCCGCCCGCTCATCGCCAAGCGCCAGATCGAGATTGCCCATGAAGTCGGCGCCGACGCCGTGGCCCACGGCGCCACCGGCAAGGGCAACGACCAGGTGCGCTTCGAGCTCGGCTATTATGCGCTCGACCCCAATATCAAGGTCATCGCCCCCTGGCGTGAGTGGGACCTGACCAGCCGCTCGAAGCTCATCGAGTTCGCCGAGCAGCACCAGATCCAGGTGCCCAAGGACAAGCGCGGCGAGAGCCCCTTCTCCACCGACGCCAACCTGCTGCACACCTCCTCCGAGGGCAAGGTGCTGGAAGACCCCTGGCAGGAAACGCCGGATTACGTCTATTCCCGCACCGACAACCCCGAAGACGCGCCAAACGAGCCGGAATACATCACCATCGATTTCGACAAGGGCGACGCCACGGCGGTCAACGGAGAGAAGCTCTCCCCCGCCTCGCTGCTCGCCAGGCTCAACGAGCTGGGCAAGCGGCACGGCATCGGCCGGCTGGACCTCGTCGAGAACCGTTTCGTGGGCATGAAATCCCGCGGCATGTATGAAACGCCCGGAGGCACCATCCTCCTCGCCGCCCACCGGGGCATCGAGCAGATCACGCTGGATCGCGGCGCCGCGCACCTGAAAGACGAGCTGATGCCGCGCTATGCCGAGCTCATCTACAACGGCCTGTGGTTCTCCCCCGAGCGCCGGATGCTGCAGGCCGCCATCGACCATTCCCAGGAGCACGTCTGCGGCACGGTGCGCCTCAAGCTCTACAAGGGGTCGGTCAATGTGGTGGGCCGCAAGTCGCCCGAGAGCCTTTACAGCGAAAAGGTCGTGACCTTCGAGGACGATGCCGGCGCCTACGATCAGCGCGACGCCGAAGGCTTCATCAAATTGAACGCCCTGCGCCTGCGCCTCCTCAACCAGCGCGGACGGGGCTAAGAGAAGAACAGCCGCTACCAACCGAGTTGACGTTCGCCCTGAGCGTATCGAAGGGCGGCAACATCCTGAGCGCTGGCCGCCCGCAGGCAAGCTCAGGGCGAACGGTATAACTCTCTAGAGGACCAGACCAACGGACGCCTTCAGCCTCATCATTTCGGTCTTCGCCGTCATCGCCCTCGGCTTCGCCGTAGGGCGTGCTGGCCTGATCACTGATCAGGGGGTGAAGGTGCTCAATGATTTCATCTGGCACCTGGCCATCCCCGCCCTCCTTTACAAGACCATGGCGACGCGGGCGCTGCCGGGGGCGCGGGAACTGCAGCTCGTCGCCACCTATTACGGCACCGCCTTCGTCGTATATCTGGCCTTCATGCTCGTCGCCCGCTTCCTCTTCCGGTCACCGCCCGAGGAGCGGCCGGTGCTCGCCCTCTCCGCCTGCTTCGCCAACGGCATGATGATCGGCGTGCCCATCATCGGCGGCGCTTATGGAGACGAGGGCCTGCGCATCCTTTTCCTGCTCCTCGCCTTCCACGGGCCGTTCTTCGTGACCACCACCACCGTCCTGGTGGAAACGGCGCGCAACCGCCAGGGCTCGGTATGGGCCACATTGGCCAGGAGCGGCAAATCGCTCCTCAAGCAGACGCCCCTCATCTTCATCGCCCTCGGCCTTCTCTCCGCTGCCGTGGGTCTCAGGCTGCCGGTGGCCATATACGATGCGCTGGACCTGCTGGCCCGCGCCGTGGCGCCCTGCGGGCTCATCGCCGTCGGCGCCAGTCTGGCCAATGTGAGACTGCAGGGCCATCTGCTGCATTCGGGCGTGGCCGCCATCTTCAAGCTGCTGATCCTGCCGGCTGCCGTCTTCACCGCTACGCGGCTCACGGGCATGCCGCCGCTGTGGAGCGCCGTCGCCACCACCATGGCCGCCATCCCGACGGGCATCGTCGCCTTCAACGTTGCCACCGCCTTCCAGATCGCCCCCCGCCGCAACGCCTCCACCATCTTCTTCGCCAACCTCGCCGCCATCGGCACCCTGACCTTCTGGCTGCATCTGCTGGTGAACTAGGTTCTGTGGACAAATGGCCGAATCAGCGGCCTGCGAATACCCAGTGCCGCAGAAGGAGGAAGTTGACAATCGTGACGGCCGCCGTCACCCCGGCCCAGGACAGGGTGGCATTAAAGGCCAGCCGGTCCGCCAGCCCATGCAGCGCCAGGGCACTGGCCGCCAGCGCCGCCAGATTGACCAGCATGAAGCGCAGCGCCTCGCGGTGCAGGGGGCCGGCGCTGCGGAAGGTCCAGTGGCGGCTCCACACAAAGCTCCAGACCGCCCCCGCCAGATAGGCCAGCGCTTGCGACAGCCCCGCCACCCATGCCGTCACCGGCAACAGCGCCAGGGCCGCATGGAAGACGAGGAACGAGACCAGCGTATTGCTGCAGCCGACCACGAGAAACCGCAGAAAGGCCCCGCGCCCGCTTCCCTCCGCAGCTTCCGGCGCATGCCGTGTCAGCCGATCCTCAGCCATGAACCCCGCCCCCAAGTCTATCATTCCCGCTCGAGCATACATGATTTCACAAACCGCGCATCCTGGGTTACAAGGGCGGCATGACGGATCTACACATCATCGGCGGGGGCCTGGCGGGCTCGGAAGCGGCGTGGCAGGCGGCAAAAGCCGGGCTGACGGTGACGCTTCATGAAATGCGTCCCGTGAGGAAGACCGACGCTCACCAGACGGACGGCATAGCCGAGCTGGTATGCTCCAACTCCTTCCGCTCGGATGACGCCAAACGCAACGCCGTGGGCCTGCTGCACGAGGAGATGCGCCGCTGCGGCTCCATCATCATGGCCGCCGCCGCCAGGGCACAGGTGCCGGCCGGCGGCGCGCTGGCGGTGGACCGGGACATCTTCTCGGGCGAGGTGACACGGCGCCTCCAGGAGCATCCCAACATCACCATCGAGCGCGGCGAGGTGGCGGGCCTGCCGCCCTCCGACTGGCGGTCGGTGATCGTGGCCACCGGCCCCCTCACCTCCCCCTCTTTAAGCGAAGCCATCCTCACGCTCACCGGCGAGGACGCGCTCTCCTTCTTCGATGCCATAGCACCCATCGTCCACAAGGACAGTATCGATTTCTCCAAGGCCTGGTTCCAGTCCCGCTACGACAAGGGGGATGGCAAGGACTATATCAACTGCCCCATGACGAAGGCGCAGTACGAGGCCTTCCTGGCCGAGCTGGAGACGGGCGAGAAGACGGCCTTCAAGGAATGGGAGGGCACGCCCTATTTCGAGGGCTGCCTGCCCATCGAGGTGATGGCCGAACGCGGGCCGGAGACGCTGCGCTACGGTCCCATGAAGCCGGTGGGGCTGACCCATCCGAGCGGCGAGAAGCCTTACGCCGTGGTGCAGCTCCGCCAGGACAACAAGCTGGGCACGCTCTACAATATGGTGGGCTTCCAGACCAAGCTGAAATATGGCGAGCAGGTGCGCATCTTCCGCACCATCCCCGGGCTGGAGAATGCCGAGTTTGCAAGGCTCGGCGGGCTGCACCGCAACACCTTCATCAACAGTCCGCGGCTTCTCGATCCGGTCCTGCGCCTCAAGGCCGACCCGCGCCTGCGCTTCGCGGGCCAGGTGACGGGCGTGGAAGGCTATGTGGAAAGTGCGGCCATCGGCCTCCTCGCCGGGCGCTTCGCAGCGGCGGAGCATCATGGCGCCGGGATCGTACCCCCTCCCGCCACCACGGCCCTGGGCGCCCTTCTCGGGCACATCACCGGCGGCGCCGAAGCCGAGAGCTTTCAGCCCATGAATGTCAATTTCGGGCTCTTTCCCCCGCTCGACGGTCGGGTGAAGAAAGCCGACCGCAAGGAAGCCTATACCGGCCGGGCGCTGGCCGACCTCAATGCCTGGCTGGAAGCGGTGAAAGCCGCCGCCTGAGAGATAATCACGTCACGTCCATGACGGCGACCGTGCATCCCACGGCGAATATGGGAATGGGCGCGTAGAACCAGAGCTGCCCCCCGGCTTCCTCGGTCGCTCCGGCGACGGCGATGAAGGTGCGGATCTCGAAACCGCCCTGGCCGGCCTCCCTGTAGGTATCCTCGTCCGTGTAGGAGAGGAGCGCCTCACGGTCGTTCGCTAAAAACTTCTCCAGGAAGGCCCGGTCCCAGACTTCGTTGATCCTGCCGGAATTGGGCGTGGCCGGCCAATGGGAGATGCCGCCGGTTCCCACGACGGCGATACGCTCCGGCACGGCATCGCAGGCTTTCCTCAACGCCCGGCCGAATTCATATGCCCGGTGCAGCGGGATCAGCGGCGGGCACTGGCAGTTGATGTTCACCGGGATGATCGGGATGTCGTAATCCGGGGTCAGGAAATGCAGGGGCACCATGATGCCATGGTCGAACTTCCATTCCTGGGCATAGGCCAGGTCCACGTCCTGCATCATGTGCTCGATGAGGCGGGTGGAAAGGTCGGGCTTGCCGGGGATACGGCGGCGCTCGATCTTCAGCCACGCCTCGTCCTCGATGGGGCCTTCATAATCATCCGCAAGCCCCACGCAGAGGGAGGGCATATTATCAAAGAAGAAGTTGGCGAAATGCTCGGCGGCGATGACCACCAGCGCGTCGGGCCGGGTGGCCTTCAGCGCCTCGCGCATCCGGCCCAGGTTCTCATAGAACGTATCGCGGAGCGTGGGGTCCGCCCGCTCCGCCCGGCCGGTGATGCCGGGACCATGGCTGGTCACGCCTGCGAAGACCAGGGGCATCAGTCACTCACCATCGCATAGATGCCGGCGCGCACGGGCCCGTGCTCTTCGACGCCCCGGCGCATGGCGGCCAGATAGGCGTCCCATTCGAACCCGCGGAAGGCGGCGAAATGCATGAGAAGCTGACCGTTGACGCCCAGCACGTAAAGAAGGCCGATATCCGGTTCCCTGAGCGCCCGCGCCTCTTCCTCCGTCAGCTCATAGTCGGCCAGAACGGCATCCACGTCCGCCGCGAAGCGCTCCCTGAGCCTGGGGTCGCGGTTCAACTGGTAGATCGCCTTCTGGACCTGGTAGAGGCTCATGGCCGCGCCCTCAGATATCGCCCCAGACATCGCGGGCGATGGAGACCACCAGCTCCAGCTTGGCGCGCTGGATATCCGGGGTGATGGGGTTGCCCGGCGCGGTGGAGGCGAAGCCGCATTGCGGGCTCAGCGCCAGGTTCTCCAGGGGGATGAACCTCGTCGCCTCGTCGATGCGCCGCTTGATGTCGTCCGGGTTTTCCATCTCCGGGCTCTTGGAGGAAATGAGGCCCAATACCACCGTCTTGCTCCTGGGCATGAAGCGCAGCGGCTCGAAGGAGCCGGCTCTGGGTGAGTCATACTCCATGCACAGATAGTCCACATCCAGGTCGTTGAACATGCGCTCGGCCACATAATCATAGCCGCCCTCGCCCAGCCATTTGCCCTGATTGTTGCCGCGGCAGAGGTGGATGCCCACGGCGACATGGGCCGGCCGGCCCTTGAGGCCCTGGTTGTTCATCTCGATATAGGTGCCCACCCATTCATCCGGATCATAGCCCCGCGCCTTGAACTGCTCGCGCTGGCGGGCATCGCACAGGAGCGGCAGGGACACGTCGTCGAGCTGGATGTTCACGGCGCCCATGGCGGCCAGCTCCGCGATCTCCTCCCGGTACACCGTGGCAACGTCGGCGAAGAATTCCTCGATATCCGGATAGGCCTTGTCGGAGATGCCGTCGCGCCAGCGGAAATAATGCTGCGAACAGGGGCTGGGCAAGGTGACCTTCGGGGTCTGCTTCGTATGGCTTTTCAGAAACTGGTATTCGCCGGTGGCGATGCCCCGCTCGCGCCGGATTTTCCCCGTCACCACCGGCGTGGTGTATTTCATGGGGTTGCCCTCGGCATCCTTGAAATCCAGCTCCGAGGTCATCTGCGTGAAGCCGGAGACCGCCTCGGGGAAATGACCGAAATAGATGAGGCGGCGGAACTCGCCGTCGCTGATGGATTTCAGCCCCACCTCTTCCTGCAGCCGGACGACGTCGACGATATGCTCGTCCTCGATGCGCCGCAGCTCGTCGAGGGGCAGCCTGCCGACATCGAAATCCGCCCGCGCCGTCTTCAGCGCCTCGGGGCGCAACAGACTGCCGATATGCTCCGCACGGAACGGAGGGTTGTGCCTGGCGGCCATGGCTTCGTCTCCCAACGAATTATTTAACATATTAAGTAAATCGTATCCCATATGCTCCCGCGATTCAAGGCAGGCGCGAACGGGCGGCTCCGCCTACCACGTCACCCTGAACTTGATTCAGGGTCCATTCCCGAGCAGTGCCGACCGCCCTGTTCCAGACGACCCGTCTCAGGATTGGATGCTGAATCAAGTTCAGCATGACGCTGGGAACTGATGGCCCCAGTATACCTAGCCCTTGAGAAGCGGCTGTATGCCGAGCGTCATGGTCTCCCGGAGTTCCCGGATGAGCTGGTACGGCATGCTCCCGCTGGCCTGTCTGGCACAGGCGTCCGAGAATTGGAACGACAGGGGCATCTCGCCGTTGACCAGGGTGCCGGAGGCGTTCAGCCGCTCGCGCTCCGTCCGATCGCATGTGCCCGCAGGCGGCAGCACCCGCGACAGGGTGCGCACCAGTTGCACCGCCTTGGCGAAGGAGCCGGGCCGGGCATCCTGCCAGCCCTGCGACAGCTGGTTGGGCACGACATAGGGCCCGCGCTCGCGCAGTGGGCCGAGGAACAGCAACTTGTCGTCGGCACTGAGATAGACCACCTGCTCCTCGCAGACCGGCAGGCTGCAATCCTTCACATGCAGCGTGAAATAGGCCTGGTCCGGAGCGTTTGGTGGGGCGGGAACGGTGTTGGCCGGCGGGGCCGCCAGGACATTGGTGGCGGAAAGGACGATCGCACAGGCGATCATGGCGCAGAAATGGCGCATGACGTGTCTCCCGTCTGTCCCCCCTGAGGTAAGATATTAACAGGCTCGGGAAGAGATGTCAGCGCCCTCACATCTTGCCGCCGGGCGGGCATGGAAAAGGGGCAGGTGTTTCCACCTGCCCCTGATCCTTTCGAACGTCTGTGACGTGAGACCGATCAGGCGGTCTTCTTGCGCCACTCGCCTTCGTAGTTCTCGCGCACGACCTTGGAGTACGGCACGGGGCTGACGATGACGCGGACCTCGATCTGCTTGTGGCGTTCCACGGTGGTCTTCTTGGTACCGCCGTTTTCCTCGCCCCACACGACGCGCAGCTCGGCGCCGTCCGGAATGCTCGGATCGATGGTGGCCAGAGACAGGGCCGACTTCTCGTTCCAGCTGTAGCCGGTGAACATGGACATGCCGACCATCTGGCCGTTGGCGTCGATCACCTTGTCGGCGTTGGTCGAGGCGTAGTTGGCCAGCGGCAGGTCGAAGAACTTGTAGGTCAGGCCGTTCTCGTCCGGGTTGAACAGCGAACCGTAGATCTTGGCCATGTCCTCGGCGTTCCAGGCCAGCGTCACCTTGCGGCGGTGCGGCTGGTCGTGGATGGCTTCCAGGGCCTCGCGGCCGATGAAGTCATGGTCGAACTTCACGAACGGGCCGTAACCCAGGTCGTACGGCGTGGTGTAGTAGTCTTCGATATTGTCGGAGACGTAGGAACCGCCGATGGCGCCCGAGGCTTCGTAGCTGTCGGCACCCAGCCATTCGCGGTAGGGCTTCAGCTTCTCGCCGGTGTAGATGGCGGGCAGCGGAGACGGAATCCAGCCGCTCTCCAGCGTGTTGGACGGGTAAGCGCGCGAGCCCACCGGAACGATGCCGAATTCCTTGCCGGCTTCCAGGATGGCGTTGCGGATCTCGTCGGCTTCCTCGTACGGACCCCAGAGCTCCAGACCCGGGGCGCCGGCCATGCCGTGACGCAGGGTGCGGACCTTGCGGCCGGCGATGTTGATCTCGCTCATGTGGAAGAACTTCAGCTTCTCGACGGGGCCGCCGTTCAGCTTTTCGATGATATCCCAGGCCTTCGGACCCTGGATCTGGAAGCGCCAGAAGATGCGCTTCACGGGCTTGCCCATCGGGCGGGACGGCGAACGGTCGTCCTTGACGATCTCGACGTCGTAGTTGCCGGTCTCGGCATGGTACATCAGCCAGTTGGCGGCAGGCGCCCGGCCAACGTAGACGCACTCTTCCTCAGCCAGGCGGAAGATGATGCCGTCGCCGATCACATGGCCGTAATGGGTCACGGGCACATACTGTTTGGCGCGGTTCACTTCAAAGTTCTTGAAGGTGTTGATGGTGGTGTCGGACAGGAGCTTCACGCAATCCTTGCCGCGGATGAACAGGTCGACCATGTGGTGCGACTGATCGAACAGGACGGCGGTCTCGCGCCAGGCCTGCTGCTCGTTGCGCCAGTTGTGGAACTCGGGCGCAACCACGGGGTACACATAGGCGCCAATCTGCGAATTGCGCAGCATCTGCACCGGATTGCCGGCTGCCTTGATGACATCCTCTAAGCTCTTGCTCATCTTATCTCCTCTAGTGACAAAACCCTCGTCCCTGCCCACATATTGCAGTCATCACAACCTTAGGAACGGACGGGATGGAAGCTCGATCCAAATTGACCGGCGCATAGTTATCGCGTTTTCTCCCCATTTGCAATTGCATTTGCCCGGCCGTCAAGAATCCGCAGAAACCATGGAAAAATGCCCAAATATCGGGCGCCGGAATCCCCCCTCATCGTGCAGTGAAGCATTCCGAATTCAGCTTCTAATAAGCTGAAATCACATGGATGATCCGGGGCGCCGTTGGCGATACTTGCAATCTTATGTTGCAGTGCAGAAATCAGGGTTTCCAGCCTTCCATTACTGTGACTACCCCCCTTGTTTTTGTGCGACAAATACTCCGAGTCCGGCAAAACGGCCCCTGCCCGCCTGAGTCTCGAAAGCGGTCCGGCGCATGGTCTCTTCCAGGTGCCGTGCCCCGTGCTGGACTTCGTCACCCATTCACCCAGGAGATACGACATCCTGGAAGTCTATCATCACGGTTCATCGGTCTGCGCCGCCAAGGTCCGGCCATAGAGGTCCGCCCCAGCTTCAAACCCGCCCTCTACGATTGGCTGCCGGACGACCTGAAGGACCGCATGATGGCCGACGGCCGCCGCGCCTGGCCCGAATTCCAGAAGCTCCTGGCAGCCTGATCCACCTCCAACCGTCATCGCGAGGCCGAAGGCCGTGGCGATCCAGAAAAGGCGGCAGATACCGAGGCTCTCTAGATTGCCGCGTCGGCCTTCGGCCTCCTCGCAATGACAAACAGGGACTTTTTCTGCACCCTGTCAGAGCATCCTGCATTCAGGTGAGGCCACCTAAACGGCCTAGCCCAGACGTTCGTTCTGAGCTTGTCGAAGGGCGCCCCGCGTCCGAGTTGGGGCCGGGCTTCGACAGGCTCAGCCCGAACGGAATCGCATCCCCTCTCCCTGCCCTCTCCCCAGAGGGGCGAGGGTTCAGGTCGGCGCACCAGTCCGCGCCCTCTCCCTCAGGGAGAGGGTCGGGGTGAGGGTGACTCCCAAAATGAAAACGCCGCCCCGAAGGACGGCGCTTCCGCAATCCGAATGGCGCCGGCTTACTTGCCGGTGAATTTCTGGATCCACTCGCCCGTGGCGCGCAGGGCGCCGAAGGGATAGAAGTGCAGGCGCACCTCGCCGTGCTTGGCCGGGTCCAGGCCATTGGCCAGGTCGGTCACCAGCTTGTCGGGGCCGGCGGTGGTCAGCAACTGGGTGATGGAGAAGCCGTATTTCTTCATGACGGAGGCCGAGGCTCCCACACCGCAGCGGGCAGCGAAGGACAAGAGCCGCTTGATGGAGGTCGGACCCGGCACGCCCAGACGGATGGGCACGGTGATGCCTTCGTTGCGCACCTGCTCCACCCAGGTCAGCATCGCCTCATAGTCGAAGGCGAACTGGGTCATGATCTCGTAGTCGTAGCCGTTGTCTTCCAGATAGGCCACCTTGTCGCGCATGGCCTGCCACAGCTTCTCGTTGGAGATGTCCGGATGACCCTCGGGATAGCCCGAGATGCCGATATATTTCACACCATACTTGCCCAGAATGCCGGACTTGATGATGGCCATGGCGTCCTCATACGGCCCCATGGGCTGCGGCGGATCGCCGGCGATGACGAAGGCATGGTCGAAGGCCACTTCGTCCCGCAGGCGGGCCAGATAGTTCTCCAGTTCGGCCTCGGAGGTGAGACGGCGGGCCGAGAAGTGCGGGCACGGCAGGAAGCCGAGCTCCTTCACCTTGTCGGCGGTCTTCACACGCATGTCGAAGTCTTCGCCCGGCAGGAAGGTGACGGAGATGTGCGTGCCCGGACGGATGACGGGCGCGGCGTCGATCAGCTTCTCATATTCCTTGGCGGTGATTTCCAGGGAGTGATTGTCG
>Ga0164243_10006075_pt1 | contig 18378 bp, 20 predicted proteins | sample OricompcompostOP_FD_108781 | JGI IMG/M metagenome (GOLD analysis project Ga0164243, IMG submission 108781) | Organic Plus compost microbial communities from Emeryville, California, USA - Original compost - Organic plus compost (OP) | ecosystem: Engineered > Solid waste > Mixed feedstock >... | reverse complement strand
CCGCACCGCTGATCACGGCCTTCGTCCTCGCCAGTGCGGTGGTCTTCGCGGTGGCGCCGAGCACGACGGTGAGCGCGATGGTGTTCATCGCCTCCGCCCGCGCCGGCGAACGCCTCCCCCGCCGCGGCACCGCACTCGCACTCGCCGCCGCCGGCTCGGTGGTGGCCCTGGCCACGACCCTGCTGATGTGGGCCGTCGACGCCGACGTCAAACAGACGCCGTGGTGGGTCGCGCTGGCGACCTGGATTCCGGTCTACATGGGGATCTCCCGTCGCGACCGGGCCGCCGCACTCGTGTCGGCCCAGACCGCCGCCGCACTCGGCGAGCGCAGCCGGATCGCGCGCGAAATCCATGACGTCCTCGGGCATTCGCTGTCCGGTATCGCGATGCAACTCGACCTCGCCGACGCGCTGCACGCCGGCAACCGCGACGACGAGGCCAACGCCGCCGTGCGCCGCGCACGTGCGATGGCGGTCTCGGGCATCGCGGAAACCCGCCGGGCGGTGCACGCACTCCGCGACGGCACGCTGCCGCTGGCCGAGACACTCGCGCGGATGGCCGAGGACGGCTCCGCCTCCTTCCACGCCGAGGGCACCGACGCGGAACTCCCCGTCGAGACCAGTCAGGCGGTCATCCGCGCGGCGCAGGAGGCTCTCACCAACGCGCATCGCTACGCCCGCGGCGGCGACGTCGCCGTGTCGCTGCGCATCGACAACGACCTCGTCCGGCTCACCGTGACCGACACCGGACCGGTGAACCCAGGGCACGAACCCGGACCGGGCGGCGGCATGGGACTGGTGGGGATGCGTGAACGCGCCGCGCTGCTGGGCGGCACACTGAGCGCGGGGCCACGACCGGACCGTGGCTGGGAAGTCAGATTGGAGCTGCCGCGATGACGTCGATCCGGCTCGTCGTGGTGGACGATCAGGCCGCCGTCCGCGAGGCGCTCGCCGTGATGCTGGCGCTGGAGAACGACATCGACGTGGTCGCCACCGCCGCCGACGGGCAGCAGGCCGTCGATCTCGTCCGCGAGCACGTGCCCGACGTCGTGCTGATGGATCTGCACATGCCGGTGCTGGACGGGGTGGAAGCCACTCGACGGCTGCGGGCGAGCCTGCCGCGGCTGGCGGTGGTCGTGCTCACCACGTTCGACGACGACTCCTCGATCTTGAGCGCACTGCGGGCGGGCGCGCGGGGATACCTCACCAAGGACGCCGACCGCGCCACGATCACGCAGGCCGTGCGCAGCGCACACGTCGGACATGCCGTGCTCGATCCGGACGTGCAGGTGCGGCTGCTCGAACTCGCCGGCCGGGAGAACGCGTCCACGCCGGACGAGCTGTCCTCGCTGACCGCGCGTGAGGCCGAGGTGCTGGACCTGATCGGCCAGGGCCTGCGCAACACCGAGATCGCCGCGAAGCTGCACATCAGCGAGGCGACGGTGAAAACGCACATCAACAATCTGTTCAGCAAGGCCGGACTGCATTCCCGCGCCGACGCCGTCCGCCTCGCGCTACGGGTCAGGCGCTAGGCCCGCCCAGCCTCGCGGTCAGTTCGGCCGCGCCCGCACGCACCAGCTTCTCCCAGTGCGGCCCAGGCCTCTCCCCGGAATGACGGGACGTGGGGATCGAGATGCTCATCGCGGCCACCCAGTCGCCGTTCGCGTCCGACGCCGTGCGCGACGCCGTGCGCGCGGACTTCCTTGAGCTGAGCCAAAAGCACCGTGCGCGAGGTGATGCTGTGCGGGGTCAGCGCGGTCAGCTTGCGCTGCTTGAGCCGTTCGAGCAGCTTCGGGCCGAGCCGTTCGATGATCTCGGCCGCGGTCAGCGTGCCGTCCGGTCCGAGGAACAGCTCGAGAATGTCGGCCGCGCGGAGCACAGCGGGCACTCGACGGGGCATGTCCGCCAAGGCACCCACCGGTGTCCGAAATTTCGGATCAGGCCACCACCTGGACGGCGTCCCCCGGCTTGAGCGTGTTGTAGAACTTCACCGCCGCCGAATGGGACAGGTGCACGCAGCCGTGGGACGGCACGCGCAGGCTGCCCTCGTGGAACGCCACGCCGGTGTTGGTGAAGAACACCGAGTACGGCATCGGCCCGTTGAATTCCTTGCTGTAGTGGTCGATGTCCTTGTACTGCACCCGGAACCTGCCCTTGGGCGTCGGATGGTCCGGGGTGCCGACGGTGACCGGCACCGGCCCGTAGGTGACCTGGCCGCCGCTCATCAGCCAGGCCTTGTTGGTGTGCAGTTGCAGGCAGGCACGCGCATTCGCGGCACACGGCGTCGGCGCGGCCTCGGCGGCCGGTGTGGCGAACCCGAGCGCGCCGATCGCCACCGCGCCCACCACAGTCGCGGTGATCTTTCGCAAGGTAGCCATGCGAAATGGTTACCCCTTCGCGCCCCGTGCATGCAAGGTGGTGACCAGCTTTCCGACAAGCCGCTCGGTCTTGTCGGTCCGGGTGAACGAGGTCAGCTTGACCGGCACCGCGAACCGCTGCCTGGCCACGGCCTTCGGGCGGGCGAACTCGCGCAGGCCCTCGGGCCCGTGGATGCGCCCGAACCCGGAGTCGCCGACCCCGCCGAAGGGCAGCGACGCGATCCCGGCGAAGGAGAACGGCGCGTTGATCGAGGTCATCCCGGCGCGCAGCCGGTCGGCCAGCCGCTGCCCGTTGTGCTTGGAGAACACCGTCGAGGCCAGCCCGTACCTCGTGGCGTTCGCCTTCTCGACGGCCTCGTCCATATCGCGCACCTTCGCCACGGTCATGGTCGGCCCGAAGGTCTCCTCGCGCACCGCATCGGAGTCCTCGGGCACGTCCACGAGCACGGTCGGCTCGACGAACCGCTCGCCCACGTTGCCGCCGGTCAGCGCGCGGCCGCCCTTGGCGAGCGCGTCGGCGATGTGCTCGCGCACCACATCGAGTTGGGAGGGCATGGTCATCGGCCCGTACTGCTCGCCCGCCCTGACCTTGCCGGTCAGCGCGACGACCTTGTCCAGGAACGAGTCGTAGACCCGCTCGTGCACGTACACCCGCTCGACGCCGATGCAGGTCTGGCCCGAGTTGGAGAACGCGCCCCATACGGCGGCGTCGGCGGCCGCGTCCAGGTCGGCGTCGGAGTCGACCAGCAGCGCGTCCTTGCCGCCCGCCTCGATGACGACCGGGGTGAGGGTTTCGGCGGCGGCGGCCATGATCTTCTTGCCGGTGGCGGTCGATCCGGTGAACGCGATCTTGTCCACACCCGCGCCGACGAGCGCCGCGCCGGTCTGGCCGAAGCCGGTGACCAGCTGGAACACCGGATGCTCGGGGACGGCCTCGGCGAACGTGTCGACCAGCCATTTCCCGACGCCCGGCGTGTACTCGCTGGGCTTGAACACTACGGTGTTGCCCGCGGCGAGTGCGTAGGTGATGGAGCCCATCGGGGTGAAGACGGGGTAGTTCCACGGGCCGATCACGCCGACCACGCCCAGCGGCAGGTACTCGACGGTCGCGGTGTGGTTGGACAGCAGCAGCCCGGCCGAGCGGCGCTTGCGGCCGAGTACCTTGCGCGCGTTCCTGGCGGCCCAGGCCACGTGCTCGATGGCGAGCACGACTTCGAGTTGCGCGTCACCGTACGGTTTGCCCGTCTCGCGCTGTACGACCTCGCACAGCTCGCGCATGCGATGGGTGATGGTGGCGTTCCAGCGGCGCAGCCGTTCCGCGCGCCCGTCGAAGCCGAGGGAGGACCACCACCGGGCCGCTTCGCGTGCCCGCTCGACCGCCTCCTCGACCTGCTCCCTGGTCTGTACCGGGTAGGTCCCCACGACCTCGTCGGTGGCCGGGTTCAGCGAATCGAAGGTCTCCTGTGACACTTCCACGGCGGTCATCTGTGGCCTCCCTACTGGTGAGTACGCCCAGGATGGCACAAGTCACGGCGGCTACGGGAGATGCGGGCCACAATGGGACCCGAAGCGGACTCATGCAAGGGAGCGAATGTATGCAAATCGTCCACTATGGACATGCTTGTGTGCTGCTGGAGACCGACAACGGACGGATTCTGCTCGATCCGGGCGCGTTCTCGGCGGGCTTCGAGAAGGAGCGCGAGCTGGCCGCGGTGCTGATCACGCACCAGCACTTCGACCACATCGACTCCGAGAAGCTGCCGGTGCTGCTGCAGGCAAACCCGGACGCGAAACTGATCGTCGACCCGGGGTCCGAGGAGACTGTCGCGAAGCTCGGCCTCGAATACCAGGTCGTGAACCCCGGTGACGCGTTCGAGGTCGGCGGCACGGCGGTGAACGTGGTCGGTGGCCAGCACGCCGTGATCCACCAGGACATTCCGGTCATCCCGAACGTCGGCTACCTGTTCGACCACGGCGCCTTCTACCACCCCGGCGACTCGTTCCACGTGCCGGAGCAGAAGGTCGACGTGCTCGGCCTGCCCACCGGCGCGCCGTGGCTCAAGGCCGGCGAGGCGGTGGACTTCCTGCGCGCGGTGGCGCCGCGGCTGGCGGTGCCGATTCACGAGGCGGTCCTCGCGAACCCGGCGCTGCACTACGGGTTGTTCACCAACCTGGCCCCGGAGGGCACCGAGGTGCGGGTCGCGCCGCGCGGCGAGGTCCACAAGGTCTGATAGGTCGAGCCGAAGGCCCGGTTCTCCAGCGCCACGTCGACGGCGTCGAGCAGTGCCTGCCGGAGGCCGGGCCGGGCGAGATCGGCCGCGTCCACCCCGAGCCGCACCAGTCCGCCGCGCCGTGCCGTCCGGGCCGCGGCGAGCACGAGCGCGAAGGCCCGCACGGTTTCGATGCGTTCGCGGCTGGTGAACTCCTGCACCCGCGCCCGCTGCACCTCGCCGGTGCGCAGGTCGTGAATCGCGCTCAGCTCGGCGCAGTAGCGGAAACCCTGACCGCGCAACGCTTCCAGCGTGCCGCGCGAGACGAGCCAGCGCGGCGGGGCGAAGCCGTCGGCGACCAGCCCGGCCCGGTCGAGCGCGGCCTGCGCGGCGATCAGCCGCAGCCGCGCCTCGTGCGCGGGCAGCGCCGCGAACTCGGCCTTGCGGCCGAACGTCAGCGCCCGGTGCGACGGCGCGATCCGGTGGTCGTAGCCGTGCAGGAGCAGTCCGTCGCCCCGGCTCGTCCGGGTGCGGATCCAGTCCGTCACCGGCCCGTCGGAGCGCGGGGCGAACAGCAGGGACAGCGGCACCTTGCGATGGTCGAGCTCCGCCGCGAGATCGGCACAGCGGTGCAGCGTCCGGGGGCCGATGCCGGACAGCGAGACCAGCAGACGGGCGTCCATGGCACCCATTAGCGCAGGCGTACATGACCCCGCGCTTACCCCGAGGTGACACCCCGCCACCACCTGGCCGAACTCCCCACCCGCGCGGAAGGCTCGACTCGCGGGTTAGAGGATCGGTGCGGGCACGTAGTCGGTGGCCTCCGGGAAGCGGGTCAGCAGTGCTTCGACGTGCTTCACCACCGTGGCGACCTGCGCCGGGGCGACTCCGGTGAAGGAGAGCCGGTCGGCGAGCAGGCGGTCGAGATCCTCGCGGCTGAGCGGCAGACGCTCGTCCGCGGCCAGGCGGTCGAGCAGGTCGTTCTCGGAAAGTCCCTGCTCACGCATGGCGAGCGCGACCGACACGGCGTTCTCCTTGATCGCCTCGTGCGCGGTCTCCCGCCCGACACCCGCTCGCACGGCCGCCATCAGCACCTTCGTGGTCGCGAGGAACGGCAGGTAGCGGTCGAGTTCGCGGGCGATCACCGCCGGGAAGGCGCCGAACTCGCCGAGCACGGTCAGGAACGTCTCCAGCAGCCCGTCCAGCGCGAAGAACGCGTCCGGCAGCGCGACCCGGCGCACCACCGAATCCGACACATCGCCCTCGTTCCACTGGTCACCGGCCAGCTCGCCGATCATCGACAGATAACCGCGCAGCACGACGGCCAGTCCGTTGACCCGCTCACACGACCGCGTGTTCATCTTGTGCGGCATCGCGGACGAGCCCACCTGACCCGGTTTGAAGCCCTCGGTGACCAGCTCGTGCCCGGCCATCAGCCGGATCGTCTTGGCCAGGCTCGACGGCGCCGCGGCGACCTGCACGAGCGTGGACAGCACGTCGAAGTCCAGCGACCGCGGATACACCTGGCCGACGCTGGTGAACGTGCGGTTGAACCCGAGGTGCTCGGCGATCCGCCGCTCCAGCAGGTCCAAAGTGGACTGACTGCCGAGCAGGTCGACCATGTCCTGCGCGGTGCCGACCGGGCCCTTGATCCCGCGCAGCGGGTACCGGCCGATCAGCTCGTCCAGCCGCTCGAACGCGATGGTCAGCTCGTCCGCGGCGGTGGCGAACCGCTTGCCCAGGGTCGTGGCCTGCGCGGCGACGTTGTGCGAGCGGCCCGCCATGACCAGATCGGAATGCTCGACGGCCAGCGCCGCCAGCCGCGCCAGCACCGCCGCGACCCGGCCGCGCACCAGTTCCAGCGAACGCCGGATCTGCAGCTGCTCGACGTTCTCGGTCAGATCACGCGAGGTCATGCCCTTGTGCACGTGCTCGTGCCCGGCGAGCGCGTTGAACTCCTCGATGCGCGCCTTCACGTCGTGCCGGGTGACCCGCTCGCGCTCGGCGATCGAGGCCAGATCCACCTGGTCGAGCACGCGCTCGTAGTCCTCGATGACGCCGTCCGGGACCTCCACCCCCAGCTCCCGCTGCGCCCGCAGCACCGCGAGCCACAGTTCACGCTCCAGCGTCACCTTCCGTTCCGGAGACCACAGGGCCACCAGATCGGCGGAGGCGTAGCGGGTGGCGAGCACGTTCGGAATGCTGGGTTTGTTCACGGCTCAAGCGTAAATGCGCCTCAGCTCAACGCGTCGCGCAGCATGGCGCGGGCGACGGCTCGCGGGTCGGGGTCGACCTCGATGAGCGCGTTGACCACCGCGCCGTCGACCAGCGCGATGATCTCCGCGAGCCGTTTGCGGTCCAGTGGCTTCCCGGAGCGGGCGAAGATCTCGGTGAGCAACTCGTGGAACTCGGCCTGCATCGCGCGCATCACCGGCCGCAGGTAAGGGCGCCGCCCGGTGGTGACCAGGCGTTCGTAGCGCAGCAGCACCGCGTCGTAGCCGGCGTCCTCGCCCAGCAGCTGGTCGAGCACGACCTCCACCAGCGTGTTCACGTCTCGCTGTTCGGTACCCAGCGCGGCGAGCTGCGCCTTGCCAGCGTCGAGGTCGACCCGGCAGCGGTGCGCGACGGCTGCGGTGATCAGGTCGTCGAGCGAGTCGAAGTAGTACGTGGTCGAGGCGAGCGGCAGCCCGGCGCGTTCGGCGACGGCGCGGTGCCGGATCGCCTCGAAGCCGCCTTCGACGAGCAGGTCGGCCGCGGCCTCGACCAGCGCCGCTCGCCTGCGCTCGCCTTTTGGCGTGCTCGCTGCCGCGGTCATGCACTGATTCTAGAAATGCCTGGCCAATGCCGTTGAGATCTGGGCCAGTTGCGACGCCAGCGGCGCGGCGCTGCCCGCGTCCGGGGTGCTCAGCACGACCAGCGAACCACCGCTCGCGGTCTGCGCCGTGGACAGCAGGGTGCCGTCGCTGAACGGCTTCATCGCGAAGGGCGTCGGGAACACGGTCACCGAGACGAAGCCGTGCCGGTCACCGTCGGTCACCTGGAACCCCGCCGATCGGGAGTTCGTCGTACACACACGACCGGGTGAGGGGCCGGTCACGCCGGTCGCCGGGAGCTCGCCAGCGAGGGCTGTGGCGAGCTCCCGGTCGACCTTGTCGCACCCGGAGGTGCTTTCGGCCCGGGGGCCGTCCTGTCCGTTCCCGCCGCTTCCCTGCAAGGGCGTCGGGCTGGACAGGGCTCCAGGGGGACGCGCGGGCGCCAGTGCCGGTTGCGCACTCTGCGAGTCCGTCCCTCGAAAGTAGGTGATTCCCGCGATCCCGGCAGCGCCCAGCAAGACGACGACACACGCGCACGCGGCGAGCAGCCTCGAACGGTGACGGACCTTCGCCCGGGCGGACGCCGCGGTGACGTCCGTGAGGGTGAAGCCGGGCGGTGGCGGGTCACCGGGAGCCGCCCGGAAGAGGACTTCCAGCTCCTTCTCATCCATGCGTCTCCACCTCCTCACCGAGCGCGGTGCGCAGATGCGCGAGCCCGCGTGCCGTCTGGCTCTTCACGTTTCCCTCGCTGCAGCCGAGTGCCTTCGCGACGCTCGCCACGTCGAGCCCCTCGAAGTACCGCAGCACGAGTACGGCCCGCTGCTTCGGCGGCACCTCCTTCAGCCCCGCGAGCAGATCGGCCCTGGTCGCGACGTGCTCGTCGAGCCGGACACCGGCGGGCTCCGGCTCGGGCAGCCGGTCGGTGTGCTGCTCCCGCCGCCACGGCCGCCGTGACTCGTCGATCGCGGCCCTGGTCAGCGTTTTCCGCACGTAGGCGTCGGTCGCGCGGCGGTCCCGGATCTTGGTCCACCGCCGGTGCAGCGCGACGAACGCCGTCTGGGCGAGATCGTCCGCGCGATGCCAGTCCCCGCAGAGCAGGTACGCGGTTCGCCGCACGGAGTCCCGCTTGGCAGCGAAGTACTCCGCGAACTCCTGTTCCTCGCGCTCGTTCACCAGCCTCCCGTGGCGTCTCACAGCTGAAGACGTAAACGGGGCACCTTACGGTTGCACACCTTCTTGTAGATCAACTGTTGGGTGTGATGTGATCTGACCGTGACCTCCACGGACTCTCCGCTCGATTTTCGCTCGGACACTGTCACCCGGCCGGATGAAAAGATGCGCAGAGCGATGGCGTCCGCGGAGGTCGGCGACAACGTCATCGACGTCGATCCCACTATCAAGGCGCTCGAGGAGCGGGCGGCGACGATGCTCGGCATGCCTGCCGCGCTGTGGACGCCGAGCGGCACGATGGCCAACCTGATCGCACTGTCGGTGCACCTGCAGCGCGGCGACCGGTTCCTCGCGCCGAAGGGTGCGCACGTGCTGGTCAACGAGCTGGGCTCGGCGGCGTGGCTCGCGGGTGGCATGCCCGAGCCGCTGGAGCACGACGCGGGCCCCGGCCGCCCGACACCGGAAACCCTCGCCGCCGCCATCGGCGCGCGCGGCGGCCCGTACTACACGCTGCGAACCACGTTGCTGTGCTTGGAGAACACGCACAACGCGTCGGGCGGCTCGGTCATCCCGCCGCACGAGCACGCACAGCTGCTGTCCACCGCGCGTCAGGCCGGACTGCGCGTGCACCTCGACGGTGCGCGCATCTGGCACGCGGCGACCGCGCTCGGCCTGCCGCCCGCGGCGCTGACCGTCGGCGTGGACACCGTCTCGGCGTGCTTCTCCAAAGGCCTGGGCGCACCGGTCGGTTCGGTGGTCGCGGGCACGGCGAGTTTCGTCGAACGCGCCCGGCGCATGCGCCAGATGCTCGGCGGCGGGGTCCGCCAGGGCGGGGTGCTCGCGGCGGCCGCGCTGGTCGCACTGGACCGGGTCGCCGATCTGGCGGAGGACCACGAGAAGGCGCGGAAACTGGCGGCCGGTCTGGCGGATCTCGGCTGGGACGTCAACACTCCGGAAACGAACATCGTGCTGGCCAGGGTCGCCGATATCTCGGTGACGCTGGATTCGTTGCGCGCCCTGGGCGTGCTGGCGGTCCCGCTCGGCGGCCGGGTGCGGTTCATCGCGCACCGCGATCTGTCGATGGCGGACGTCGAAGAGGCGTTGCGCCGCATCAAGGCCGGGGGGCATCCGTGACCTGGATCGTCTTCGACTACGGCGAAGTCATCTGTGGCAGAACGGATGCGTTGCCGGAGCTGGCGAACACGATGGGCGCGGCGCTCGCGGAGTTCGAACCGCTGTACTGGGCGCATCGCGACGCCTACGACCGCGGCGCCTCGGATCTCCAGTACTGGGGCGGAATCGGCGACGCGCTCGGCATCACCGTCGATCAGTCCACATCGGACAAACTGACCGCGATCGACATCGAGGGCTGGTCGCACGTCGAGCCCGCGTCGGCGGAGCTGCTCGCCGCACTGGACGAAGCGGGTGCCCGACTGGCGTTACTGTCCAACGCGCCCGCGTCGTTCGCCCGGTTCGCCGAACGCCAGGACTGGGCAAGGCATTTCCGCGTGCGCGTGTTCTCCGGCGACGTCGGCGTGGCCAAACCCGACGCCGCGATCTTCGAAACCCTGCTCGCCCGGCTGGCGGCCCAGCCGGGCGACTGCCTGTTCCTCGACGACCGCCAGTCCAATGTGGACGGAGCGAGGGCGGTGGGCCTGCGGGCGCACCGCTGGCTCGGCGTCGAGGCGGCGGGCGAGTTGCTCGCCTAGCGCCGCAGCTGCTTCGGGGTGTTGCGGCCCTTGATGGCGCCGTACGCGGCGGTGCCCAGGAACACGGCGCCACCGATGATCGCGATCCAGAGGACGGCCTTGAGCAGGAAGCCGACCACCGACCCGATCACCATGAACGCCAGCCAGGCGACGATGAGTGCCCCGACGATCTTCCAGAACATGGCATCCCTCCGGTAAGCCTCGCGAACCGGTGCGGCCCGCTACGAGCCAAGGCTCCCATGCGCGGGGGTGCGAAAGCTCGTCCACCAGGCAACGTTCAGGGGAAAGCCGGGGTTCCCCCTGACTCCAGCCACGCGCCGAGCCGCCGGACCCCTTCGGTGACCTCGTCGGTGGCGCCGGCGAACGAGAAGCGCACGAACTTGCCGCCGTCCACCGGGTCGAAGTCGATACCGGGCGTGATGGCGACGCCCGTGTCGGCGAGCAGCCGCTGGCACCAGCTCAGGCTGTCCGTGGTGTGCGCGGACACGTCGACGTAGGCGTAGAACGCGCCGTCGATCGGGGCGATCCGGTCCAGCCCGATGTCGCGCAGGCCGGCCACCAGCAGGTCACGGTTGGTGCTGTAGTGCGCGACGTGGCCGTCCAGTTCCGCGTACGACTCGGGCTCGAACGCGGCCACCGCGGCGTGCTGGGCGAGCGCGGGCGCGCAGATGTTGAGGTTGCCGGTGAGCACGTCCACCGCGCGGTGCAGCCGGTGCGGTACGAGCATCCAGCCCAGCCGCCACCCGGTCATCGCGAAGTACTTCGAGAACGAGCCCAGCACGATGGACTCCGCCGAACTCGCCCACGCGCAGCCGAGTTCGGTGCCGTAGGAGATGCCGTGGTAGATCTCGTCGCTGACCAGCTGCACCCCGTGTGACGAGCACCAGCCCGCGATGGCCGCGAGCTCACCGGGCGGCAGCGCGGTGCCCGCCGGGTTGGTGGGGCTCGCGACGACCAGGCCGTTGATCGGCCCGAGCTCGTCCAACAGTTCCACGGTCGGCTGGAAGCGTGTGCGCTCGTCGGTCGCGAACTCGACGACCTCGCAGCCGAGCGCGGACAGCAGGTTGCGGTAGGCCGGGTAGCCGGGGCGGGCCATCGCGACCCGGTCGCCCGCGTCGAACGCCGCCAGGAACGACAGCATGAACCCGCCGGAGGAGCCGGTGGTGACGATGACGTCGTCCGGGCTGACCTCGAGCCCGTACCGCCGGTCGTAGTGCCCGGCGATGGCCTCGCGCAGTTCGGGGATGCCCAGCTGCACGGTGTAGCCGAGGTTCTGCTCGCGCAACGCCAGCTCGGCCGCCTCCCGCACCGGCCGCGGCGCACCCGCGGTGGGTTGCCCGGCGGCCAGCGAGATCACGTCCCCGTGCGTGCGCTGGCGCGCCTGCGCCGCGGACAGCACCTCCATCACGTGGAACGGCGCGACGTCCGCACGCCGCGCCGGTCCGGAAAACGCCGCTACATCGACCATGCCGCCAGCCTAGGCGGGCAGATCAGTAGCCCTGGTAGCCACCACCCGAGGCCATCGACTTCAACCCAGGGTGCCCGTCGAACCCGCCGTAGCGGTCGAACGTGTACCGCACCCCGGCGATGATGTTGTCGACCGGGTTGTAGATGTCGTCGTGCCCCGGCAGCTTGTGCGCGTTGAACGTGGAGTCGATGCACTGCATCAGCCCCTTGGACGGGTGGCCGGCGGCGGCGTTGCTGTTGCCGGTCAGGAACACGTGCTCGTCCTCGCGAGCCGTCCAGGTCCCCAGCTCGGTGGTGACACACCAGACGTCGGCTCGTCCGGCGGGCTCACTGGTGAGGAACGCGGCGCTGACGACGGGCGTGTTCGGGCGGACCGACGCCTCGGGCTGCCAGCTGTCCGGCTGCACGGCGCGGGTGGTGTGCAGGACCCGGGGACGACGACCGGACAGGTAGACCGCGAGCGTGATCGCCTCCAGCACGGTGCCGGGTGCCTGGTAGATCGCGACCTGCGGCCTCGTGAATCCGGCCTTGGTGACCCGGGTGCCCTCGGCGTCGATGATCGCCTCGAGCCAGGCGTCCCGCTGTTCGGCCGACATCGCGAGGACCTGCTGCACCGCGTCCGCCCGTGGGTGCCCGGCACGCTCGAGCAGGTCCCGCGCGTAGGCGTGGTCGAGCCGGAACTGGTGACGGGGACCGCAGCCACCGCGGTCGTCGGTGTACACGGCATGCGGGACGTCGGCCAGCAGCGCGGTGAGCTTTCGCACCATGTCGGGTTTCGACTGCGCGATCGAGATGGTGGGCCGGTGCTTCCGCGTTTCGACGTGCCCGTCACCCGCGATCCAGCCCAGGATCGCGGCTTCTTGCGCCGTGATGTCGAGGAGGCCGGGCGTCTCGGCCCGCGCCGATAGCAGCAGCCGATCACGGCTGCGAATGTGCTGCGTCTCGACGAACACCGGCTCGCCACCGTGCACGTTCCCCTGCTTGGGCGGTACCACGTCGTGGGCGTTGCGTCGGTGCACGGCCACGCCATTCGCGGGTGGCTCCCAGCCGCATTCCGGGCACAGCGTCGGCGCGTCCGTGGCGCAAACGTGCACGCGCGGCAGGCTAACCCACTTGTGGTTCGGCGTCGTCGTCGCGTGCCAGCGGGTGTTGCTCACCCTGACCAGCGGCGCGTCCGTGTGGTGCACGACCCGGTGTATGCGCGTCCATTCGCTGCGTCCGGTCGCCGGGTTGTAGCCGATCGTCCGGTCACCCTCGCGGACCTCGTCGTGCTTGAGCCAGCCTCGCTGGGTCAGAATCGCCGTGTCGAGCGGCACGCAGTCCCAGAGGTTGATCGCGTTCGGGTTGCCGCCCGACTCCTTTTCGATGATCGTCCAGATCTTGTTGATATCGGCGTCGGTGACCGGGATGCCGTTGGCCTGCAGGATCTTGATGGCCTCTTCGATCCACTGCCGCACGTTGCCCGGCGGCGGTGAGCTCGGCGGGCCGCCGCTCGGGCCGAGGCCGCCGGCCCCACCCCCTCCGCCTCCGCCGCCTCCACTGGAGCCGCCGCCGTGCACGCCGCCGGTGCTCTTCATCGACGACGGTTTGGTGCCCAGCTGCGGCACGGACGCGTAGCCGCCATCGACGTCCTTCTGCACCAGGCCCATCACCCGCTGGATCTCCTGGTTGGACGCGTCGAGCTTGGCGCCGATCTGGGTGTTCGCATCGTTCGCGACGGCCGTGGTGGCCTGCAGGTTCTCGGCGATGATCGCGTCCGGCGTCTTGGCAGGCATGGTCGCGCCGTCCTGCTTCGCGTTCGCCGCTTCCACCTGCGCCTGCGCGGCGTCGGCCGCGGCCTGCGCCTGCTTGTTCATCCCCTCGATCTTGGCCTGCGCGTCGTCGCGCAGCTGCTGGACCTCTTTCTGCGTGCGGTCGAGGAAGGCCTGCAGGTTCCCCAGTTCGGTCGCGACCTCGTCGAGGTGGTCGTTGACCTTCTGCCCCGCGTCCCCGATCTTCTTGACGTAGGCGAAGAAGGCGTCCGCCTGCGGGCCGGTCCACGTGCCGCCCCCCAGTACGGCCGTGGAACTGCGCAACGCGGCGGAGTGGTCGGCGGAGTCCTTCGACGCCTGCCGGAACTGGTCCGCGACACCCTGGATATCGGCCGGCCGCACGTTGTCGACCTGCTGGGCCTTCGAGACGACGTCCTGCCAGTTCGGCGGAAATTCGGCCTTCGCGCTCATGACAGGCTGTCGTCCTTCACGGTCACGCTGTCGGCCGCCGCGGCGTCGGTCTCGCGCAGCGCCTTCGCCGCCTCACGCAGCGCGCCACCGGTCGACAACATCAGGTCGGCGGCGGCGTCGAACTGGCTGTGCATGCGGTCCTTGAACGTGGCGAGATGCCGCGCGGCCGCCTCGGACGGCGTCTCCCCCGGCCGGTCGTCCGGATGTTTGAGGTCACCGAACGGATTCGGCCCCTGGATGCCGGTCATCTTGCCTTTGGCGTCCTTGAAATGGTCGTGCAGGACCTCGACCTTGCCCGCAACGTGCTCCATCGAGTCCGGGTCGCTCTGTGGCACCCTCGCCATCCCCCTTCGGCATGTTGGCTCCGCCAGTTCAGACGCCTGCGCGGCTGCGGAGGTTCCCGACTCTTTTTAGCAGGTCAGACCTCATCCAGCAGTTCCCACAACCGGGTCGCGAGCAACTGGTTGCCCGCCGGGGCGACGGTGATCCAGTCCTGCCCGTCGGCGCCCCTGCCGAGCTGCACGAGGTACCGGCCGGCGTCGGTGTCGTGGAAGGCGATGACCCGTTCGGCGCGGTACATCTGCCCGTCGCGGCCGAGCCGTTCGACGCCGAACTGGCCGCGGGCGGTCATCCCGACCATCATCCCGGCCAGTTCCTGCGCCTGCCACAGCTCGACGCCACGGTCCTCCAGCGCGGTGACCAGTGCTTTCGGATCGCCCTTGGCGTCGGCGTCCGCCGCGCGGACGACCCCGTGCGGCACGCTCACCGACTGGCCCACCCCGGCCCCGAGGTCCCCGGCGACGGAGATCGCGGACTCCGGCAGCGACGTGTCCCGCGCGGGGATCAGCCACACCTCGTCGCGGTCGACCACGGCCAGCAGTGCCTGGCTGCCGATGCTGACCGCGAGTCCCCTGATCTCGCGGTCGGTCCACACCCAGATGTCGATGGCGACCTTCGGATGCGCGAGCAGGTTCAACTGGTCGACGAGGTCGGTGCCGGCCCGGTCGCCCCGCGCCAGCCGCCGCGACCGCAGCGATTCCCAGGCCTGCTCGACGAGTTCACGCCGTTCGGTCCGGGTGCGGCCCGCGCTCAGCACACGCAACGCGGGATGCGGCGGCGGCAATCGCTCCGCCTCCCACAGCATGTCGAACTCCAGGGTGGACAGCACGATGCTGCCGTTGTCGCCCACGACGGTCAGCGGTCTTCCGGGAGCCGGTGCTCGCCGATGACGTCGGTCGAGACCTCACGCGCGTCGGCGAAGAGGTCCCGGTCGTCGACGCCGTACTTGCGCACGTGCATCGCGTCCTCGTCGCCGTCCTGGGTGGCGGCGGGTTCGAGGATCGCGCGGGTGCGCTCACCGCTGGGCGGCTCCGGTACGGCGCCGTACGCCGCGGCTTCCTCCGGCAGATCGCCCACCGGCAACTGCTGCGCGCGCTTGCCGGCGGTGTTCCGGCCGGTGCGGCGGCCACGGCGTTCGTCGTCGCCGGACGCCGCGCCCCCGACTCCGGCGGCGCCCACCGCGGGCGCCCCCTCGGCGAGACCGCTCATGCCGCCGGCGCCGCGCATCGGGAAGCCTGGTCCGACGTTCGTGGCGCCGGACGCACTGCCCGGCGTCGCGCCGAACATTTTTCCCTTGCCCAGTACGGATTCTCCGGGCTGCGGGGCGCCGCCGCGAGCCTGCTGCCCTTCGCCGCCGGGCAGGCCCGTCTTGGCCAAGGCCCCCGAACGCGAATCGGCCCCGTGCTGACCGCCGCCGGTCTGCGGCGCCCCGCCGGGCACCAACCCGGCCGTGGGGTTGAGCGTCGTGCCGCCGGTGCCCTGCACGGCGGGCGTCGCCGGGTTTGCACTGGTTCCAGGCCGGACCGTCGTCTCGGTCGGGCCGCTGCCGGTCTTCACGGACCCGCCCGCGTTGACCGGAGTGGCGGCCGGGGTGCTCGCGGGAGCCGTCGCCGAACTCGGTGCGGTGCTCGCCTGTGGTTGCGGCTGCGGCGCGCTCGCACCGGTGCCGACACCGGTCTGCCTTGCCGGGATGCCGACCGCGGGGGTGGCGGTGTCCGCGACCGGCGTGTGCACCTGCGGCGCCGGGGTGGCAGGCGCGGACGCGGCCGGAACCGCGCCCTTCGCACCCGCGGCCTGCGTCGGCGCGATGTCCGGACCCGGGGGGACCGGTGTGATCGGCGGCTGCCCGCTCGGTGCGCCGCCGCTGTTCAGCGACAGGGTCTGCGGCGCCTCCACCGGTTCGGACGAGGCCAGGTAGTTGCCGGTGTCGTGCGCGTAAGCATTGAGCGCGTCCACCGCCTGTGCCCTCGCTTCGAGGCTCGCGCGCACGTCCTTCGCGTGGTCGGTCTCGAACCCGAACAGGCTGAACACCGTGTCGCCGAGGGTGTAGCCGCCACCGCCCTTGAGCAGGTCACGGGGATCGGGCAGCTTGTTCTTGGTGCGGTTGAACGCCTCGCCCTGCTGGAAGATCAGCAGCGCGGCGTCGCTCACCGTCGTGGTGGCATGCTCGGAGAAGCCCGCCTGCTCGGCCATGACGGCGCTGGCCTGACCTCCGGCCTGGCTCTGCCAGGTCACGCCGAGCGCACTGAGCTGCTCGCGCAGGGTCTTGTCGGTCTGCGCGAGCGCGGCCGAGATCTGCTTGAGCGCGTCGACCGCGTCGCCCATGCTGGCGGTGCCGCCGCCGTCGCGGAACTTCGCGACCTCGGCCGCGAGCGCCTCCGAGCCGTACCCGTCGAAGCGCTGGTCCCGCAGCCGGTTGATGAGCTCGGGGATGTCGTAGCGACTGCTGTCGAAGGTGGTCACTTCAGCGTCTCCAAGGTCTCGACGGCCATTTTCGCCACCGTGGTGGACATGTCGCAGAGCTGTTGCTGGGTGAACGAACTGTCGTCGGGCGCCATCTGGGCCCGCAGCGTCTGCCCGTCGGCGACCCCGACGAGCGTCTCGCAGTCCTGCACGCCCTCGCTTGGCGCGTAGTTGACCAGCGCGGGGAAGCCGGGCACGTCAACGGGCTGCTGGGTCATGCTCGTCTTGTGGTGCTTGCCGCTGAGCCAGTCCTCGATGCCGTAGGTGGTGATCGTCTCGAGGTAGTAGACGTAGCTGGGCTGCGCGGCGTCCACGTCGAACGCGCAGGTCGGCCCGTCCCGCCAGCTCGCCCGGTCGACGAGCCGCGGCAGCCCGTTCTCCTTGAGCTGGTCCAGTTGGGCGTCGGTGAGCAGCTTGCACGGATCGACGCCGGCCAGCGGCAGGTCCTTGGTGCGCGGGGCCGGCCCGTTGCTCTCGCTCGGCGAGGTGGTCGGCGCGGCGACGCCCGAGACCGTCGACGTGCACCCGGCGAGCGTGACCATGGCCAGCACACCCAGCGTGGCGGTCCTAGTGCGGGCCGGCACCGCGGTCTCCGAGTGCCTTGATCTTCTCGTCCTCACCGACCTGGTAGTCGCCGGCCGCCTTGCGGAGCTGGACGGCGAGCCCGCGCAGCTCCTTGATGTAGTTCTGCACGCGTTCGGCGTAGGAACCGTCGCCGCGCGCGATGACGCGGTTCCAGGCGTCGGCGGCGGTGGAGCTGACCACGTCACCGGCCGGGGCGTCGATGGTGAGCTCGACCAGCAGCTGGCGCACCTTGTCCTCGAGCGCGTCGGCCTGCTCGTCGACGATCTTGGCGACCTTGGTGATCTGGTCGGGCTGGACCTCGATGTCCGCGACTCCGGGCACGCCGGGAATCGCCGCGCTCAACGCGCTCATGGTGTTCATCGTGCGCACCCCCGAGTACGGAAAGTAGCGAGCCCCTTCTGGAAGCAGGCTACCAACGTGCGAGTAACGACGGGCTGAGTTTGGACGCAGCCGGTACGGGAGTGGTTCCGGGTCCTACCGTCCGGGGACGGTGATCTCGCCGCCGACCGCCCGCAGTGCGATGTCGGTGCGGTGATGGGAGCCGGCCAGGTGCACCTTCGCCACCCGCTCGTAGGCCTGCGCACGGGCGGCGGCGAGGTCCGGCCCGGTGCCCACGACGGACAGCACCCGGCCGCCCTGCGCGACCACCGCGCCGTCCTCGCGACGGCGGGTGCCCGCGTGCAGCACGCCGGGGCTCTCGGCGCCGGTGATGACATCCCCCGCACGCGGTACGCCCGGGTAGCCGTCGGCTGCGATGACGACCGTGACGGCGGCGCCGGGCTGCCACTCCAGCGGCGGGTGTGCGGCGAGCGTGCCGGTGGCGGCGGCGTTGAGCAGGCCGGCGATCGGGGTGGCCAGCAGCGCCAGCACCACCTGGGTCTCCGGATCGCCGAAGCGGCAGTTGAACTCGATCACCTGCGGGCCGTCGGAGGTGAGCACCAGGCCGGCGTAGAGCAGACCGGTGAACGGAGTGTCCCGTGCGGCCATCTCGTCGACGACGGGCTGCACGATGCCGGAGACGAT
>Ga0164243_10006073_pt1 | contig 18384 bp, 11 predicted proteins | sample OricompcompostOP_FD_108781 | JGI IMG/M metagenome (GOLD analysis project Ga0164243, IMG submission 108781) | Organic Plus compost microbial communities from Emeryville, California, USA - Original compost - Organic plus compost (OP) | ecosystem: Engineered > Solid waste > Mixed feedstock >... | reverse complement strand
TCCGTCATTTTGTCGTTAATCCAATAGCCATTATTCAATGATTAAATTCCATACTTATGAAAAAACACACGGTATCACCTGTAAGTGAGGGCATCAAAACGGCATTGTATGCCGCAGGATTTTTAGCAATCATACTCTTTCTTTCCTGGTTGCATTGGTTCGCTTAACAAACAAATTCCTCGAAAAATTAACTTTTCAGACATGATAACAACCGGCGCACTGCAGCGCCGGTTTTTTTTATTACTATACTGTTCGCATACCTGCAATTCTAATGTGTTAAAATGTTCGAAACTTTTAGCATACAATACCTTGTACGCTGGCACCAGAATTTCATGGATATATATTTTAATGTCGTATTAATGTAAGCAGGGGGTTCAATAGGTTGATATTTGGTAATTTTGTGGCTTCATTATTTGCGCTTGCTGGCACTTTCCTCCTGCCAAAATATCAATCGAAAATTTATGGGTCGTTTAATTATCATATCGAATCGTTTACCATTTTCTATTGACCAGGATAACGGACAAACAGTGATCCGGCAGAGTTCAGGCGGATTGGTATCGGCTATCAAAAGTTATTTTGAAAAAGAAGGGATCAGCGAACACGCCTTTTCAGAAAAGCTGTGGATGGGTGTGGCGGATTTTCCACAAAAAGAGTGGAATATGGTTGAGCGCGAGCTGAAACATCTCGATTTTGCTGTTTTACCATTGTTTGTTGATAAAAAATTATACAGGGAATACTACAACGGTTTTTCCAATTCGGTGTTATGGCCATTGTTCCACTATTTCCCCAGCGTAGTAGAATACGAAGCCAGTTTCTTTGATGCCTATACGAAAGTGAATCGTTTGTTTGCAGAACGGTTGCTGCCCGAAATAAAGAACGATGATACCATCTGGATACACGACTATCAACTGATGCTGCTCCCGGAAATGATCCGTGAACATCGTCCGGATATCAGTATCGGTTTCTTCCTGCATATTCCTTTCCCGAGCTATGAGATATTCCGGCTTTTGCCGCGTGATTGGAAATCGGCCCTCTTGCAGGGCGTGATGGGCGCCGACCTCGTAGGATTTCACACCTATGATTATGCGCAGCATTTTATGAAGTCGGTGAAAATGGTATTGGGCGTAGACAGTTATTTTCACAGCCTGCAATACCAGGGACGGTTAATAAAAGCCGATTCATTCCCCATTGGTATTGATTACAAGAAGTTCGAAGCGGAAGCCAATGAACCCGAAACGCAATCATATGTAGCGGAAATCAAGAAGAATTTTGAAAACAAGAAAATTATATTTTCTGTTGACCGGCTCGATTATACCAAAGGGTTGATGGACCGTCTTTGTGCATTTGATTATTTCCTGGAAAAATATCCTGAATGGCAGGATAAACTGGTGTTCATATTGAATGTGGTGCCCTCACGCGATGAGATCAGCACTTACACACAGCGGAAACGCCAGATGGAAGAAAAGATTGGCACCATTAACGGCAAATATTCTTCCATCAGCTGGCAGCCGGTGATCTATCGTTATAATCATCTGCCGTTTCATGAGTTGTCTGCCCTGTACCAGGCTGCTGATGTGGCGCTGATCACGCCGTTGCGCGACGGTATGAACCTCGTTGCCAAAGAATATGTGGCCAGTTGTACCGACCAGCAGGGTGTACTGATATTAAGTGAACTGGCCGGCGCCGCCAGCGAATTGAGCGAAGCCCTGCTCGTGAATCCCACCGATACCATTGAAGTGTCGGATGCCATTCACCAGGCGCTTACCATGCCGCCGGATGAACAGCGCCGGCGACTGGCGTTGATGCAGCAACGGCTGGCAGATTATGACGTGATCAACTGGGTGAGCGACTTCATGGACCAGCTCACTAACGTTAAAGAACAACAGAACAGGCAAAAGACAAAATTGCTTGATGATAATGTGCGCGCACAGGTACACCTGCATTATCAGCTGGCTACCAGCCGGTGCATTTTGCTGGACTATGACGGTACCCTGGTGCCGCTGGCTCCGAAACCGGAAGATGCAGTGCCTACACCGGAACTAAAAAAACTATTGAGCGACCTGGCGGCCGATCCAAGGAATAATGTAGTAATTGTCAGCGGGCGGGACCAGGCAACGCTGGACCGCTGGCTCGGTGACCTGCCGGTATCCATGATAGCGGAACACGGGGCCACCTGGCGCTTGAAGAATGAACCGTGGCAACAGCCCGTAGCAGTGCCCGATCAGTGGAAGTCAGAAATCCGTCCCATTATGCAGAAATTTGTCACGCGGTGTGTGGGTTCCTTTATTGAAGAAAAAACCAACACCATCGCCTGGCATTACCGTAAAACGCATCCTGACCTCGGTTTTACCCGGTCAAGGGAACTGATCAACAACCTGTCTGAACTGTTGCAGAATACCTTGCTGCAGGTAATTGATGGCAACAAGGTGGTGGAAGTGCGTATGTCGGGTTTTGACAAAGGCGTGATGGCGTTGAAAATGGTCAATGAAATTCCCAACGATTTTATTCTCTGTATCGGTGATGATACCACCGATGAAGATATGTTCAAAGCGCTCAGCGACCGGGCATATACGATCAAGGTAGGCAATGCGGCCACTGCGGCCCAGTACATGGTGTATAACCAGAAAAAAGTATTGGAGCTGCTGGAAGAACTGATGGTGCCGCTTGCCCGAAAAAAAACAGCCGGGGTTAATGTGAAGATGGGGTAATGCGCCAGCCATCCCCGCCGGCGGGGCGCAGGAGCAACTTACTGCGCCATCCTGTTTCCAGGATGGGCGGTTAAATGCATTTCTACATACGCTTATTTTCATAGCTTCGCCCGCACGGAACCACTCCGGCAATTTTACTATGTCCACTACGCTCATTACAAACATCCGGTCGCTGGTGAACGTGCGCAAAGAGCAACATTTGTTGCGTGGAAAAGAACTGGCTGACTTACCCTGCATTGACAATGCCTACCTGCTCATCGAAGATGACACCATTGCTGCTTTTGGTCCGATGCAGGAACTCAATGCTGCTTTACTGAACACACACCGCAACAATCATTTCGACGCATCCGGCCGCTTTGTATTACCCGCCTGGTGCGATTCGCATACCCATCTTGTATTTGCCGCATCCCGCGAACATGAATTCATTGACAAGATCAGGGGGCTTACCTACGAAGAAATTGCTGCACGCGGCGGCGGCATTCTCAATTCCGCCAGGAAATTACAGGAAACTTCCGAAGAGGAGCTTTTCCGGCTTGCCTGGAAACGGCTCGAAGAGGTAAGCCAACTGGGCACCGGCGCCATCGAAATCAAAAGCGGCTACGGGCTTACTACAGCAAGTGAATTGAAAATGCTGCGCGTAATCAAAAAGCTGAAAGAAAAATCATCGCTTTCCATTAAAGCCACCTTTTTAGGCGCCCATACTTATCCGGCCGAATACAAAAACAATCATGAGGGGTATATCCAATGCATTATTGAAGAAATGCTGCCCGTGATTGCCCGCGAAAAACTGGCGGACTATATTGACGTGTTTTGCGAAAAAGGCTTTTTCAGCCCGGAAGAAACCAGAACCATATGCCGTGCCGGAGCGGAATATGGCCTGCGACCAAAGATCCACGCCAATCAGCTCCATCTTTCCGGCGGCGTGGAAGCAGGCGTTGAACTGGGCGCCCTCAGTGTAGACCACCTTGAAACCATGGATGATAAAGCCATTGCCACATTGGCTGCCTCCCAAACCATAGGCACCTTGCTGCCTACCGCCGCTTTCTTTCTGCGCATGCCTTACCAGCCTGCCAGGAAGCTGGTAGACGCCGGCTGCGCCATTGCCCTTGCGTCTGACTTCAACCCCGGGTCTTCCCCCAGCGGTAATATGAACCTGGTAGTGGCCATGAGTTGCATCGCCATGCGCCTGCTGCCCGAAGAGGCTATCAATGCGGCCACCCTCAATGGCGCCTATGCCATGGGGCTGGAGCAGGAATGCGGCAGCATCACGGTTGGCAAAAAAGCACATCTCCTTGTTACAAAGCCCATTCCTTCCCTGGCCTATTTACCCTATGCGTTCGGATCCTCGCTGATTGAGCGGGTAATGGTAAGGGGAGCCTGGATCAATTAATTTTCCACAACAGCAATCAGCCTTGCTATTTTTCAGTAGTATCGTATTTTGCCGATATTCGGAGCTGAATAGCCTGGTACTTACACTTAAAATCACAAAATGGGTGGAATAAATACAGAGAATATCCTGATCCTGCTTTGTAGCCTGGTTGTACTGTCTTATTTATTTCTGATTGTCAGCCGCTATATCCGTGTACCATCTGTACTCTTACTGTTGTTTGCAGGCGTTGGTTTTCGCTTCCTGGCCGATACCTATAATGTGAACATGGTATTCCCGACCAGCCTGGTGGAAGGTCTTGGCGTGGTGGGACTGATCATGATCGTACTCGAAGCAGGTCTGGACCTTAAACTCACCCGTGACCGGGTAATTCTGGTACGCAACTCATTCTTTTCGGCGCTGTTCATACTGGCCATCTCCATCGCCCTGGTGATGGGCATCCTGTATTACTGGCACGATGAACCATTGGAAAAATGCCTGGTATATGCCATTCCGCTCTCTATCATGAGCAGCTCGATCGTATTGCCCAGTATTCACCACCTGAACAAGAAAACAAAGGAATTCCTGGTATATGAAGCGTCTTTTTCAGACATACTCGGCATTTTGCTGTTCAATTATTTCACGGCGGAAAATGTACTGAGCTGGCAATCGCTGGGAATGTTTGCGGGTAATATTGTGATATCGGTACTGTTGTCTGTACTCTTATCTTTTGTGCTGTTCCTGATCCTTGCCAAGACGAAACTTGATATCAAGTTCTTCCTCATTTTTGCCCTGCTGATATTGATCTATGCCGGGGGCAAGAATCTGCACCTGCCTTCGCTTATCATTATACTTGTTTTTGGTTTGATGATCAACAACTGGGAGATGATCAAATGGCCGAAGTTGTTGCAATGGTTTCCCCAGCGACAGGTAGAGCCGCTGCGCCATTTGCTGCATAGTATTACGGCAGAAACATCGTTCCTTATCCGCACTTTCTTTTTTATACTCTTTGGGTACTCCATCACGCTCAATTTTATCACGCAGCGCGAAGTGTGGGTGGTAGGCGGCGCCATTGTGGTAGCCCTGTTTGTAGTGCGTTTACTGTACCTGCGCTTCTTTGTACGCACCAACGTGTTCCCCGAATCGTTTTTCATTCCCCGGGGATTGATCACCATTGTACTGTTTTATAAGATTCCTCCTGAGTACCAATTGAGCACATTCAATAATGATATCCTGTTCTTTATCATTTTAACCACCAGTGTGGTGATGATGCTGGGTATGATCTTCTATAAGAAGCGTCCGGACCAGCTGGTGGAAGAGGCTACCTTTGCGGCAGAACGCAACGAACTTATGTAAATGACATGAAATATTTTACCTGGTATACCCGGCAGGACCTTGCATCGTTTACCCGGCTGCGTCGTTTTGAAACCAAACTGGGAGAGCGCCTGGAGGTGATCAGCGATCCGCAGCAATGGGAAAGCGCCTTGCAGCAATCAACGGCTACCTATGTGTTGCTGGGCATTTGCGAAGATATTGGCGTACGCGGCAATTATGGTATGCCGGGAGCCGCCACTGCCTGGCAATCTTTTTTGCCCGCGTTCTGCAACCTGCAAAGCAACGATTTCCTGAGCGGCGAAGAATTGCTGCTGGCCGGCCGCTTCGATTTTTCGGAAATGACCAGCCTTATTGAACAAAACGCGCAGGACCCTGAAGAAAAGATCAATGCCTGGCGACATGCCGTGAATACCATTGATGACGCGGTGGAAGAACTGGTGCGTGTGATTGCACTGCACGGCAAAATACCGGTGGTGATTGGCGGAGGCCACAACAATGCTTATCCATTGATAAAAGGCGTAGCCAAAGGTTTATATAAAGCAGAACAACTGCCCCTTGCACAGATCAATTGCATCAATCTCGATGCGCATACCGATTATCGTCCCATGGAAGGGCGCCACAGCGGCAATGCTTTTCGCTATGCTGAAGAAGATGGTTACCTGCAGAAATATTGCGTTATCGGCATGCATGAGAACTACCTGCCGCAAAATGTATGGATTGACATCGTAAACAACCCGTTCTTCGATTGCATTTCCTACGAAGATATTTTTGTACGGGAGAAAAGAAGTTTTGCCCAAAGCCTGGCCCATGCCACCGCCTTTACCGGCGATAACTATACCGGCATTGAACTGGACCTTGATAGCATTGCCCACACATTATCCAGCGCATGTACTCCTTCCGGTATAACGGCATTGCATGCCCGGCAATATGTGTCTTACACGGCCGCACAATGCAAAGTAGCCTACCTGCACATCTGCGAAGGCGCTGCCCGGCTGGCCGACGGGCGTTCAGATGCCGGCATCGGCAAACTCATCAGCTACCTGGTAAGTGATTTTGTTAAAGGAAGAGGGTAGGGGTAAGTGGTACTTAAAAGGGTATTCCCAGGTTAAAATACGTCTGCAACTTCCGCGTCTGATCGCAATACATAGCGCTGATCTCCAAAGGACCCAGGGCAAAATTGTAAGTGAATGTAAAAGCATATCCCGAGAGAAAATCGGGATTGTTGAAGAATTTACTATGGCTTACAAAATTATTGAACAACACATTGGCCCTTCCGGTGAGATAGGTGTTGTTGAATAGCTGCACGCGCAATCCACCCAGCAATTTTACCATAGCCGGCGTATATAAAGCACCTTCCGGCAGACCCGCAAAGGTTACCTGGTTGCGGAAGGTGGGCGTAAGTCCACCCACCACAAATTCATTCATTACCTGTGAGGAGTAATCGAAGTTGATGCCGCCCTGTGCTTCCAGCATCAAGGTGGCCTTCCTGCCAAGGGGAAGATAGCTCTCTACATTGAGTACGGTGCGGAGATACGGATCCGTACTCACACCCACGGAGTCAGGATTGGGAATGGTTTCACCGTTCAGCAGGAATGTAAGATTGGGATGTTGTCTGGACACCCGGCCTGCTTCTGCATATACTTTCACGCCCTTGCGCGGATAAATGGCCCGGTCCAGTGAGTTGTGGGCAAGGTAACCAAATGCAGTGGTGAAATTATTGCTGCCTTTAAATTCCAGTCCGTTGGTGATGGTAGGCGTGTAGCGTTGCCATTCAAACCGGAAGCCGGTACCCAGCGAAAAATTGCGGCTGGCCGAATATTGCAGTCTGCCCCGCAGGCGCAGGTAATGCAATTTGAAAAATCCATCCTGCTTGTAGGTATCATAGCTGGCAAAATCAAAACGGTCAAACTGCAGGTCGAGCGGAAGGGCGAAGTTCTTCAACCGCCCGAGATATTGCAGGTGTTCGGCCCGTACGCGGAATGTTTCGCCGAGGTTGACGGATACAAGGCTCCGGCTGTTGGTGGTAAAAAAGTTACGCGAGGTGATGTTGGCTATAACACCAACGCCGGTAAACTGGTTATAATGAAGTCCCAGTTTGGCAAATGTGAATGGATTTTCTGTTACATCAAATACGATCCTGCAGGTGCCATCCGCTTCCGGAATAAGGCGGTATACCACGCGGCTGTAATACCGTGTGCCATAGGCGCGCCGCACCATACCGGCCAGCTGTTTGGCGGTGTATTCTTTACCCGGTATGAAGTCCATGGTGTGTACAAAGAAATCTGCTGAAGTTTTTTCAACACCCTGCACTTCATAGGAAGAGATTTTTACCGAACGCACACGTGGCAGCCGGTCCCGTGGTGTTTCCTGCGGGCCGTACAAAGCATTCAGCGAGTCAGCCAGTCTTTTGAAGGTGGGGTATAACCTGCGTCCTTCTTCAATGCCGAGTTGCAAAATGGCCTGGGCTTCGGAAAAACTTCCCATGCTGTACTTGTCCATTTTGAACGGGATGTAAATATCGCATTGCGGCACTTCTTCTTTTGCATCTTCCGCTTCGCGGAAAAAGGCTACCTGCATGAGTATCTGCAGCACATTGCGCACCTGGTCGGAGGGAAGCAGGCCATTGGTTACGTTGCTGCCGATAACAATGTCTGCACCCATTTCACGCACATCGCGTACGGGAAAATTGCGTACGATGCCGCCATCAATCAGCCGCTTGCCATTGAAGTCAACAGCGGTGAAAACCGAAGGAATGGCCATACTGGAACGGATAGCAGCAATGATTTCACCCTCTTTCATCACTACCGCTTCGCCGGTACCCACATCGGTACCGATACAGGCAAAGGGAATGCTGAATTTTGAAAAATCCTTTTCCGCATATACGGGGAAGAACAGTTCGGCAAATTTGAGCCACAGTTCCTGCGCCTGCAATACGCCGGAGGGCAAATGGAACCGGTTATTGACCCAGGGCAGTTCAATAATGTATTTTGAATACTCGTCTTTTTCTTCCATGAAAATGCTGCGCAGCGAAGATTGATTGCTCAGCAGCAGGTCCCAGTCAATGGTGCGGGCAATCTGTTCAATGGTATCGGCGGAATAGCCTACAGCATACAAACTGCCGATGATACTGCCCATACTGGTGCCGGTGATATAATCCACTTTCAGCCCGGCGCTGTCTATTGCTTTCAGAATGCCGATATGCGCCAGACCTTTGGCGCCGCCACCACTGAGGGTAACACCGATCCTGGGACGGCTATGCAGGCTTTGTAATGACTGTGCCGCTACATTACTTCCTAACAAGAGCAGGAGGAAACAGCCAGGCCACCATCGGAATACCCTATGCTTTTTTTGCCGGGACATACGCTACAAATTAACTAACGTTTCTGGTTCCGATATCCAAAACTTCTCAACACAGCCCATTGGGCAAACTATGTACCAATTTGTTCAGGAACCGGAGTTCAGGTATCAGGTGGGCAGGATTAGCAGCAGTTTTGCAAAGCCAGTACGATTATTTGCGTTAAATCAATGTTGCCGCAAACTGCGTTCAGTCAATAACGCTGCAACTCAATATGGCTGCAACGAAACGGCGGAAACTATCATGAAGGCACGGGTGTTACACTTTTTCTTCCAGCTCCATAATTTTTTCAAACACCTTTTCGTATTCTTTGTTCAGTTGCGCGCATTCTTCACTTACCTGTTTGTAATCCGCTTCGGCTTTCAGGAATTTTTCTTTGTCGGCATAGGTTTCAGGATCGCTCAGGGAGGCCTCCAGGGCAGCCTTACGATTGTTGAGGGCGGCCAGCTTTTCTTCGATCTGTTGAAACAGGCGTTGCTGTTTCTGCAGTTCCTTCTTCAGTTCTTTGTTGATGGGTTTGGAAGGCTGCGGGGCAGCTATTGCTACTTCCTCTTTCCTGGGTGCAGGTCTGGCTTCATCACGCGATATTTTTACACCGGCTTTCTCATTCCGCTCCTCCGGTTTGGCCATTCTTTCTTTCCAGGCCACCCATTCTTCATAACCACCGTCAAATGATTTGATCTTATAGTCATCAATTTCCCAGATGGTGTTGGCCACTTTGGAAATGAAATAGCGGTCGTGACTCACCAGTATCAGGCTGCCTTCATATTTGTTCAATGCTTCGATGAGCAATTCTACCGAATGAATATCGAGGTGGTTGGTAGGTTCGTCCAGCATCAGGAAATTGGCTTTGCTGATGATGGTCTTGGCCAGCGCCACACGTGCTTTTTCACCACCGCTCAACACGCGGATCTTTTTGTCAACATCATCACCACTGAACAAAAAGCAACCGAGCAGACTGCGCAGTTCCAGTTCGGTTTTCTGGCTGCCTGCCATTTTCATTTCATCGAGAATGGTATTGTTGAGGTTCAGCGCTTCGAGCTGGTGCTGTGCATAGAAACTCTCTTCCACATTATGGCCCCATTTCCGTTCGCCGGAAAAGGATTCGGTGCCGGCAATGATGCGCAGCAGGGTAGACTTCCCCTTACCGTTGGCGCCGATCAATGCAATCTTATCGCCGCGGTTGATCTCTGCAGAAGTGTCTTCTACAATTTTAACATCACCGAAACTTTTGCTGATGTGTTTCAGTTCGCACAATACTTTTCCCGGCGTTTTATCTACCTGGAAATTGATGCGGATGTTGGGGCGTTCAACCGTTGCTTCTTCTATGCGTTCCAGTTTTTCCAGCCGTTTCATGGCGCTTTGCGCCTGCGCCGCCTTGGTGGCCTTGGCGCGGAAGCGTTCTATGAACCGTTCCTGCTGCCGGATATATTCCTGCTGATTTTCGTATGCACGTTGCTGTAACTCCAGGCGCAGTTGCTTTTCTGTTTCATAGAAATCATAGTTGCCGGAGTAGATATGCAGTTGCCGCTGGTACAATTCCACGATCTTGGTGACCATGCGGTTCAGGAAATATTTGTCGTGACTCACAATCACCACCGAGCCCTGGTAATGCTGCAGGTATTTCTCCAGCCATTCAATAGAGGGAAGGTCAAGGTGGTTGGTAGGCTCGTCCAGCAGGAGCAGGTCCGGTTGTTGCAGGATCATCTTTGCCAGCAGCACACGCATGCGCCAGCCGCCGCTGAATTCGCGGTAGGGACGTTTCAGGTCGGCATTGGAAAAACCCAGTCCCTGCAGCACTTCTTCTGTTTTGTGATGGATATTGTATCCATCCAGTGTTTCCATTTCGTGCAGCTTGTCTGAATATGCGTGCAACAGGTTCTCGTCGTTGGGATTTTTTTCCAGCAGCCTGCCGGTTTCTTCAATTTCTTTTTCGAGTTGCAGCACCCGTTCAAAAGCGGAGAGCGCAACGGTATGAATGGAATCGCCTGTATCAAAGCTCAGCAGGTCCTGGTGCAGGTACCCAATGGTGATGTCCCGGCTGCGTTCTACGGTGCCTGCTGACGGCTGGTATTCACCGGCCAGCACTTTCAGCAGGGTAGATTTTCCGGTACCGTTATAGCCGATCAGGCCAATACGTTCATTGGGCTGAATATGCCAGGTGGCGTCCTGCACAATTACCCGCGCTCCGAACTCAAAAGTCATGTTTGTAAATCCAGCCAGCATAGCGTAATCTCCTTTGGGGCTGCGAAGACGGGGCGTGCATGGAGGCGCTCAGGAAATTATTGCGCTTCGTGTTCCCGGTCTTCGTAGTTAAAAGATGCAAAAGTAAAGATTTCGTGGCACCTGCCGCCTGACTCCCGTGCAGCCCGCCTTCCTCCAACAACCCTTCCCGCTTTAAACACGCGCGACAGCTAAGAATCTTTACCTTTGCCGAAATTTTTTCGACAAATCATTGCTTTTCAATAAACGCGCTATTATCTTTTAACCGTCGCTATAACCTGATGGCTATAGCCCCCTGAAAAACGCATAAAATATTGCTCATGAAAAAAGTTGTTCTACCCGTCATTGTATTGCTGATTGCAGGCGTAGCGGTGTATTTTCTTTTCTGGGATAAAAAAGGAGACGACGTACAAACAGCCGGCGAAACGCTGCAACCCTTGTCCATAGAAGAGCACACCAATGTCTTCAATGATAGCTACAATCAATTGCTGGCTGCTTATGTAGCCCTAAAAGACGGCCTGGTAGCAAGCGACACCGCCGTTGCTGCGGCTGCTGCCCGCCAATTGGCCACTGCCGCAGACAGTCTGAAACTGAGCGAAATCAAAGGCGATACCACCGGGTTTATCCGGAAAACGGCCAAAGACATTGCCGGCAGCATCACCCGGTCAGCACAGGTAATAGCCGCTGAAGGTGATCTCAATGCAAAGCGCAAAGAATTTGAAATCATTGCCGATGCCATGTGGAGCCTTACCCGCACCGTAAAATATGACGGAAAAAAATTGTACTGGCATTACTGTCCCATGGCGTTCAACAATAGAGGCGCTTACTGGATGAGTACTTCAGCCGAAGTGCTCAATCCTTATTTCGGCGATGCCATGCTGCATTGCGGAAGCGTGGAAGATAGTCTGGATTATTCGAAGAAGTAAAGTATATAGATGTGTTGCGCATGTAAGCCCGGCCGGCCATGAAAAAAACAATTGTAAGCCTCCTTTGCTGCTGCTGCATGCTGTGGGCCTCTGCCCAGGACAGGTTTACATTGAGCGGATATGTGCGGGATTCACTGTCGGGCGAAAGCCTGATCGGCGCTTCCATTACTGTAGCCGGACAGGGTATGGGCGTAAGCAGCAACCGGTACGGTTTCTATTCCATCACTTTGCCGGAAGGCAATTACACGCTGTATATCACGTTTGCAGGCTATCATGCCATGCAGGCGGAAATTTCCCTGCATCAGAACATCGTGCATAATTTCCACCTGCTGCCCCGCTCGGTATTGCAGGAGGTAGTGGTGTCTTCGCGCCGGCGTGATGGCAATGTTACCAATGCGCAGATGGGCAAAATAGATCTCAGCATGGCGCAGGTAAAATCAGTGCCGGTATTGTTGGGAGAAGTGGACCTGCTGAAAACTCTGCAGCTATTGCCCGGCGTACGCAATGCGGGCGAAGGCAACACGGGATTGTATGTGCGCGGCGGCGGTCCCGATCAGAATCTCATCCTGCTCGACGACGCCATTGTATACAATACCGGTCACCTGTTTGGTTTCTTTTCTGTATTTAATTCCGATGCCATCAAAAATACTTCGCTCATCAAGGGCGGTATGCCGGCGCAATATGGCGGACGCCTGTCATCGGTACTGGACGTGGCCATGAAGGAAGGGAATATGAAAAAGTTTGAGGTGGAAGGCGGCATTGGCGCCATTGCTTCCCGTATTTCCGTGCAGGGACCCCTCAAAAAAGACAAAGCCTCATTCATTGTCAGCGCCAGAAGAACGTATATTGATGTGCTGGTAAAGCCATTCATCAATAAGGAAAGCCAGTTTCATGGTTCGGGGTATTATTTCTATGATCTTAATACAAAAGTCAACTATAAGTTTTCAGAAAAAGACCGGCTGTACCTGAGCGGCTATTTCGGACGCGATGTATTTACTTTTCGCAATGCGCGCCGTTCTTTTTCGGCGGATATTCCCTGGGGCAATGCTACGGCTACGCTGCGGTGGAACCATGTTTTCAATCGCAAGTTGTTTGCCAACACTACGCTGGTGTATAACGATTACGGATTCTCCTTTGCCGCAGCACAAAATGATTTCGCCCTCAGGTTGTCCTCGGGCATCCGGGACTGGAACGCAAAAGCGGACGTGGATTATTATCCCATGCCGGAACATAAGTTGCGTTTCGGCGCACTCTATACCTATCATACGTTCAAACCCAATATTCTTACCGGCGGTCAGGGTGACGTGACCTTTGAACCCAATACAGAAAGCAAAAAATATGCGGCCGAAACGGGCTTATATATCCAGGACGACTGGGAACTGAACGACCGTATCCGCATACATGCAGGCATCCGGTACAGCAGCTTTGCACAATTGGGACCGTACAAAATTTTTCAACGCGACGTTGATGGCAATAAAACCGACAGCACGGTATATGGTCGCGGTAAAACTGTTAAGTCCTATGCCGGATTTGAGCCACGCTTTACCATACGGTATAGCATAAGCGATAAAACTTCTGTGAAAGCTTCCGTTACCCGTAATTACCAGTATATACACCTGGTGAGCAATGCAGGTTCTACCTTGCCAACCGATCTGTGGGTGCCCAGTACCTACCGCGTACAGCCGCAGGTTAGCTGGCAATATGCAACCGGCGTATTTAAGAATTTTGCAGACAATACCTATGAAACCTCTGTAGAAGTGTATTACAAGAGCATGGATAACCAGATCGAGTATAGCGAAGGATATACGCCTTCGCTGAAAGATCCCGAAGAAGAATTTACTTTCGGAAAAGGATGGAGTTATGGCGCGGAATTGTTTGTCAATAAAACCAAAGGAAAGTTTACCGGTTGGATAGGGTATACGCTGTCGTGGACCTGGAGAAAATTTGCAGGATTGAATGAAGGCATGAAATATCCGGCCAAATACGATCGCCGTCATGATATGTCGGTAGTGGCCATGTATGAACTGAATAAGAAGTGGAAGTTCTCTGCTGTTTTTGTGTATGGTTCCGGCAATGCTACTACCCTGCCTGAGCGGTTTTACATCATTGGTGGTGTGTTAACGCAGGAATACAGCAAGGTGAACCAGTACCGCCTGCCGGCGTATCACCGTATGGACCTTTCAGCTACTTTGACGCCCAAACAAAAGCCCGGTAAGAAATTGCAGCAAAGCTGGGTGTTCAGCATCTATAATGCCTATAGCCGCCTCAACCCGTATTTCATTTACTTTGATCAGAGCGGTAGCCCGTACGACGGAACGCTGGGGGTGGAAGCGTTGCAGGTGTCGTTGTTTCCGATCATTCCGGCAGTAACCTGGAATTTCAGGTTTTGACGGTCCTCATTCTTTCTGATACGTAAATCGCACCACCGCACTTTTCTGTTCGCTGGAAGATATGCGGATTTCATACCGTTTCTTACCGGCGGTGATGATCATGAGAGAGGTATTGGGAGGAATCTTACCGAGGTTATCGGCATACATCATCAATTCATAACTGGTATTGGGAAATACGTCAACGTCCAGGATGAGTGGTTTGTCTGTTAACCGTTTCCTGTACAGCAACAAGGTATTGTTGAGGAATACGGTAACCGTATCATCGTCTATATCCGCGTTGTCGTACAATTCAATTTTGATATGGTTGGTATCTACCTGTATGGACTGCACCACTTCTTTTTCCCTTGGAGCAAGTTGCAGTTTTTTTTGCAGCGCCTGCAGGCTGTCGGGCTGAAAGATGTCTACGGGAAATACGGGTTGCAGTTGGCGCGTGAGCAGGATCTTTCCCGGCTGGCATAAATTGTCATTCCCCATTTCATGGCCTTTCCATTCGCCCTGCAATCGTTCATCATCGCCAGCCTTTGACCAAACGAGATCATAGGTTTTGATGCAGGGGATACAGTTGGCGGGCACATTGTATTGCAGCACGGCATTTTCGATGATCACAATACGCCGGGTAACGGGATTGATGCGCCCGGTGAAATTGACTTTTGTAAAACGGTCTTTATCGTAGCTGTAGGCATTGCCCATGAAAACATTGTCGCCCATCCAGGTGATATGCAGTTCCAGCGAGTATTCCGGGAAACAGCCGCCGGGGTTTTGTGTGCGCGTGCCGCGCCATATTCCTGTCAGGTGCTGACTATGGGCAGGAACAATAACGCAAAGCAGTGCAACAATCAGGCAGAAACGCATGCGGCCATTTTACTTGTAATGTAGGAATAAACAAAAACAGGAATTTCCAAAATTACATAAGCGGCTGCGTGAATGATCGTTCGCGCAGCATACGGCTTTCATGGGCGCCGCATCCTGCGCATTTCATTTGCGATATGCCGGCAGCTTAATTGCGTGATTCGGGCTGGTATTTGAATACCACTACCGCATTCTTCTGCTCTGTAGAGGTAATCCGTACTTCATACTGCTTGTTGCCTGCTTTTACCACCATGAGGGATGTATTGGGAGGAATTTCACCCAGGTTTTCCGCCACCATTACCAGTTCCTGGTAATCGCTGCCTTCATCAAGATTGATCCTGATAGTAAGCGGTTTTTCGGTGAGCCGTTTTTTGTGCAATACCAGTTTCTTGTTGAGGTATACAGAAATGGTGTCATTGTCAATGGTACCATTATCGTAAATGTTCACGATAATTTCCGGCGAACTGGTGACGATGGTTTTTACCAGTTCATTTTCCCGGTTTTCCAGCACCTTGGGTATTACCACAGCCACCGGTGGTCTTTCCGGCATCCGTTTTACAGTATCAATGGTGGCGGGTTTTATTTTCGTGGCAGTATCCTTTGGTTTATCCGGAGTGGTATTGGTCTGTTTGGCGGCTGATGTTTTGGGCTTTGCAGCAGAAGGGGTCGTTTTTTTGGGGGTGGATGTGGAAGCCTGGTTGGGATTCGGTTTTGTTACCGTTTCCGGTTTCTTTTGCGCTATTTTGTTTTTTTGCTGTTGCTGCTTTTTTCTTTCCACCAGGAATGGCTCTTCATAAAAATCAGAGGTGGGCACCTTACGCAGGAAAACGGTGCCTTTGCCGCAACTGTTGGAATCATTTACATTCATGCTGATGTACGTTCCTTCCAGGATTTCCTCATCGCCGGTCTTGCTGTATTGAAGAAACAGGGTCATGATGCAGGCATCGCTCATGCCGGTCATGCGTACCTCCACGATCTTCAGTTCTTCCAGCATTACCTTGCGCGTAGCAGGATTGATCGTACCTTTGCACGTGGCCTTGCCATAGAAAACCGTGGTTTTGTAAGAATAGGTAACGCCCTCGAAAGCTTTATCCTTCTGATTGATCTGTACCTCGAACTTATAGCGGTCATCAGCACCCATCAGTTCCATCAACCGGTCGGCAGCAGGATTGTTCTGCGAACGGAAACTGCCTCTCCAGATACCCGTCAGGTCCTGGGCCTGCAGTACAGTACCAAAACAAGTGATCAGAAAGAGTAGAATTAGCTTCATGGACGAGACCTCACGGCGGGCAAATTACATTAATTATTAGAATATTACGAACCGGATCGTACGTAGTGGTCTGCAAATTATCGTTAAATTTGCAGGCTTGTCTGCCGTAGCTACAGCAAAGGCAGGCGACTTTCGTTCCAACTTCAGCTCCGCACCTCGCCCGCCGAAGTTATAACGAAGGCAAACCGAACTTTTCCGAGTATAATATCCAACATAACAAAGGCAAGAGATACAATGATCAAAATTACTTTCCCGGATGGAGCTGTCCGGGAATACAAAGAAGGTTCCAGCGCATTGGACATTGCCCGGTCTATCAGTGAGGGACTGGCAAAAAAAGTATTGGCAGCAAGTGTAAATGGTCAGGTATGGGACGCTACACGGCCCATATATGAAGACGCTACCTTGAAGTTGCTGACCTGGAACGATAAGGAAGGGCAGTTGACCTTCTGGCATTCTTCGGCGCACCTTATGGCTGAAGCGGTGGAGAGTTTGTTTCCCGGCGTAAAATTCTGGGTAGGCCCTCCGCTGGAAAAAGAGAAAGGCTTTTACTACGATATGGATTTGGGCGGCCGCCAGATCACCGAGGAAGATCTGCGCAAGCTCGAAAAGAAAATGGCCGAACTGGCAAAGCAGAACAACCGGTACGTGCGCAAGGAAATGCCCAAGCAGGAAGCCGTGGCATATTTTACGGAAAAGGGCGATGAATACAAACTGGACCTGCTGCAGGGACTGGAAGACGGTAAGATCACCTTTTACACACAGGGCAATTTTACCGATCTCTGTCGCGGTCCCCATATACCCAGCACCGGTTTTATCAAGGCGATCAAACTCACCAATATTGCCGGCGCCTATTGGAAGAACGACGCCAGCAATAAACAGTTGACCCGCATTTACGGAGTAACCTTTCCTTCGCAGAAAGAACTGGATGAATACCTGCAAATGCTGGAGGAAGCGAAGAAACGCGACCACCGCAAACTGGGTAAGGAACTGGGCATTTATACCATGGATGATGATGTGGGTCCGGGACTGCCCTTGTGGCTGCCCAATGGCACGATCATTATTGAAGAACTGGAAAAACTGGCCAAGGAAACGGAACAGAAGGGTGGATACAAAAGGGTAGTAACACCGCATATTGCCAAGGAAAGCATGTACCTTACCAGCGGCCATTTGCCGTACTACCAGGATAGCATGTACCCGGCTATGGAACTGGAAGGGCAGAAGTACTACCTCAAATCCATGAACTGTCCGCACCACCATAAAATATTTGCGGCTGAGCCGAGAAGTTATAAAGACTTACCTTTACGCTTAGCCGAATATGGTACCTGCTACCGCTATGAGCAAAGTGGTGAATTGTTTGGGCTGATGCGTGTGCGTTGTCTCCATATGAACGATGCGCATATTTACTGCACCCGCGAACAATTTGCCGAAGAATTCAGGGCGGTGAATGATATGTACCTGAAGTATTTTAAGATATTCGGTATTGATAAATACGTGATGCGGCTTTCTCTGCACGATCCGGCCAAACTGGGCCAGAAATATATCAATGAGCCCGAGCTCTGGAAACAAACCGAAGCGATGGTGCGCGATGTGCTGGTAGAAAGCAATATTCCTTTTGTGGAAGTGCAGGACGAAGGCGCTTTTTATGGTCCCAAGATTGATGTGCAGATATGGAGCATCATTGGCCGTGAATTTACCCTGGCCACCAACCAGGTTGACTTTGCCCAGGGCCGCCGTTTCAACCTGCAGTACACCAATAAGGACAATGCGCCGGAGGTGCCCCTTATCATTCACCGGGCCCCGCTGGGCACGCATGAACGGTTCATAGGGTTTTTGCTGGAGCATTATGCCGGTAAATTCCCCCTCTGGCTGGCGCCCCTGCAGGTAAAGGTTTTGCCCATCAGCGACCGCTTTTTAGACTATGCAAATAGTATTTTACAATCTCTGAAAAATGCGGATATTCGT
>Ga0164243_10006072_pt1 | contig 18385 bp, 19 predicted proteins | sample OricompcompostOP_FD_108781 | JGI IMG/M metagenome (GOLD analysis project Ga0164243, IMG submission 108781) | Organic Plus compost microbial communities from Emeryville, California, USA - Original compost - Organic plus compost (OP) | ecosystem: Engineered > Solid waste > Mixed feedstock >... | reverse complement strand
TCCGCGCCCATCGCTCCGGCGGACCGGCGGCCGGTGCCCCGGGGGGACCGCCCGCGAGGTGAAGGCCCGCTGGGCGGAGAGCAGTCCGCCCGGCCGAGCACGCGCGGCAGAATCCCGGCGAGGCTGTCCAGGTCCGCCGGATCGTACGCGGCGAGCGGTGTCCGCGTCAGCGTCAGCCGTACGACCTGTTCACGGGCCTCTCGCTCCCGTTCGGTCAGTACGGCCACCCGGACGGCGACCGACCGCCACGGGATTCTTCGACAACACCACCGGCACGGTGGTGACGGGCGGGAGCACCGGCCGCTTCCGTCAGCGATCCAGCACGCGGGTGAGTCCGGTGAGTGCGGCAGTCAGGCGAGCGGTCGAGACGCCGCGCTCGCGCTGGTGGGAGAAGACGTCGGACGCCAGCGGGGCCAGCAGGATGTCGGCGAGGGCGTCCGGGTCGGACACGTCGGCCTCGCGGAGGAGGGCCAGGACGTGCGCGCGCCAGAACCCGTAGGCGCCGGTGGCGTACCGTCTGGCGCCGGTCTCGGCGTGGAGCGCCAAATGGGCGTGCTTGTCGAGCAGTTCGACCATGGCCGTGTAGAAGGCGGCCAGCCGTTCGCGCGGCGGCGCCCCCGGGCCCAGCGGCGGCGGGCCCTGGAGCAGATCGTGCTGCAGGGCTTTTTCGTGCTCGTCCAGCAGTGCGACGGCGATGGAGGCGACGTCCGGGTACCGCCGGTACAGCGTCCCCCGGCCGACCCCGGCGGCCCGGGCGATGCTCTCCATGGTGACGCTGCTCGGGTTTTGGGCGGCGAACAACTCGGCCGCCGCGGCGAGCACTTTTCCCCGGTTACGAGCGGCGTCGGCACGTTCCTTGGTCATGGGGTCAGCGTAGGGCTTCTTCGAAATAAGTGGACGTGGTGTCCGGTTGCTGGTCTACGATCGTGGAACCGGACACCTTGTCCACTTCATCTCCTTCCGGGAGGCGCACCCATGAGCCCCACCCTGCTGCACCTCGACGCGAGCGCCCGCCGCCGCTCCTTCAGTCGCGAACTCGGCGACACCGTCGCCGACGCCTGGCGAGCCGCACATCCGGGCGGGACCCACCTCCACCGCGACCTCGCGCTCGACCCCGTCCCCCACATCGGCGAGGCGTGGACCGAACTGTGCGACTACGTGCTGGAGCACCGGATCACCGACCCTCGCCGGTACCAGGAGGCGGTGCGCACTCCGGCCCAGGCGCAGGCCTGGTCGGTCGTCGAGCCGCTGCTGTCCGAACTCCTGGCCGCCGACGCGGTGTTGATGGCCGCGCCGATGTACAACTTCTCGATACCCGCGTCCCTCAAGGCATGGATCGACCAGGTGACGTTCCCGAAGATGTCCTTGGCCCCACGGCGCTTCGTCGTCGCCCATGCCCGCGGCGGTGCTTACGGACCCGGCACGCCACGGCACGCGTACGACCACCACGAGGCGTTCTTGCGCGACTTCCTCCGTGGGCACTACGCGGTCGACGACGTCACCTTCGTCGGCACCGAACTGGTCAACACCCTCCTCGACCCCGACCTGGCGGCCCTCCGCGCCCGGCATGACGACTCCCGCGCAGCCGCCCTCTCCGCCGCACGGAAGCTGGGAGGGGCGCTGTGAGCTGGCTGTTGCTGCTGGCCGCCGGCGCAGTGGAGGTGGCCTGGTCGCAGAGCATCAAGCCCACGGCGGGCTTCACCCGGCCGCTGCCCACCCTGCTCTGCTTCTTCCTCGCCGCTGTCGCGGTCTACCTGCTGTCGCTGGCGATGAAGGACCTGCCAGTGGGCACGGCGTACGCGGTGTTCACCGGCATCGGCGCGAGCGGCGCCATCGTCCTCGGCATCGCGATCCACAGGGACCCGGTGAGCGCCGGCCGGATCGCCGCGCTCGCCCTCATCGTCGCCGGGGTCGCCCTCGCACGGATCACCTCCACCGAGTAGGCGCGGAGCGCCCCGCGGCGACCAGACGGCCGCGGTCGCCGGCGCGCGTGGCGCGTACGGCTGACAAGGCTTCTTCCGGGTGGCGCGGCGGCGGGGGCGCCATCGGTGGTGGGCGCGGTCGGCGAAGGCGACGGGGTGATGGCGAGCGGGACCGTCCCCGCCGTCCCGCCATGAGGCACAACGACCGGGCACTGGAGTCTCTGCTCCGGTCCTGCTCGCCACCTGCCCCTCGCCCGTGGCCGCTCAGTCGAAGAGGACCGACCGCACCTTCAGCCGCTCCGAGGCTCCGCCGGTGAAAGGACGGAGGCGGAAGGAGTCACCTTTGCAGTTGGGCTCCGCGTAGACGGTCGCCCAACTGTCCGTGCGGTTCTTCGGCGAATGACCCGGCTGAGGATTCTCCTCACCGACACCCTGGAGGTTCAGGCACTTGTCACTGGGCGGATTGTTGAGGAAACCGGTCGCTTCATACCCTTCGACGGTCACGTAGTCGTAGCGGAACTGCCCCGACGCGGCGGAGGCGGAAGCAGGCATGGCCGCGCAGAGCAGGGCGGCACCCAAAACGGCAGTAACAGCAGAGCGAAGACGCATCGGCAAGACTTTCCACTGGTCGGAACGGATTGGCCGCGGGCATCCCTGCCCGGCCGGCGCACCCGTAGCCGCCCATCACACGAACGAATGAGGGTGAAACGATCACGCACCCCTGACGGACGGGCACCGCCGTCCGCCGTCCCACAGCACGCTCGGCGCGGCACGTCCCCCAGCAGTCACGCCGAGCCCGTACGCAGGATGAGCACCGCGCCGCACCGGGGCAGCACCAAGCCGCCGGCGTGCCGCGGAACCGGGCTGCGGGGGGACGTGTCACCCGAACGGCCCACACGCTGTCTGTCCCGGCGAGCGTCGTCCACCCGTTCGGACCATCCTGGTCAGGAGCCTGTGCCACCGCATTCCCGTGATCACCGCTCCGCCGGGAGGCGTCATGGTCGTGACTGCTCTGCTCCTACCGGTGCTCATCGTGCTCATTCTGTTCGGGCTGGAGGCCCTGGAGCACTTCTTGTTCCCCCGGAGCACGGAAGAGTCCCAGACCGACACGGAGAAACCCCACAAACCACTCTGATCTCCGGGAGCCGGCCGGACCAGCGGCCAGGGCCGCGGAGGCAGCGCCGAACCCACACGCAGGCGGCGTGACCAGTACAGCGGCCCGATCACCGCCCACAGCTCACCGTCGGCCTCCCACGGCTTCGGCCGCGTCACCCCGGTGAGGACTTCTCGGAGCGGGACGAGGGGGTCTCCCGTCCGTACCTGTCCCGGGGACACGACCGTGGCGAGCCCGTCCAACCGCATGGCATGGGCTTTTGTGATGGCCCGCAACACCAGAGGGGGGGGAGCTGCTCGTGGGCCTCCTCGGTGGATACCTATCGCTCGCTCGACCGCACGAACTCGACGCACACCGCGTCGCCGGATCCGCGCCTTGCTCCCGGACCACTCGTCCTCCACGAACGGAGGGGCGCCCGGCGGTGTCCGTACCAGGAGGTTCGGCCGGAAGCGCCGCTCGTCGACGGGAACGCCGGGTACCGCCGAACGCACCCAGTCGAGGGTGGCCGTGGTCGGCACACTGACAGGCAGCCGGTCGAAGTGGGAGATCTCCCCCTCGCGGACCACCTCGACGTCCTCGCGGCCGAGGTGGCGACGAAGGCAGGCATTCGGGTCCGGCGCCACCGCACCTCGCGGGTCCAGCAGTGCGGGCTCACCGGCATCGCCCAGGTAGCGGGAACTCAACTGCAACAGGCCCGGCATCCTGCGGAAGCGACGGGTGTTCTTCCCCGAGCCGAACTTGCCCTGAGCGTCGCGCACCGCGAAGAGACGGTCACCGACGAGCCCCCTCGGCTCGACCTCCGCCCGGTGGAGCAGCTCGCCCCCTGTCGACTTGATCGGATACCGCCAGATCCGTTCGATCACGCCCGCCCCGGTCATCATTTCGACGAGGCTACAAGGGCGGGGACTGCTCACAGGCAGTCACGTCGTTCGAAGACGAAGTACAAACCGGTGCACACCACCGCCGTCAGGACGATGACGAAGGGGTAACCGAGTCCCAGTGCAGCTCCGGCATGCGGTCGAAGTTCATGCCGTGGACGTCCCGACGAGGGTGGGGGCGAGATCACGCCAGCTACTGCCGGTACGAAATCTCCACAGCACGCCGTTGCAGTGGTCCCCGCACCCGCCGAGGCAGCGGACCCGTCGCCGCCACCGGCAGACGCCCCTCGATCAGCTCCCACTCGGCGTCCGTCACATCGAAAAGCGCCACGCACGAGTTCCACCAGCCCAGGCCCGCGCCATCGAGCCTCGCAGAGACCCGGACTTCGAACAGCTCCCAGTCGCGCCGGGCGCTGGACGGAACGCCCGCGGGAGCGCAGATCGGGACTGATGCACGACGGAGACCTTCTGAAGCGGTACCTGATACCCGATCGCCACGGCGCGGAGACCGGGACCCACCACATTGGCTCCGTACGACATCGAAGCGATCGACTCACCGCTGGAGGCCTACCCGCATGCCCCTGCCCGTCTTGCTGCGCCGCGGGACACCGCTGGTGTCGGCGGTGCTCCTGAGCGGACTGCTGCTGCCCTCGGCGTCCGCCGCGTCCGCCCCGCCCAAGAAAACCGGAGAACTGACCTGGCGTCCTTGCCACTCCGTCGCCAAGGACTGGCCCGACCCGGACGACACCCGAACCGAGTGCGCCCAACTACGCGTCCCCCTGGACTACTCGAAGCCCGACGGACGCAAGATCAGTATCGCCGTCAGCCGGCTCAAGGCCGAGAACGCGGCGTCGAAGGCCCCGCCCCTGGTGTACGGTTCGGGCGGCCCGGGCCTGATAAAGGTGTCGGCGCCGGCAGGCGTCCTCAAGACCGGGCTGCGCCCGCTCGCCGCCGACCACGACATCGTCAGCATGGACGACCGGGGCGCCGGCTACAGCGAGAAGGTCAACTGCGACTCGGAGCCGGCCGAGGACACTCCGCCGACCGCCGGCCCGAAAGAACGCGCCAAGGCGGAGTTCGACGACCAGTCCGCGTACAACAAGCGGTGCGCGGCCAAGGACCCCGAGTTCGCGCGCCAGCTCACTCCAGCCAACGCCGCCCGAGACCTCGATGCCTTCCGGCAGGCACTCGGCGCCCCGCAGATCGACTACTACGGGGTGTCGTTCAGTACCGCCGTCGGCCTGGCCTACCGGTCGCTCTTCGACGACCGGGTGCACCGCATGTGGCTGGATTCGGTGATGCCGCCGGTATTCGACCACTCGACGATGGACGGGGACGTGGAAGCCACGGGGGACGTCGACGGCTTCGTCCAGTGGCTGGCCCGGCACGACGCCGAGTTCCACCTGGGCGCCGACAAGGCCGCCATCGTGCGCAGGGTGACCGCCCTGCGTGACGAACTCGACCGCAAACCCCGAGTCGTCGGCGACGAAGTGATGAACGGGGACTGGGTGGCCGACCGCGTCGGCGACGTGCCCAGTGCCTGGGCGACGAATGCGGCCGAGCTGATACCCGTGCTGGAGGGGGAGACGCCCACCGCCCTGCCCAAGACCAAGACATCCCCCGAACGGCGCCCCTTCGGTTTCGACACCCCGCACGGCGGCCTCAACGCCCTCCAGTACGACGCGATGCTGTGCAACACCGCCACCAGCGCCACGGGCTTCTCCGAGATGTGGGACGCCCTGCAGGCGCGCCGAGCCGCAGCCCCGGCGACCGGGGGCAGCTACTTCACCTCGGAGTGCGCCGACTGGCCTTTGCGTGTCCCGCCGACACCCGTGACGCGGGGACACAGCCCGCTCCAGCTCTCCGGCCACCTGACCGAGGGCATCACCCCGTACGTGTGGGCGCAACGGGCCAAGAAAGCGGCGGGCGCCTCGCTGCTGACCGTCAAGGACGACGTCCACTCCTCCCTCTCCGGCCTCCCCTGCGTCACGAAGGTCCTGGCGTTCTTCCGGGACGGCACCACCACCAACGGCACCTGCCCCGGCGTGCAATGACCGCCCTCACCCGACTCGGAGCCCTCATGAAACGTCCCCTCATCACCGGCACCCTGGCCGGCGCCACACTGCTCGGTCTGGCGGTGTTCGCACCGGGCGGAGCCGCCACACCGGCCGCCACGGCGAAGACTGCTGCCACCACCGCGACGGCGACGAAGCCGGTCGCACCTGCTAAGGCCCAACGGCGCGACGGACCGGACTTCACCGGCACGGTCGAGGTCAACGGCTGCTCCGGCGCAGTCGTGCGGACGCCCGCCTCCCGGGACGACGACCAGGCGCTGGTCATGACCAACGGACACTGCTACGAAGGCGCCCGGCCGGTGCCCGGCGAGGTCCTGGTGGACCAGCCCTCGCACCGCCTGTTCAACGTGCTCGGTGCCTCCGGCGACACAGCGGTGCAACTGCACGCGAGCAAGGCCCTGTACGTCACCCTGACCGGCACGGACCTCGCCCTCTACCAGGTGGGCACGACCTACCGGGAACTCAAGCAGGACCACAAGGTCACCGCGCTGACGGTCTCGGACCGGCGGCCGGCGCGCGGCGCGGACATCCGGGTGGTGTCGGCGAGCTGGAAGAAGTCGTTCACCTGCAAGATCGACCAGCTCGCCTACCGGGTCCTGGAGACCGGCAACGTCACGGAGGACGTCCTGCGGTACACACCCGCCTGCGACACCGGTTCCGGCACCTCGGGTTCCCCCGTGCTCTCCGGCGGCCAGGTGGTGGGCATCAACAACACCAGCAATCACGACGGCGGCCAGTGCACGCCGGACAACCCCTGCGAGATGGCGAGGAACGGAAAGATCACCACCCACAAGGGGATCGGCTACGCCACCCAGACGTACTGGCTGTCCACGTGCGTCGTTCCCGGGAACAAGCTGGACCTGGACCGCCCCGGCTGCCTGCTGCCCCGCCCCGACCCCCGCCGATGACCATGTGACACGGTGCCGGGGCCGGGGGCCGGAGGCCGGGGACCCGCGGCCACGCCCCGTTCCCGCCGAGGGGCATGATGATGCTCCGCACCACGTCAGGAGGGAACGCATGTCGGCCGCACCGGCACCGGAGGGCCTCCCGGCCCACTCCGCCTCGATCCTGCTCGTCGAGGACGACGAGACCATCCGCCGCTCCGTGGCACTGGCCCTGGAACGCTACGGCTACCGGGTCGCCACGGCCGAGGACGGTCTCGTCGGCCTCGAACGCTTCCGGGAGGGCGGGCACGACGTGCTGCTGCTGGATGTGATGCTGCCCGGGCTCGACGGCATCGGCCTGTGCCGACGCGTCCGGGAGACCAGCACCGCCCCCGTCCTGATGATGTCCGCGCGCGGTGACAGCCTGGACGTCGTCTCGGGCCTGGAGGCGGGCGCCGACGACTACGTGGTCAAACCCGTGGACACCGCTGTACTGGTTGCCCGTATCCGCTCGCTGCTGCGCCGCGCCACGTTCGCCTCGGCCGGTTCCTCCTCGGTCCCCGACCCGGACGGCACCGCTCCGCTGGTCTTCGGAGACCTCACCGTCGACACCGCCGGCCTGGAGGTGTCCCGGGCCGGTGAGCCGGTCGCGCTGGCCCCCACCGAACTGCGCCTGCTGCTGGAGTTCGCCGCCAGTCCCGGCGTCGTCCTCGACCGGCAGTCCCTGCTGCGCACCGTGTGGGACTACGGCTGGGACGGCGACACCCGGGTGGTCGACCTGACCGTGCAGCGACTGCGGAAGAAGATCGGCGCCGACCGGATCGAGACCGTGCGCGGCTTCGGCTACAAACTACGGCGGAACTGACGTGGGCCGCCTCCGCACCCTGCTCCACTGGCGCTCGCTGCACTGGAAGATCGCCTCGCTGGTCGCCGTGGCCTGCACCGCTGTCGCGCTCACCGTCGGCCTGCTGGTGCACCGCAGCACCCTGGAACGCTCCATGAACGACGGCGCGGCCAAGGCGGAGGCCGACCTCGCCGTCACCATCGAACGCTACGAGCGGGACGGGAGGGAACCGGACGGCGTCGTGCGCGACGCCACCGAGCTGCCGGACGAACTGCTGCGCCGCCTGCGGGACCGCCCCGCCCGCGCGGCCGAGACCCCCGTCACCTGGTACGACTCCGATCCCTACGACCCCTGCATGTGGGCGGCCCGCTACCACCGGGGCAGGCCGTTCGCCGAGTGCATCGACATGACCTCGGACCTGCTGACACGTCAGGCGCTGGACCGGCACATGTGGAAGTACTCCCTGGTCGTCCTCGGGATCGTCGTCCCGGTGTCGGCACTCGCCGCCGAACTGCCGCACCGCAGACTGCGCGCGGTGGCCCGCACCGCCCGCCGGATCTCGGACGGGGACCTGAGCGCGCGGACCGCCGTCAAGGGCACCGGGGACGAGATCAGCGTCATCTCCGCCACCGTCAACGCCATGGCCGACAGCCTGCACGGACGGCTGCGGGCCGAACAGCGGTTCACCGCCGATGTCGCCCACGAACTGCGCACCCCGCTCATGGGCCTGGTCACCGCGAGCGAGCTGCTTCCCCCGAGTGAGGCCACCGACCTGGTCCGGGACCGGGTGGCGGTGCTGCGGAACCTGGTCGAGGACCTGCTGGAGATCTCCCGGCTCGACGCGGGCGCCGAGACACCCGACACCCGCCCGGTACCGCTGGCGGACGTGGTCCGCGACTGCCTCGCCCGTACCGGACTGGACAGCAGCTTCACGGCCGACGCGGGCCCCTTGGTGGACACCGACCCGCGCCGCCTCGACCGCATCGTCACCAACCTCGTCGTCAACGCCCACCGGCACGGCCGCGCGCCGGTCGAGGTCACGGTGGCGGGGCCGACAGTGACCGTGCGCGACCACGGCAGCGGGTTCCCCGCACGGCTGCTGGCCGAGGGGCCGCGCCGCTTCGCCACCGGCGCTTCCGAACGGGGCCACGGACACGGACTGGGCCTGACCATCGCGCTGGCCCAGGCGGAGGTCATCGGCGCCCGGCTGGAGTTCGCCAACGCCCCGGACGGCGGGGCCGTGGCCGTGCTGTCGCTCCGGGGACGGCAGCCGGCCGATACCCAGCCGATAGGTACCTGAGCGGCCCGAGAGCTACGCCGCCGGTCTCCCCGACACCTCCACCACACAAGGTGACCTGGTGCGTGAACGTCACGCACCTGCTCCTGGAGGTGTCCCCATGTACCCGGCCCGCACTCCCGCCCCGCCCGAACCGCACCGGGTGCCGCACGGCCCGGCCCCGGCCTCCGGCCAGGACGCCGCCCCGGCCGCGGCTCCCTACCCGGCACCGGCGGCCGAGGGGCCGCCTCCGCCCGCCCGTGTGCGTCGTTCGCGCCGCATCAGCGCCGCTGTCGCGGGGACCGTCGCCCTGGGCGCCCTGGTGACGCTGGGCGCATTCACGGGAACGGGCGGGCACGGCCCGGTCTCCCCGCAGTCCCCTTCCCTGGCGTGGCCGGCCGAAGGACAGACCAGCATCCACGTCGCGGGTCTCGGCGTCCGAAACGCCCCGGGACCCCGTGGCGCGCAGAAGCCGGTTCCGCTCGCCAGCGTGACGAAGGTCATGACGGCATACGTCATCCTGCGCGACCACCCGATCCCGCCGGGCGGCACCGGCTCCCGGATCACCGTCGACGCCCGGGCCGCGCAGGAGTCCAGTCTGGGCGCGGAGTCGACCGTGGCGGTCGAGGCCGGGCGGCGGCTGAGCGAACGGCAGGTGCTGGAACTCCTGCTGCTGCCCTCGGCCGGCAACATCGCCCGCATGCTCGCCCGCTGGGACGCCGGCACGGAGGAAGCGTTCGTCGCGAAGATGAACCGCGCCGCCCACGACCTGGGCATGGCCAACACCACGTACCGCGACTCCAGCGGCATCGACCCGGCCACCGTCAGCACCTCCCAGGACCAGCTCAAGCTGGCCCGGAAGGTCATGCGGGACGCGGCCTTCCGGTCCGTCGTCGCCGAGCGGGAGGCCCATGTGCCCGGCTCGCCCCCCGTCCACAACACCAACACCCTGCTCGGCGAGGACGGCGTGATCGGCGTCAAGACGGGGTCCAGCTCCCCGGCGGGCGGCAACCTGATGTGGGCGGCCACCGCGCCGGACCACGACGGCGACGACCGACTGGCCGTGGGCGTCGTCCTGCACCAGAAGCCCGGTACCGGCTCCGAGAACGGCCTGCGCGCGGTGCTTGCCACCAGCCGTTCGCTGATCGCCAGTGTGCGGCACTGGGTGGCGACGACGACCCCGGGCACCACTCGCTGAAGGGACAGCCGGGCGCGGGGTCTCAGAAGCGGAGAACCAGTGGGCCGAGGTATCCGCCCACGACGGGCAGCGCCCGGCCCGACTGCCCGTCCGGCCGCATGCTGGGGCTGGGGTCACGCCTGCAGCGCCGGGAAGGTGACCCCGGTCAGCCGTTCGCTCTCGCGCCACAGCCAGGCACCCAGGTCAGGGCTGCCTGCTCCGGCGGGCAGGGGGACCGGCTTGGGCGTGCCGGAGGTCTGGTCGCGCCCGGCGGGGCCGATGAAGGCGCCGTTGGCGGCATCTGGGTGGGTGGCGGCATACAGGGAAGGCCAGGCGGCGCCGTCGGCGGAACCCATCAGGGTGCGCGCGGCCAGGGCGACCAACAGCCGGCCCATCCGCCTGGTGAAGGTGTGGCGCTGCAGGTTGGTGACGGCCGAGCCCGGATGAACGGCCAGGGCGCGATGCGCGCTGCCGCCGAGACGGCGGGCGAGCTCCTGGGTGAAGACGATGTTGGCGCGCTTGGACTTCGCGTACGCGCTCATCGGGCGGTAGCCCCGCTCGCTCATCAGGTCGGTGAGGCCGGCGGAGCGCCAGGTGGCGGCGATGACGTCCCCTTCGGCCTCGTCCAGTGCATGGGCGATGCCTTCGCCTGGAAGCCGCTGGCCTGATGTCCTGGCACTGGCTAACACAATGACTTGAGGCGTCGGTGGGTGATCAGGCAGCAGCGAGGTTGAGGAAGGCTTCGTGGTTGTCGGTTCGTCTCCGCCTTCTCGCTCGATGCCAAGAGCGACGGTGCCCTGTTCGTCAAGGTGGCCGACGATCCCGCGACCGCGCTGTTCGGTCTGCTCTCGGAACTGCTGCTCTCCCAGGCCACAACGTGTTCGCGGTTGTGGTCGTGGCCGTGTACTTCGTGACGTCGTCGGATTCGGCAGCGTACGTCATCAACCTGCTGACCTCGGGCGGCAAGTCGGACGCGCCCAAAATCCAGCGGGTGTACTGGTCCTTCGTGGAGGGGGCCGTCGCCACGGTGCTGCTCCTCGCGGGCTCCGGTGGGCTCCTGGCCCTCCAGACCGCCGCGGTCACCACAGCGTTGCCGTCCAGCCTGGTGATGCTCGTGATGCGCTACGGGCAGGTCCGCGCCCTGTACGCGGACGACCGCCAGGTTCCGCTCGACCGGATCACGCTCGCCGAACCGCTGCGTGAGCGCGTCCCCGCTGGCGAAAGTCCGAGTCGAAGCCCGTTCCGCGACCATGTGCGAGGCTCACCCTGACCCGTTCCTCTTTGCTGGAGTCGGTTCGCCGGCCGTTGCTGGACCGGCGTCCTCCAAGTTCGCCACCGACTCAGGGCCCGTCGTCTCCGGCTGTGCTCCCGCCTCTGGCGTGGCCTTCTGCGCGGCGGCAGGCCGGGGACGACTGACGGAGCCGCCCTCCGCCACGCCCGCCGGGAATTGCTCGGCAACCTCGCCCATATCGTCCAAATGACGCGCCCATCCGAGAGACCCGCATCCCCCGAGCGCTGACCGCTTGCCGCTGCCATCGTCAGCATCGCAGCGGAACCGGTATGCGACGAAGAGCCTGTGCTGCCCGTGGCGAGGAGCAGGGCGACCCGCGGAGGGAGTGGGTGGCGCCGGAGAGGCCGGTTCGGCCGGCAAGGAGGCGGTCGGCAGAGGCCGGGCCGGACTACCTCCCAGCCCAACTCGTCCCCCGGAAGGACGGCTTCGGACACAACGTGCGCCAAGCGCTCAGCGGGTTCGCCCCCGGCGGCGTCTTGGACGAGCAGTACGCACTGAAGCCGTCATCGCCACGCGCCCCTGACAGCCGCACGCTGCCTGGCGCGCGCCCCCTCGTGACGCGGCAGGGCACAAGCCGGCGCGCGCCGAGGCGCGGGGAAGGGCCATTCCGTATCGGGCGGCCAGTGTTTCGCACATGCTGTGGTAGAGACCGCCGGTCGTCACGAGCTGGTCATGGGTGCAGTGTTCGGCGACACGTCCGTGGTCGAGGACGTAGGTGTGGTCGGCGCAGGCGGTTGCGGCGAGCCGGTGAGTGATCAGCACGACCGCGGTTGCCGGTCAGGGAACGCAGCCGCTCGAAGGCGTCATCCCGGCGTGCGGGTCCAGCGCGCTGGTCGGTTCGAGGCGATTCATCTCCTGCCTGCTCAGATCAGTCAGGTGTTGAGGGCGCCGCCGGCGTCTTGGGCAGCGAAGGCATCGAAGGGCAACCTGACGTCCGCGTACCTGGGGCTTGCCGATGCAGCCAGGTGTTGCGGGTCAGGACGTTCATGACGCTTCGGCAGGGCAGACTCTCTGGCAGCGGAGCTGGGGGTTATGGCTCCCTGGACGGCGCAGTGCAGCCGAGGCGCTGGTCTCAGGTTGTCGGGTCCCAGAGCTTGTCGGCTGCACCGCGGGCGAGGTGCTCGGTGTATACGGCGACCTTCCAGGTGATGATGGACCGGCACTCCTCCAACGCCTGGATCTGTGCGTCGACGCGCTGTCGATGAGTGTCGAGCAGGTGCAGGCGTTCAGCTTCATTGCCCGGTCCGCGGCGTACCAGTTCGGCGAAGTGCTTGAGGTCGGCGAGAGGCATGCCGGATTCGCGGAGTCTGACGCAGATCAGCAGCCATTCGACATCGAAGGGGGTGTAGCGCCGTCGGCCGCCCGAGGTGCGCTGGACCGGCCCGACGAGCATGCCTTCGCGTTCATAGAAGCGCAGCGCGTGCACGCTCAGCCCGGTGCGCTCAGCCACCTCGCCGATGCTCAGTGACTGCGCGGCAGCCTCGCTGGTCGTCATGCCGCTCACCCCTGGACTTGATCTAGACCTCGCTCCAGATCGTAGCGTCCGCGGCATGACCATCACTGATCAGCAGCCGCTCGGCTCGCCCTTCTCCGCCTCCACCAGCGCCGAGGACGTCGTGGCCGGCCTCGATCTCTCCGGAAAGACGGCCGTGGTCACCGGCGGCTACTCCGGGCTCGGCCTGGCCACCACCCAGGCCCTGACGGCCGCCGGAACCCGGGTCATCGTGCCCGCCCGCCGCCCCGACGTGGCCCGGGCCGCCTTGAAGGGGGTGAAGAACTACGAGGTCGTCCCCATGGACCTGGCCGACCTCGCCAGCGTCCGCTCGGTCACCGCGCACCTCAGAGACCGTCTCGACCGGCTCGATGTTCTGATGGCCGTCGCCGGGGTCATGGCCACCCCGGAGAGGCGCGTCGGGCCGGGCTGGGAAGGCCAGCTCACCGCCAACCACTTCGGGCACTTCACCCTCGCCTGCGAGCTCTATCCGCTCCTGGCCGCCGCGGACGGCGCGCGCGTCGTCGTCAACAGCTCCGCCGGGCACACCCTGACCGGCATCCGCTGGCATGACCCGCACTTCCATACCGGCTACGACAAGTGGCTGGCCTACGGCCAGGCCAAGACCGCCAACGCCCTGTTCGCCGTGCACCTCGACACCGTCGGGCGCAGCGACGGCGTCCGGGCCTTCGCCCTCCACCCCGGCAAAATCATCACCGGACTCCAGCGCGAGATGGCCTTGAAGGAACAGATCGACCGCGGCTGGGTGGACCAGCACGGCAACGTCATCGGCGAGGGCTTCAAGACCCCCTCCCAGGGGGCCGCCACCGGCCTGTGGGCAGCCACCTCGCCGCTCCTCGACAACCGAGGCGGCCTCTACCTGGAGGACTGCGACATCGCGCGCGTCTCCGCTCCCGGCACCCCCATGGACGACGGCGGCGTCCGCGCCTACGCCGTCGATCCCGACGAGGCCGCCCGGCTCTGGTCGATGTCTCTCGCCGCAACCGCCGCCACGCCGATCATCCGATGAACCCGCTCTGTGCATCTGTCGTGCTGCCCGCCGTTGCGGCGGGCAGCACGGTGCGGACCGTCCCCGGCCGATCACGGCCGCGCCGGGCAGAGACGTCCGTCCTTCCGCCGTCGGAGGCCAAGGGATCTGGGTATGCCGCACAGCAATGCACCTCTTACGGCCGAGGGTCGGCAGCGGCTCATCGAACGCTGCCGTACCCGCCCGATCGCGCACGTTGCCGCCGAGACGGGCACCTCTCCTGCCTGCGCGTCAAAACGGATCAACCGCTACCGCGGGCACGGGAAGCTCGGTCTGCCGGACCGTTCGCCCGCACCGCGACGCCAGCCGACCGCGACTCACTCGGACGTCGTGGCCAGGATCGAGTCCCTCCGCTGTGCAGAGAAATGGTCGGCATCCCACATCGCGCTCGAGCTCCAGGCCGGCCCAGCGACTACGCGCAGGCGTAACCGACGTCCTGGCCTCATACAGCCAGCGTCCCATCGGAGTGTGCTGCCAGGCTCCGAACAGCAGGTGGAGGGAGTGACGCTCCCCCCCCACCCCAGCGCGGCGCATTCTCCCCAGATTCTCCCCAGGGCCTCGAATCAGCCTTCCAGGAGCGTTCGCAATAGCGAAGTTGATCAACATGTAGAGGTCTGTTCGCTACAGCCAGTCCCGCCGCTTGAAGATCACGTACAGGCTCGTACACACCACCGCCATCAGAAGAATCGCGAAGGGGTAGCCATATACCCAGTGCAGCTCCGGCATGCGGTCGAAGTTCATGCCGTAGATGGTTCCCACCAGTGTGGGTGCGAACAGGATCGCCGCCCAGGAGGAGATCTTCTTGATTTCCTCGTTCTGGGCATGGCCCGCTTCGGCGAGGGCCTTCATCTCCTCGTTCTGCTGCTGGCTGACGAGGGTGGCGTTGACGGTGAGGATGTCCTGGAGCGCCTGCCGGAAGCCGTCGACGCGTTCGGTGACATGGGTGGCGTGGTCGGCGACGTCGCGCAGGTAGCGGCGGAGTTCCTCGTCGATGCCGTACTTCTCGAAGCCCGCCGACAGCCCGTCGAGGATCTTGGCGAGGGGGCGGGTGGCGCGCTGGAACTCGACCACTTCCCGGGAGAGTTCGTAGATGCGCCGGGACACCTCGGGGGCGTTGGCGAAGACTTCGGTCTCGATCTCGTCGATGTCGTTCTCGACGCCGCCGACGACCGGGGCGTAACCGTCGACCACCGCGTCCAGGATCGCGTACAGCACTGCTTCCGGGCCGCGTTCGAGGAGTTCGGGGCTGTCCTCCATACGGCGGCGGACGGCGGGCAGGTCGGGTGCGGCGCCGTGCCGGACGGTGATGACGAAGTCCGGTCCGACGAAGACGTGGAGTTCGCCGAAGTCCACCTCTTCGGCGGCGTCGAGGTAGCGGGCGGCGCGCAGGACGACGAAGAGGGTCTCGCCGTAGCGTTCGAGTTTGGGGCGCTGGTGGGCTTCGAGGGCGTCCTCGATGGCGAGCGGGTGCAGATCGAACTCGTCCGCCAGGGACTGGAGCTCGGCGGGCGTGGGGCGGTGCAGGCCGATCCACGCCATGCCGCCGGACTCGGCGCGCAGCTGCCGGAAGGTCTCGGCGAGGGTGGTGTGGCTGCTGGTGCGCCGGCCCCCCTGGTAGAGGGCGGCCGTGATCACGCTGCTCGGCTGCGGCGCGGACTCGCCGGATCCGGCCGGGGCGGGCGGCTGTTCAGCTTCGTGGTGTGCGGGCGAGCGGGTGGTGTTCTTGCGGAGCGCGCGCAGGGCACGCCGACGACGCTCGGACACGGTGGTTCCTTTCCGGGGACAGGAGCGGGGGAGGGGGAGCGGGCGAGGGCACGCCGGCGACGCCGCCTCCCGGTCCTGTCAGATCCCGGTCCGGGCGGCGCACCACGGAGTGCGACTGGGAGGTTCACCGCTCATCGCGGTCGTCTCTCCTTCCGACGCGTGCGGGGTACGGGGCTCATCGTAAAGGTGCGGGGGCGCGCTCGGCGCGCACGCGCCCGGGGCGGTGTGCATCGGACGGCCGGGCGGTGCGGCCGGGCGGGTGCCTCGGCCACCGGACGGCCGCCGGTGGTCAGCCGGGCCGGGGCCGCGAACGCGGGCCCCGGCCGTGGTGACGGCGCCGGCACCGTCAGCCCTCCCGCCGGGTTCCTCCGCGTCGGCCGCGGTGAGCCGCGCGGTGAGGTCGTCCACGAAGCGGGTCGGCAGGCGGCGGCCGAAGTGCCGGCGGTCCCGTTCGTCCCAGTCGGTGACCGCTTCGGCGAACCAGCCGAAGAGGGTCCGTACGTACGTGGTGACGGCGGAGGCGCCGGGTTCTGTCAGTTCGATCAGGCTCGCGCGCCGGTCGTGAGGATCGGTGACGCGGTGCACCAGGCGCCGCCACTCCAGCTCCTTGACCAGCCGTGTGGCGTGCGGGCCGGCGGTCTGCACGCGCTGGGCGATCTCGCCGACCCGCAGTGGCCCGTCGGCCATGTTGAGGGTGAGCAGGACGGAGACGGAGGGCCGGTCGAGGTCGAGACCGGCGGCTTCGACGTCGTCAGCCAGATCCGGCTGCCCGCGCGGCACCGGGGGCGGGTCGCCTCGTCGGCGACGCCGCCCACGCGCCCTCCTTCCTGTCCGGGCAGGGCTCCAGCCTCGCCCTGGTGGGGGCGTACGTCCTCGCCGGCGAACTCGCCGCCCGGCCCGACCACACCGCCGCGTTCACCGCCTGCGAGGCGGCACTGCGCGGCTTCGTACGCGGCAACCAGGACTACGCCGCCACCGGGGGAGCCGCTCTGCTGCCGCGTACCGCCGATGAACTGGCCCGGCGCAACGAGGCGCTCACCAGCCCCGTTCCGGACCGGGCGATCACCACCACGGTGGAACTGCCCGACTACCCCGGCGCCCGCTGACCGGCCGGGCGCCCCCGGCGGCTGCTCACACGCCCCGGCCCGGGTCGCGGCCAGCCACCTTGGCCAGCTCCGCGAGGTACCGGCCCGTGCCGTGCCGGGCGAAGCGCACGCAGAAGCCGGCCCTGGCGGCCTGGGCGGCCAGCGTGTCGGGATCCACGTCGAGCCAGTCGAACCAGGGGCCCGTCGCGCTGCCGTAGTGGTGCCGCAGCCGGGTGTCCCCCGGATAGCCGGAACCCGGGCCCGTACCGGAGGCGGTGGGCGTGGCGGTGATCCGGGAGTCGGCGCGCCAGTCGCGGCCGGAGAGGATGACCGTACCGTCGGAGCGGAGCAGTTCGCCCAGCCGCCGCAGGAACGGCACCAGCCGGGCCAGCCGTCCGGGGATGCCGATGTTGTGTCCCAGCAGCAGCAGGTGCCGGTACTGACGGCCGGGGCGGAACGTCCAGATGTCCGCCACCCGGGCACGGCAGCCGTGGCGGCGGGCCAGCTCGGTCGCCGCCGCCAGTATGTCGATGCCCTCGGCCTCGACGCCGCGGCCGGCCAGCAGTTCCAGGTGGCGGCCGGTGGCGCAGCCGATGTCCAGGACGGGGCCCGAGGTGACGAGGTCCAGGGCCCGGACGTCGTGCGGCGGACCGGCGTCCGGGTCGCGCAGCCACCAGCGCAGACTGGTGGGCTCACGGTCCAGACCGTGCCGCTCGATGAGGAGCTCGCCCCGTGCGCCTCCGTCCGCGAGGGCTTGCGCGTACAGGGCCTGGTCGCCGGCCGCGTGGGGGCCGTCCGGGGCGGAGCGGCCGGCCGGCACGCGGGGCCCGGACGAGGACTTCCGCGGACTGTCCGGCACCGAGGCGGAGCCCTCCGCGTCAGCGTCGGGCGCCGCTGCCGCCGCGGTCACCGGCGTCGGGCCGGAGCCCTCGGAGCAGTCGGCCGTCGTCCAGGCCTGCTCCGCGGGAGAAGGCGCGAGGGCCGCGGACCCGCCCCCGGCAGGCTGCGGACCCGCGGTACCGGGAAGGGGTACGACGTATTCGTCCCCTCCCGCTGCCGCCGTGGGCCGGACAGGCACTCCCGGGGCGCGCGTAGCCCTCCGGCTCAAGAGACACGCCCCGTCGAGTGTGCGGGCACGGCCAGCACGTACACCATCGGGTAGACGAAGCACGAGCCGTCGGGCATGCGCATCGAGGACCGGCCGCTGTACTCGCCTCCGGCGCGTACCGCGAAACCGGCGCCCTCGTACAGCTCGGCGAGTTCCGAAGCGGTCAGACGCTGGGCCCGCAGTCCGCTGTCGCCGACGTGCTCCATCCGGTCGGGCAGCTGCCCGTGTGCCCGCACCGTCTCGGCCTGCGCCGCGTCGAGGGCGGGGGACAGCTCGATGTCGAACACGGTGCCGCGTTCCCCGGCCAGCACGGCCAGCGACGCCAGCGCGGCCTTGCGGTCGGCCGGGGCGATGGAGTGCACGACACCCCGCAGATGGATGTGGGCGTCCCCCTGCCGCCGGTGCAGCTCGCGGGCCGCCGCTTCGT
>Ga0164243_10006070_pt1 | contig 18389 bp, 17 predicted proteins | sample OricompcompostOP_FD_108781 | JGI IMG/M metagenome (GOLD analysis project Ga0164243, IMG submission 108781) | Organic Plus compost microbial communities from Emeryville, California, USA - Original compost - Organic plus compost (OP) | ecosystem: Engineered > Solid waste > Mixed feedstock >... | reverse complement strand
CCCGAGGTCGACGTGGCAGCCTTCGACAGGTTCTTCGGGATGTGGAGCACCGCCTTGTAGCGGCCGTCCGCCAACCCCTGGGAGGCGTCGCGAGCGTCGGTCAGATGCCAGTCGTAGTTGTTCTTGTCGTCGTTGCCGATCAGGTCTGCCGCCAGGACGCGGCCGATCGCCACCGTCTGGTCGTTGCCGTCGCGGTCCTTGACCTCGATCATCTTGTCGTCGTTGACGATCGCGGCGTCGACGCGGTCCAGATGACCGGTCGGGTTGATATTGGCCCAGATGTACAGCGCTCCGTACAGCAGCGGCACGACGGAGACCGCGACGAGCGCGATCCGGGTCAGCCGGCTGCGACGGAATCGGGCCAGTTCGTACCAGGGGAGAGTCGGAGAAGGGATCATCAGAGCATCAACTCGCTGAGGGTGCGTGACGTGTCGAGTTCGAGCAGGTGGACGCCGTCTGTCGCCGGCGGCGCGGAGGACGCGGACTGCACACTGGCGACCAGTGCGATGCCGGTGCCGTCCAGCAGATGGTGCAACGTCGACCACAGCAGTCTGACGTTCTCGTGTGATCGCACGGAGTCGACGTCGTCGACCACGACGATCCGGGGTTCGTCCAGCAGGGCCAGCGTGACGGCGAGCGTCGAGCGTTGCACGGGTGTCAGGGAGTCGATCAGGGTCGACCCGGCGATCGGTTCGTGCGGCATGCCCGCGTCGGCCCATGCCGAGGCGAGGGCATCATTCCAGTGATCGCGGACCGGCGTGACCTTCGATGTGCTGACCCACAGGCCGAACCGCTTGATCGACAGCCGTTCGGCGATGTGCTGGTCGACTGTCAGATTGGCCTCGAGGTCGTTGATGGAGCCGAACTCGCCGAGCGCGACGTCCTTGCGCGCGCCGCGCGACTCCTGTGGCAACAGGTGGCCCGCGACGCGTAGACGGCCGGTGTCGAAGCCCATGCGGCCGGCGAACGTCAGCAGGAGCGCGGTCTTGCCCGCACCGCTGGGACCGTGGACGATCAGCCATTCACCGGCCGGCAACGAGACCGTGACGTCGTTGTAGACCGGCCCTTCCGACGTCGTCGCGGTGAGCCCGGCGGCGGTGATGGCCGCGGTCGAATCCGGACTCGGCCAGGACTGCAGGTCGACCCGCTGATGCAGCGCTTCGCCCTCGACGTCCAGATGGGGGAGGACCTTCTCGAGCCGCTTGGGCAGCGCCCACGACTGCGCACCGAACAGCTCCAGTACGGCCGGCGCGAACAACATGCGGATCAGGAAGGCATCGACGAACACGCCGATCGCCAGGGCGAACGAGATTGAACGGACCGCGATGTCGCCCTCGGGCACGAATGCTGCGAACACGGCCAGCATGATGACCGCGGCCGCGGTGACGACGCGCGAACTGCCCACGAAACCATCGACGATGGCCTGTCGCGGGTTGCCGAAGCGGGCGTACTCCTCCTTCATGCGCGACATCAAGAAGACCTCGTAGTCCATCGAGAGCCCGAACAGGATGGCGATCACCATGATGGGCAGGAAGCTCATCAACGGCCCCGATTCGTCCAGGTTGACCGCCGATCTCAACCAGCCCCACTGGAACACCGCGACGACCGCGCCGATCGCGGCCCCGGTGGACAGGATGAAGCCGAGTGTGGCTTTCAGCGGCACGATGATGGTGCGGAACACGATCATGAGCAGCAGGACCGAAAGGCCGACGACCGCGATGCCGAACGGGAGCAACGCTTTAGTCAGCCGGTCCGAGATGTCGATGCCGCCAGCGGTCAGACCGGTGATCTTGACGTCGACGCCGTACTCGTCCTGCCACTGCGGGCGCATCTGGCGGATCCGGTCGACCAGGTCGTGCGTCGCCTCGTCGGCCGGTCCCGAGGTCGGGATCACCTGCCAGATCGCGGTGTCGGCGGTCCGGTTGGGCGTCGCGAGTCCGATCGCCTCAACGCCGGGCAGGGCCTGGATGTCGTTCTTGATGCCATCGACCAGAGCGAGCGGATCGGTCGAGGTGATGATGTCGGCGGTGACCAGGAGCGGGCCGTTGAAGCCGTGGCCGAAGTGTTCGTCGATCAGGTCGTAGGCGATGCGCTGAGTGCTGTCGTGCGGCGCTGATCCGTTGGTGGGCAAGGCGAGGCGCAGATCGTGGCTGGGAATGGCGGTGATGGCCAGTCCGACGACGATGATCGCGATGGCCGACTTGGGGAAGCGGATCACTGCCTTGACCCAGCGGCGTGAGAAGGAGCCGGGTGGATCGTCGGTCGTGGGCTTGAGCTTTGCCCCGCCGCGCCCGAGCAGGGCCGGCAACAGGGTGAGCGCGACGACGACCGCGATCACGACGGCGGTGGCCGCGCACAGGCCGATGATGGTCAGGAACGGGATCCGCGCGATCGCCAGACCCGCGAGGGCGATGACCACGGTGATACCGGCGAACACGACGGCTGATCCCGAGGTGGCGACCGAGCGGGCCGCGGCCTCCTCCGGCTCGACGCCCTCGAACAACTGCTCACGCTGACGGGACACGATGAACAGGGCATAGTCGATGCCGACGGCCGATCCGACCATCAGCGCCATCAGGGGAGCGGTGCTGTCGACCGATACGAGCGCCGTCACGATCCAGATCAGCTCGACGCTGACGAGTACGCCGGCCATGGCCGTGACGATCGGGATGAATGCCGCGCGCAGTGACCGGAACATCAGATACAGGACGGTGAATGCCAGGATCAGACCGAACAGCTCGATGATCGACAACTGCATGCCGACGACCGTGAAGACGTCACCGCCCCAGGCGGTCGTGTATCCGGCGTCCTCCAGCGGCGCGGACGCCGAGGTCAGATCCTCCTTGGCGTCATCGTCGACCTGCTCGAGCGGGCGGTCGTAGGAGATCAGGACCTGCGCAGCCCGGCCGTCGTCGGACAGCCCGATGGTGTTGTCCTCCGCGAAGGGGGAGATGACATCGGAGACACCGGGTAGCTTCTCCACCTCGGTCACCAGGTCGTCGACCAGGCTCCGGGTCTGCGGGCTGTCGACCTGCTGTCCGTCGGGCGCGACGACGACCAGAACCGCTCCGGCTCCGCTGACCTCGGGAAAGGTGCGGGCCAGATGGTCGATGGCTTCCTGCGACTCGGTGCCGGGGATCGTGAAGTCATTGCGCGGTCCCTCGCCGACGGCTGCGGCCACGACGCCCAGCGCGATGATGGCCGCGATCCAGGCGGCGAACACGCGGCGGTAGTGGCGATAGCACCAGCGCCCCAGGGAGTAGAGCATGGTTGACACATCGAGTACGATACGTTTTTGTATTGGATGCGTCAATGTATCGGCGCAGGTGGCAGTCGTCACACGAGGAGGTGTTCATGGCAGGCCCAGCAGCCACACGCAGTCGTCAAGCGACGCGTGAGCGCATGCTCGACGCGGCCGCTGTCGTACTGGCCCGCGAGGGCATCCAGGGTGCCTCGGTCGAGCACATCTGCGAGCAGGCCGGCTTCACCCGCGGTGCGTTCTACTCGAACTTCTCCAACAAGGACGAGCTCGTCATGGCGCTGTTCGAGCGCGAGCGCGAGGCCATGCTGTCGCGCATGCGTGAGGCCGCCGAACCGGCCGAGCTTCTGGGCGATGACCTCACGGTCGTCATCGGCACCATCATGGAGCGCTTCCTGGTCCTGCAACCACCGGACCGTGACTGGTATCTGGCCCACGCCGAGTTCGAGTTGCGCGGGGTCCGCGACGACGAGGTGGGTCGCGCCTTCAACGAGGCCTGGCGGGCGGTCAAGGACCAGGTCGTGCTGCTGATCGATGCCGTGCTCGCGCAGTTCGGCCTGCGGCTGACCATTGCGTCCGGCCACGCGGCCACCGTGCTGATGGGCACCTACGACAACGCACTGCGCGAAGCCCTGATCGAACGCCGCGAGATCGATCGTGACCTGCTGCGACACACGCTCCCGGCGCTGCTGCTGTCCGTGGTCGAGCCGCTCTCGACCGATGGTGCCGACCGGTAGATTGGAGCGGTGAGCACCGCGGCACCCCGACCCCGTCCGGTCATCGTGTGTTGCATGCCCGACCACGACGACGTCATCGTCGACGAGTTCGGGCGCTACGACCGTGACTACGACGTGCGTTGCGCTGCCACGTGCGATGCCACCGTCGATCTGCTCGAGGCCGCCGTGGCCGCTGGTGAGCAGGTCTGTCTGATCATCTCGGAGTCGCGCGTTCCCGACAGCAATCTGTTCGCGGCGTTCGCGCGATGGCGGGCCATCGTCCCTACCGCGAAACGCCTGGTCGTATCGCACTGGGACCACTTCCTGACCGATGCGCCCGGCATCCGACCGGCGCTGGCCAAGGGCAAGATGGACGCGCATCTGCTGTTGCCGCGCGGCGCGCGCGACGAGGAGTTCCACCACGTCATCACCGAACTGTTGTCCGACTGGGGTTCGACGATCGCCGACCCGGAGGCGGTCAACATCAAGATCATCGCCCCGGCGAATCAGCCGCTGACGACCGGCATCATCGACCTGCTCGATCGGATGGGTATGCCGAACCGGCGGTACGACCCGGACTCCGAGGTGGGACGCAGGATCGCCGACGAATGGCGAGCCGACCACGACGAGCCGGCGCCCTTCCCGCTGTTGTGGGTCAACCGGCGTGGACTGTTCCACGCCGCATCGGTGCGTGCCGTCGCCCGCCAGCTGATGGGCAGCGCCGGCGGTATCGACCTCGATGAGGTGGTCGACGTCGCGGTGGTGGGTGCGGGCCCGGCCGGGCTGGCCGCCGCGGTGTATGCGGCCTCCGAGGGCCTGTCGACCGTTGTGCTCGAAGCCGAGGCGGTCGGCGGCCAGGCAGGTACCAGTTCGATGATCCGCAACTATCTGGGCTTCCCACGCGGCATCTCCGGCATGCGGCTGGCCCAACGCGCCCGCAATCAGGCCATCCGGTTCGGCACTCGTTTCTTCACCGGTGCGGTGGTGGAACGGCTTGAGGTCGGCGGCGAACATGTGCTCCACACCGACGACGGCCAGGTGCGGGCACGCAGCGTCATCGTGGCGTCCGGCGTGGCCTATCGGCGTCTGGGTATCGAATCGCTCGAGCGGCTGGTCGGCGTCGGAGTCCACTACGGAGCCGCCGTCACGGCCGCCCGGGAGATGGAGGACCGCGACGTGTTCGTGGTCGGAGGTGGCAACTCGGCCGGTCAAGCTGCCGTGTTCCTGTCGCGCTTCGCCCGCTCGGTCACGATCGTCGTGCGCCGCCCGGATCTGGCCGACACGATGTCGGACTATCTGATCCGCGAGATCGACTTGGTGCCCAACATCGACGTCCTGACCTGCACGACCGTGATCGACGGGGGTGGTGAGCCGACGCTGGAATGGATCGGGCTGCGCGATCTGACCACGGGCGACGAGCGCCGCGTCGAGGCGGGCGGACTGTTCCTGCTGCTGGGCGCCGACCCGAACTGCGACTGGCTGCCCGAGACGGTCTGCCGGGACGAGCACGGTTTCGTCGTGACGGGCCGCGACGTGCCGAACCGGTTCTGGACCGACGGGATGCCGCCGGAGAGCCTCGCCACACCGGTCCCGGGAGTCTTCGCGGTCGGCGACGTCCGCAGCGGTTCGATGAAGCGGGTGGCGGCCGCATCCGGCGAAGGCGCCTCGGTTGTCCCGCTCGTGCACCGCCACCTGGCCTCGTTGCGGGCCAGCGAGGAGATGGAACTTCGATGACCTCACGTCCCGATGCCGCCGCGATCGAAGCGGCGGCTGAACGCCTGACCGGTGTCGTGCGGGCCACGCCGCTGGAGCACAGTGTGCGCGTCTCGGACCGCGCGGGCGCCCAGGTGTGGCTGAAGCGCGAGGACCTGCAGTCGGTGCGTTCGTACAAGGTGCGTGGCGCGTACAACTTCATCTCCGGCCTGGACGATGCCCAGCGCGCCCGTGGCGTCGTCACGGCCAGCGCCGGCAATCACGCCCAGGGTGTCGCGTTCGCCTGTGCACGGCTCGGCATTCGAGGACGGATCCACCTGCCCAGCGTCACGCCGCGACAGAAGCGCGAACGCATCAGCGCTATCGGCGGCGACATGGTGCAGATGGTCATCGGAGCCGAGACGTACGACGAGGTCTCGCGGGCCGCGCAGGCCGAGGCCGCCGAGACCGGTGCCACGTTCGTGCCGGCCTTCGACCACGATTCGATCATCGCGGGGCAGGGCACCGTGATCCGCGAGGTCGTCGAGCAGTTGGGTGAGGCGCCCGACGTCGTCGTCGTACCGGTGGGCGGCGGGGGACTGCTCGCCGGAACCGTCGCGTGGTTGCGCGAGCGCCACCCCGATGTGCGGATCGTGGGTGTCGAGCCCGCGGGATCGCCCAACGTCGCGGCGGCCGTCGCGGCCGGTGAGCCGGTCGTGCTGGATCATATCGACACGTTCGTGGACGGTGCCTCGGTCATGCGGGCCGGTGATCTGACCACCGACATCATCGCGCGTGGGGGCGTCGAGCTCGTGGCCGAGCCCGAGGGATCGGTGTGCAGCGAGATGTTGTCGATGTACCAGGTGGACGGCATCATCGCCGAACCCGCCGGTGCGCTGGCCACCGCCGCCCTGGCCAGCGGCGCCGTCACGGTTGAGCCCGGGCAGCGGGTCGTGTGCGTCGTGTCCGGCGGCAACAACGATGTCAGCCGGTACGCCGAGGTCGTCGAGCGCGCGCTGGTGCACGAGGGCCGCAAGCACTACTTCCTGGTCGACTTCCCGCAGGAACCGGGCGCGCTGCGTCACTTCCTCGACGAGGTGCTGGGACCCGACGACGACATCACCCTGTTCGAGTACGTCAAGCGCAACAACCGCGAGACCGGCCCGGCGCTGGTCGGCGTCGAGCTGGCCAGTGCCGACGACCTTCCGTCGTTGCTGGGCCGTATGGAGACAGCTCCGCCACGCATCGAGAAGATCGACAGCGACAGCCCCTGGTTCCGTTTCCTGCTGTGAACCTCAGACCTTGCTGATCCGGGACCGCTCGCGCAGCTCCTTGGGCGTCTTGCGCAGGAACAACACGTCGTCGTCAGTGAACTCCTCGGCTGTCTGTGGATCGGTCAGTGCCATGCCGAGGGTCTGATACGGCAGGATGCTGGACTTGCGCCACATCCACACGCCCCGCATCGATTCGCCGAACACGTCGGCGCAGTGCACGCAGCGGCGTTCGGCGAACGCCTCGCCCAGGTCTGGTGGAACGTTCGTGTACTGACGCTCGGCGACCTTCTCGACCCACGCCGTCGCGACCGCCCGCTGACGCTGCACCGTCGCACGCGGAACCCTCAGATCGAACACGAACACGATGTCATCGGGCGTGTCGTTGGGGCCCGACTGGCGATCGCCGAGCCGGATCTTGCCCACGAACAGGCCCCACACGGGGATCGGTTCTTCGAGCAAGCGCTTGGACGCCTTCTCCAGCACAACGGGTCGGTCGTGCTTCCAGCGAATCTCGTTGCGGACGAAGCTGACGACCGCCCAGATGACGCCCAAGGTGACGACGGTGCCCACCACCGCGATGAGGGCGCGTTTGAACCAGCCCCAGGATCGCCAGTCGAAGCCGTCGCCGACGGTCAACGTCATCAGCGCCATGAATCCGCCGAACACCAGCACGAACAGCACCACGACGGCGCGCTGCCACCACACGGGCACGATCAGATAGTTCGCAGCGACATCCTCCGCGGTGGCGTAACTGGGCAGGTCGGCAGGTTCGGGCACCCACAGCTCGGCCCCGTCGTCAGCGGCGTCCCCGGTCAGGTGCGGGTCGCCGGGCCAACCGGTCTCGGTCACGATCGCTCCTCACGCTCGGCCCCGCCACGTTCAGCCTTGCCCAGACGAGACCTGCGCCGAAGCGTGCGAGCGGGCCGCCGCGTGAACACGACATCGTCGCTGGTGAAGGTCTCGGCCGATCGAGGGTCGCGCAGCGCAAGTCCGAGAACCTCATAGGGAAGGACGCCTCGCTTGCGACCGATCCAGACGCCGCGCATCGACTCGCCGAACACGTCGGCGCAATGGACCGAGTCGCGCTGTTCGAAGGCCGTTGCCAGCTCTCGGGGCATGTTGGTGCGCGGATCGATGTCGGCGACGGCACTGACCCAGGCGGCCACGACCGCGCGCTGTCGTTGCAGGGTGCGGCGAGGTGCGCGCAGGTCGAACAGGAACTGCAGATCGTCGGCGGAATCCTCCGTGCCTGTGGTGCGGTCGTTTAGTCGGATCGTGTTGGTCAGCACGCCCCAGATCGGCGGCGCGCCGTGCAGCAGTTCGGTGGCACGCTCCGACACCGGGCGATGCTGCCGCCGGACCTTCACCTCGTTGATGGCGAACAGGGCGACCGTCACGAGCGCCCAACCCGCGAGACCGGCGACCAGGACGACCGCGAACACCCGCTGAGTCGTCCCGTACGAGTCCCAGTCGGCGTGCCGCCCGACCGCGAGGTAGGCGATGGAGAGGAAGGCAGCCACGAAGATCACGTAGATGCCGCGCTGCCACAACGGCGGCACGACCGCAAAGTGGCGGTGCAGGTCCTGCGGCGAGTGCCAGGCCGGCAGATCGTCAGGTGAGGGTACCCACACGTGCTCCACGGCGTCGTCATCGATGACGTCCCAGAGCAGGTGCGGTTCTCCCGGCCACGTCGTCTCCATGTGCCACCCCCTCGTGTGGTGCTCAGATCCTACGACCGGCCGCAGGTGGGACAATGGCCGCATGAGCCTTCAGATCGCGCAGGAGCCGAACGCCGACGCCGTCCTGAACGAGCATCCGTTCGCACTCGTGGCCGGCATGATGCTCGACCAGCAGTATCCGATGGAGCACGCGTTCCGCGGCCCATGGAAGGTGCTGGAGCGGTTCGGCACGTTCGATCCGGCGTCCATCGCCGAGGCCGAGCCCGAGGCGTTCGCCGATCTGTGCGCGACCCCGCCAGCGATCCACCGGTACGGCCGGTCCATGGCCGGGCGGTTGCAGGAGCTGGCTCGCCACATCGTTGATGAGTACGACGGCGACGCTTCGCGCATCTGGACGGAGGCCAAGTCCGGCGAGGCGCTGTTCATGCGCGTCAGGGCGTTGCCGGGATTCGGCGAGCAGAAGGCCAAGATCTTCGTCTCGCTGCTGGCCAAGCAGTTGGACGTCAAGCCGAAGGGCTGGACCACGGTGGTCGGTGACTACGGCAAGAAGGGCTTCCGCTCGGTCGCCGATGTGGTCGACGCTGAGTCCCTGCAGAAGGTTCGCGACTTCAAGAAGGCAGCCAAAGCCGCCGCCAAGGCCGAAGCGGCCAAGCGGGCCTGAATCGCGTGATCGTCGCCGCGGCGGTGTGTCCGCCTCCACCTGCCCTCGTGCCCGCGGTGGGCGTCGGGCTGCCCGAGATGGAGCCGACCCGTGACGCCGCGGAGGCCGCCGTCGCGTCGCTGATCGCCGCCGAACCCGAGCGGGTCGTGGTCATCGGGCCAGTGGAGCGACCGGTCGACGCGGACGAGTCGGCCGGAGGAACGTTCGCCGGCTTCGGCTGCGCCGTGACCGCGGGCGGGGCCGACCTCGTCCTGCCTGCCGCCTACACGGTGGGCGCGTGGCTGCTCGACCATGCGGGTTGGACCGGCCCACGCCGCTACACGTCCTCGCGGCCGGCCGTGGACGATCGTGTCGCCCTGCTGGTGATGGCCGATTCCGACACCGCGTTGGGCGTCTCGGCACCGACCCACGGCGACCCCAAGGCGGCTGCGCTCGACGACGCCGTCGCAACAGCACTCGCCGCAGGCGACGCCAAACTGCTGGCGGACCTGGATGTCGCCCTGGCCCGGACATGGGACGGCACCGGCATCGCCCCGCTGCAGATCCTGGGCGACCTCATGGTCGAGGAACAGGCGAAGGGCGCCTCGATCACCGCGCGGTTGCGCAGCGATGAGACGCCCTTCGGAGTCCGTTACTGGGTCGCCGACTGGCAGCTGACCAGCTGAAGGTCAGCTCTCGTCGGCACCGTCGGCGAGCTTGTCCACGCCGTCCTTGGCCTTGTCGGCAGCAGCGTCGATCTTCTCGTCGAACTTGCCGCCCGTGGCCTTGTTCGCCAGATCCGCGGCCTTGTCGATGCCGGCGTCGATCTTGTCGTTCTGCGACGCGGCGACGTCGGCAGCCTTGTCCTTGATGCCGTCGGCCTGCTTCTTGAAGCGGTCGAAGAATCCCATGATTCGCCCCTAGGTGTGATGGATCGGCCGGGAGGCCGCCTGTCTCACGTGATGGTACCTGCGACACTGCGGATATGACCGTTTCTGACCACATCGTGACCTCGAAACACCTGGTCGTGGTGATCGGTCCCACGGCGTCGGGCAAATCGGCGCTCGGCGTGGACATCGCCCGTGGACTGGGCGGCGAAGTCGTCAACGGTGACGCCTATCAGCTGTATCGGGGGATGGATGTCGGCACCGCGAAACCGACCGAGGCCGAACGCGGCGGGGTGCCACACCACCTGTTCGATGTCCTCGACGTGACCCAGCCCGCGAGCGTTGCCGCGTTCCAGCGGGAGGCCCGGGGGATGATCGCCGATTGCCACAACCGTGGCGTGACACCGGTGCTGGTGGGCGGGTCTTCGTTGTACGTACGCGCAGTGCTGGACCCACTGGACTTTCCTGGGACCGAACCAGCGGTCCGTGCGCGGTGGCAGGCCGAGCTGGACCGCGTGGGTGCGTCCGCGCTGCACGTGACATTGGCCGAACGCGATCCCGCCGCGGCTGCCGAGATCCTGCCCAGCAATGGCCGCCGCATCGTGCGAGCGCTGGAGGTCATCGAGCTGACCGGCCGGCCGTTCGCCGCGACGATGCCGCCGCACGAGTCGATCTACCCGCACGTCACGATGCTCGGGCTGGCGGTCGATCGTGAGGCACTCGACGTCCGGCTGGCCGAACGGGTGGACCGGATGTGGGAAGCCGGATTCGTCGACGAGGTGCGGCGACTGCGCGAGGTCGGGCTCGAGACCGGTGACACCGCCGCCCGCGCGATCGGCTACCAACAAGTGCTGGCCTTCCTGCGCGGTGAGACCAGTGAGGACCAGGCCCGGCGCGACACCATCACCGCGACGCGCAAGTTCGCCCGCCGCCAGGATCGCCTGTTCCGCCAGGACCCGAGGATCCACTGGCTCTGACACGTAGAATGGACGAATGGCGTTCGAGTGGCTCAAGGGGCACGGCACGGAGAACGATTTCGTGCTGCTTCCCGACCACGACGGGTCGATCCACGGACCGGATCTGGACCCGCGATTCGTCGCGTCCCTGTGCGATCGGCGCCGGGGCATCGGGGCCGATGGCGTCATTCGCGTGATCCGCTCCGCGGCCCTGGGACAACCGTCGGACGGCGAGTGGTTCATGGACTACTACAACGCCGACGGCAGCCTCAGCGAGATGTGCGGCAACGGCGTCCGCGTACTGGTCCGGCACCTGATCGACGACGGCCTGGTGTCCGCCGACCAGCCGATCGTGATCGGCACCCGCGACGGCGACAAGATCATCACGCTCGATGCCCAGAACCTGGTCGTCGACATGGGCACACCCACGGTCGGTGACATCAGCAAGATCGCGGTCGACGGCCACGCATGGGAGGCCCAGGACGTGCGCACGGGCAATCCACACGCGGTCGCGTTCGTCGAGACGCTCGACGACGCCGGCACCCTGTTGACCGAACCCGAGTACGACCACACCGTGTACCCCGACGGCGTCAACATCGAGTTCGTCGTCCGGCAGGCTCCGCAGCACGTCGCGATGCGCGTGCACGAACGCGGCTCGGGCGAGACCCGTTCCTGCGGCACGGGCGCCTGCGCGGTCGGCGTGGCCACCGCATTGGCCGACTCGGCATCCAAGCCCGTGACGTACCGCGTCGATGTGCCCGGCGGCACCGTGCATGTGACGTGGACCGCCGATGACCACCTGCTGCTGGCAGGTCCTGCCCAGATCGTCGCGCGCGGTCAGATGGAGTGGCTGCTGTGACGTCAGAACCCTCAGGGGCCCTGGACGATCTGGAGCTGGAGGAGCGCAACTCCCTGCGTCGTGTCAGCGGCCTGCGCACCGAGCTCGAGGACATCACCGAGGTCGAGTACCGCCAGCTGCGGCTCGAACGCGTCGTCCTGGTGGGCGTGTGGACCGACGGCACCGTCACGGACGCCGAGAACTCGCTGGCCGAGTTGAAGCTGCTGGCCGAGACGGCCGGATCGGACGTGCTCGACGCGTTGATGCAGCGCCGCCAGAAGCCGGACCCTGCCACCTACATCGGCCGCGGCAAGGTCGACGACCTCAAGGCTGCGGTCGAGGCCACGGGTGCCGACACCATCATCTGCGACGGCGAGCTCGCGCCCAGCCAGCTACGCAATCTGGAGGACCGCACCAAGGTCAAGGTCGTCGACCGCACGGCGCTGATCCTGGACATCTTCGCCCAGCACGCCAAGAGCCGCGAGGGCAAGGCGCAGGTCGAGCTGGCCCAGCTGAAGTACCAGACGCAGCGTCTGCGCGGCTGGGGCGGCAACCTGTCCCGGCAGGCCGGTGGCCGAGCCGCAGGCGGCGAGGGCATCGGTGGCCGTGGCCCCGGTGAGACCAAGCTCGAGACCGACCGACGGCGCATCCAGGCCAAGATGTCCAAGCTGCGCCGTGAGCTGGCCGACATGGTCACGGCGCGCGACACCAAGAAGAAGCAGCGCCAGTCCCGTCGGGTGCCGGCCGTCTCGATCGCGGGCTACACCAATGCGGGCAAGTCGAGTCTGCTGAACCGGCTGACCGACGCCGGTGTCCTGGTCGAGAACGCACTGTTCGCGACACTCGATCCCACCATCCGCCGCACCCAGACCTCCGACGGCCGCATCTACACGCTGTCCGACACCGTCGGATTCGTCCGGCACCTGCCGCACCAGCTGGTCGAGGCATTCCGCTCCACGTTGGAAGAGGTCGCCGAGGCCGATCTGATCCTGCACGTCGTCGACGGCTCACATCCCGATCCGGCCAGCCAGTTGCGCGCGGTGCGCGAGGTCTTCGCCGAGATCGGCGCGCTGGACGTGCCTGAGATCGTCGTGGTCAACAAGGCCGACGCCGCCGATCCGCTCGTGGTCAAGGAACTGCTGGCCAACGAGCCGCACGCCGTGGTCGTCAGCGCGCGTACGGGCGAGGGCATCGACGAACTCCTGTCGGCCATCGAGGCAGATCTGCCGCGACCGTCCGAGCGGGTCGAGGTCGTGCTGCCGTACTCGCGCGGCGATCTGGTCAACCGGGTCCACGAGACCGGCGAGATCGAGACATTGGCCCACGAGGCCGACGGCACGCACCTGGTCGCCCTGGTCGACGCGGGGCTCGCACACGACCTGCAACCGTTCGCTGTGGATAACGAACGTGCCGGTTCGGCCGTCTCTCAGTAGTCTCGCCGCATGCCCGACGCCCAGGTGACCGATGTCCTCCACGCCGCTGTCGAGGCCGTCGGCGGTCAGGACCGTCCGGGGCAGATCGAGATGGCCGAGGCGGTGCGCGACGCGTTCGCAGACGAACGTCACCTGCTGGTCCAGGCGGGCACCGGAACGGGCAAGTCGCTGGGCTATCTGGTGCCGAGCCTGCTGCACGGCGAGCGCGTCGTCGTCGCCACTGCCACGCTGAACCTGCAGCACCAGCTGGTCGAGCGTGACATCCCGGCGCTCAAGGACGCCGCCCGCGCGACGTTGGACACGGTGCCGCATCACGCGGTGGTCAAGGGGCGTGGCAACTACGCATGTCTGCACCGCGTGCGCGAGGGCGCCCCAGACGACCAGGGCACGCTGATCGAGGTGCCCACCGGTTCGCTGGGCGGCGAGGTCGTGATGCTGCGCGAATGGGCCGAGGAACAGGCCGAGGCCGGCCACAGCGGCGACCGCGACTCGGCCCCGGCGCATACCGAGCTGGCGTGGAAGCAGGTCAGTGTCAATCACCGTGAATGTCTGGGTGCGGCTCGCTGTGCACACGCGGCCGAATGCTTCGCCGAACTGGCGCGTGAGGACGCCCAGCACGCCCAGCTGGTCGTCACGAACCATGCGATGCTGGCCATCGACGCCATCGACGGGGTGCCGATGCTGCCCGAGTACGACACTGTGGTGGTCGACGAGGCACACGAGTTGGCCGCACGCGTCACCCAGGCAGCCACCTCCGAACTCAGCGGCGACATGGTGGCGCGCGTCGCCCGCCGTGCCCGCGCGCATGCTGATGGCATCGAGGTCGAGGACCTGGCCGATGCCGGCGATGCCCTGACCAACGTGCTGGTGCGCATCGAAGAGGGTCGCATCGATGCGGTTGAAGAGCCGTTGCAGGCGGCGCTCGACGGCGTGCGCGACGCCGCCCGTGCGTGCGTCACGGCGCTCAAGCCTCCGTCCGGGGGAGAGGTCGACGCGGCTCGTCAGCAGGCGCAGGCGATGGCCGACGACGTCCGTGTCGTCGCCGAGCGTATGGCCGCGCACGGCGAGACCGAGGTGCTGTGGCTCAGCGACTTCCGCGGCAACAAGATGCTGCACATCGCGCCCATCGACGTCTCAGCCGCGCTGCGGGAGAAGCTGTTCGGCGAGAAGACCGTCGTGCTCACCAGCGCCACGCTCACCCTGGGCGGCGGATTCGATCCCGTGGCCGCATCGCTGGGATTGTTTCCCGGCGCCGATGACTGGTCGGGTCTGGACGTCGGGTCGCCGTTCGACTACGGCAAGCAGGGCATGCTCTACGTCGCCAAGCATCTGCCGCAACCGGGACGCGACGGACTCGGCCCAGCGCAGCTGGACGAGATCACCGCGCTGGTCGAGGCCGCGGGCGGCCGCACGCTGGGGCTGTTCTCGTCGCGTCGCGCGGCCGAGACCGCTGCCGAGCACGTGCGGGAGAAACTGCCCGATCTGGACATCTGGTGCCAAGGCGATGCGCAGTTGCCCGAACTCGCGCGCCGGTTCACCGAGGAGCCGTCGACCTGTCTGTTCGGCACGCTGAGCCTGTGGCAGGGCGTCGACGTGCCGGGGGACACCTGCCAACTGGTCATCATCGACCGGGTTCCGTTCCCGCGGCCCGACGATCCGCTGATGAGCGCCCGTCAGAGATTGGTCGAGAAGCGCGGCGGCAACGGCTTCATGACGGTGGCCGCATCTCATGCCGCGCTACTGCTGGCTCAGGGATCGGGCCGGTTGATTCGCCGCAGCACCGACAAGGGTGTGGTCGCCGTCCTGGACCCACGCATCGTCACCGCTCGCTACGGCTCGTTCCTGGCCGCCTCGCTGCCGCCCATGTGGCGCACCACTGACCGCGACACCGTCCTGGCCGCCCTGCGAAGGCTCGATCAGCCCTGACGTGCCTCCCAGGCGCTGCGCACCATGTCCTCCAGCGAGTGACGCATGGTCCAGTCCAGATCGCGGGCGGCCAGTTCTCCCGATGCGACGATGCGAGCCGGATCGCCGGGGCGACGTGGTGAGATCTCGGGCTCGAACGCGATACCGGTGACATCGGCGACCGTATCCATGATCTGCCGCACCGAGACGCCGTCTCCGCTGCCCAGGTTGTAGACCGGCTCGAGCTTCTCGCCGGCCAACAACTTGCGGGTCGCGACCACGTGCGCATCGGCCAGATCGGCCACGTGGATGTAATCGCGTACGCACGTGCCGTCGGGCGTCGGGTAGTCGTCGCCGAAGATGCGGGGTGTGCGGCCCTCGACCAGCGCGTCGATGACCAGCGGGAACAGATTGTGCGGACTGGAGTCGTACAACTCGGGTACGGCGGACCCGACCACGTTGAAGTACCGCAGCGAGGTGTGTCGCAGGTCCACGGCGCGGGCCGTGCTGCGCAGCAGCCACTCGCCGATCAGTTTGGTCTCGCCGTACGGCGATTCGGGCAGCGTGGGCGTCTGCTCGGTGACCAGGTCCACGTCGGGCGTGCCGAACACGGCTGCCGACGACGAGAACACGATGGCGTTGACGCCTGTACGTTCCATGGCGGTCAGCAGTTGGGCGGTGCCCTGGACGTTCTGCTCGTAGGTGTGCAGCGGCCGTTCGACCGAGACGCCTGCGTACTTGAATCCAGCCAGGTGAACCACGGCCTCGACGTCGTGCTCGGTCATGGCGTCGGCGAGACGATCGGTGTTCAGGATCGAGTCATCGATCAGCGGGACGCCGTCGGGCACGAACTCGCGATGACCCGAGGAGAAGTCGTCGACGACGACACTGTCCAGCCCGGCCAAACCGAACGACCGCACGACGTGCGATCCGATGTACCCGGCTCCGCCAGTCACCAAGATGCTCATGACGAGCAGTCTTTCAAAGACTCAGACGCGACGCAGAACCGCGGTGACCTTGCCCAGGATCGTGGCGTGGGTGCCGTCGATGGGGGAGTAGTCGGGGTTGTGCGGCAGCAGCCACACCTGGCCGTCCTTGCGCTGGAACGTCTTGACCGTGGCCTCGCCGTCGAGCAGCGCCGCGACGATCTCGCCGTTCTCGGCCACGTTCTGCTGGCGGACCACGACGTAGTCGCCGCTGCAGATGGCAGCGTCGATCATGGAATCGCCGCTGACCTCGAGCAGGAACAGGGTGCCGTCGCCGACGAGGGACTTGGGCAGCGGGAAGACGTCCTCGACCCGCTCCTCGGCCAGGATCGGGCCACCTGCGGCGATGCGACCGACGACCGGGACGTTGACGGCTGACGGAACGAGATCGCCGATGCCGGTCTCGTCGAACGCGGTCTCGGCGCCGCTGCCGATGGACCGGCGGGCTGCCAGGACGTCGGGCAGGAAGATCTCGAGCGCACGCGGACGGTGCGGATCGCGCTTGACGTAGCCGAGGCTCTCCAGTGAGCGCAGCTGATGAGCGACCGATGACACCGACGACAGACCGACAGCGTCGCCGATCTCGCGCATGCTGGGCGGATAGCCCCGGCGTTCGATCTCGTCGCGCAAAAACTCCAGCACCAGACGCTGGCGCTTGGTCAGGCCAGTAGCGGAGTCGCGCGGTCCGTCGGGCATCTCGACCACGGTGGCATCGGCGCCGTCCGGTGGCTGGCTCTGATCGCTCATGTATTCGACTGTAAACGCGAACACCGACGGAATCAAACATATGTTCGATGGCGTGTCGGCGCGTGGATCCCTACGTTGGGCCCGTGAGTTATCTCGTGGTGGGCCGCCGGGACGGCGACGAATGGGACGTCGAGGTGCAGGGCATCGGACGGGCGAGTGCCGACGAACTGGGCGGTATCGAAACGGCTGCACGGCGCCTGCTCGCCTCGTACGGCTACGCCGATGCGGACACCGCTGACCTGCAGTTGTTGTTGCCCGACTTCGAGGTCGACCTGGAGGCACAGGGCATTCCTGGGGAGAAGCGGCCGACGTGGGCGCTGATCAGCGGACTGATCCTGTTACTCGTCGTCGTCGGCGCGATCGCGTTCGTCATCGGTCGCATCGTCTGAGTCGTCGAGCACGGCCTCGACGCTGGCGCCGAGCAGCAGCGCGAACAGGCCGACCCACATCCACAGCAGCAGGGCCACGACACCGGCCAGAGCGCCGTACGTCTTGCCGTAGCTGCCGAAGTTGTCGACGTACAGGCTGAATCCGACCGACGCCACGATCCACAGGCCGACCGCGACGCCGATGCCCAGTTTGCTCAGGCTGCGGTCGCCTCGTTTGGCGACGCGGAACAGCGCGGCGATACCGGCTGCCAGTGCGAGTGCGATCAGGATCCACCGGCCGACCTCGAAGCCCGTACGCGCTAGGCCGGAGATCTCCAGGGCATCGAGGACGGCCGGCGCGGCGGCGACCAGCGACACGAGCAGCAGAATCACCACGATGCCGGCCAGCGTCAGCCCGAGCGCCTCGAGCTTAGCCTTCAGGAATCCGGGCTTGTCGGTGCGGCCGAACATGACCCGCAACGCGGTGAACAGATTCGCGGTGCCGCCCGACGCGCTGTACAGGGCAAGGACGATCGCCAGCACCAGCCCGATGCCCAGTGACTGTCCGCCCGTACTGGTCAGCGCGTCGAGTTGGCCGTTGATGACCGAGGCTGCGTCGGCGGGCAGGGCGTCGGCGATCTGGTCGGCTTGCTTCTGCACGGTCTCGGGAGACGCCAGCAGCCCGTAGCCGAGAACGCCGGCGATCATCGCGGGGAAGATCGACAGGAACGCGTAGAACGCGACACCGGCCGCCAACAGGGGAGCGTTGCGCTCCGAAGCGTGTTGCCAAGCCGAACGGACCGTGCGGATCGCTGCCATGTGTTCGACCGTACCCATTGGTGGGCGTTTCTGTCGGACCCGACCGGCAGTGTGTGGATCGAAGAGATTGTTATGTCTCAAGACATCGGTGACAGTTCTGTATCAGGACATCGGTGACACTTTCGGCGGTCTTGGTGGTGACACTTCTGGCTGGGTTCGATGTGCCGGGTGTCGAAAAATGAACCTATTG
>Ga0164243_10006068_pt1 | contig 18390 bp, 21 predicted proteins | sample OricompcompostOP_FD_108781 | JGI IMG/M metagenome (GOLD analysis project Ga0164243, IMG submission 108781) | Organic Plus compost microbial communities from Emeryville, California, USA - Original compost - Organic plus compost (OP) | ecosystem: Engineered > Solid waste > Mixed feedstock >... | reverse complement strand
GTCTGGTCTCCAGGGTCGTTGATGACGACGCCCTCCTCGCCGAGGCGCGCGCGCTCGCCGAGCGGTTGGCGGGGTTCCAGCAGCCGCAGCTCGGTCTGATCAAGCGGGCGACCCGACAGAGTGCGCGGCTGGACCTGCGCACCCACCTGGACCTGATGTCCTCCCATCTTGGCGTGGTGATGGCGTCCGACCCGGTCCAGGAGATGTTGCGCACGGCGCGGCGCTCCAACTGATCCCGGCCTTCCCCTCGCGAATGGCCACAATTGGGCCGGCAAGATAGGACCGGCGAGCCGGGCGGGTTCGCCCCCGGCTCGCCGGAGTCTCCCATCGGCGACGCGACCCTGGCTCAGGTGCCGAACCTCGGTGTTCGCGACGGCGTCGATGCCGCGTCGCTCCCGGCCAGCCATCCGAACGTGAGCGCGGGGCCGATCGTCCCTCCGGGGCCGTAGTAGCCCTGACCGGTCGGAGACGCGACGCAGTTTCCGGCGCCGTACAGTCCCGGGATCGGGTGGTCGTCGCGGTCGAGCACCCGGCCGGCCGCATCGGTGACCGGCCCTCCCTTGGTGTCGAGTGCGCCAGGGCCGAGCAAGATGCAGTGGTACGGACCTTCCCCGAACTCGTGCATGGTCGCGTTCGGCTGCTCCGGGTGACGTGGCGTTGGCGCCCAGGCCCGCTCGATCGGGGTCTCGCCGCGACGGTGCTCGCCGTCGATGCCGGCACGGGCCATCTCGTCGAAGCACGCGACCTGCGCCCGCAGGCCGTCCGCAAAGTCCTCTGCCAGGGCGAATCCTCCCGTATGTGCCGCGATGACATCCACCTGCTCGCGCACCCGGTCGGCCAGTTCGGTCCACGTGGCGGCGGTGATGGTGTCGATCTCGCTGTCCTCCGACAAGGGAGTCGGGTAGCGGTGACGGACCGGCCGCGCATCACGAGCGGTCGCATCATCGAAGACCATGAACAGAAGGAGGTTGGGATAGGTCCGCGTGTCGGGGTCCCAGTGGAAGTGGACCTGTCCCCGCTCGTTGTAGGGCATCTTCTCGTTCATCACCCGCCGCCCGTGCCGGTCGACGATCATCATGCTGTCTCCCGACGGGTAGACCGCATCCCTCAGCGTGGAGCGAGTCCGGAGCGCGGCGCCGAGCACCACCTGGTCCCACCACGCGAACGACATGTTGCCCAGCTGAGCACCCACCTCGCCCGCGATGTCGATGAAGTCGCCGGTCGCGCCCTCGACGGCTGCACCGCCGAACACGGGACCACGCAAGAACGCCGCCGCCTTCGCGGCGTCGTGGAGGAATCCGCCAGTGCCGAAGACCACGCCCCGACGCGCACCCACCAGGTGTGTGGTCGTGCGCACCCGAGCCTCGACGGCGACCACCGCGCCGGACTCGTCGCGCACCACGTGGGCGACGCGGGCATCGGTGCGGATCCGCACGCCCAGCTTCTCGGCCGCGGCCTGCATCGCATCGATCATCCGCTGGCCACCGGTGGCGTCCACCCCGAACGTGTAGTCGGGTGGCAGCCACATCTTGATGGACCGGCCGACAGGGGCGGCATCCTCCGGGTAGTCCGCGTGGTAGTCGGGGAAGCCCGGCATGGACTCGGGGTCATAAGGGATGGCGTCGAGCTCGACGAGCTCCTCGAAGGCGGCCGAGCCGTGGTCGTAGAGGGCAGCGAGCTGGGCGTGCTGGTTCTCGCCGAGGCCCAAGGTTGGATGGTCCGGGTGATACGTCGCCGGGGAGGCCGCACGCGCCATGTAACGCAAGGCCGCGTCCCGCTCGTCGACGAGTCCATGTGCACGCATCAACGGGTTGTTGGGGAGCCACATCGTCGCGCTGGACTTGGCCGTCGTACCACCCAGGGTGGACGCCTTCTCCAGCATCAGCACCTCCGCCCCCCGTCGTGCTGCCGCGAGGGCAGCCGCGAAGGCGGCCACGCCAGAACCCACGACGACGACGTCGACGACCTCGTCGAAGCCCTCCCAGGCGGCGCCTGCCGTCCTGCTCACGGTTGCCCTCCGTCCACCTGCAGGATCGAGCCTGTCGTATAGCTGGCCAGGTCGGACGCCAGATAGAGCGCGGCGCCGACGACCTCGCCCGGCTCGCCCCCGCGACCCAGCGCGAAAGAGGCCGCACGCTGGGCGAACACCTCGGGATCCCAGGCCTTGCTCACGTCGGTGAGGAACGTGCCGGCCATGATCGCGTTCACACGGACGGCTGGCCCGAAGGTGTGAGCGAAGCCGACGGTGAGGGCGTTCAGACCGGCCTTGGCCGCGGCGTAGGGAAGGATGTGCGGCCTCGGGCGCACCGCGCCCATGCTGGTCACATTGATGATCGAGCCCCGGCCCGCGTTCATCATCTGCTCACCTGCGAGCGCGGTGAGCCGATAGGGGCCGCGAAGGTTGACCCCGATGACCTTGTCGAAGAGCTCTTGACTGACCTCGTCCGGGCGACCGTAGAGCGGTGACATTCCCGCATTGTTGATCAGCACCTCCACCGCGCCGAGGGAGGTCGTGACCTGCTTGAGCAGCTCCTCCCCGCTCTCCCACTCCCCTGCGTGGTACCGCAAGGCCAGGACCCTTCGACCCGTACTCTCGCCGATCTCGTCGGCAGATTGCCGACAGGAGTCGAGGTCCCGACTGGCGATGACCACGCGCGCGCGCCGGGCAGCGAAGCCCTCTGCCATGGCGCGCCCGAGACCACGGCTGCCACCCGTGATGAGGACAACTTTGTCCTCGAGGCCGAATTCGGATGGTTGCGATAACTGCATATGTTGATCATAGTAAGCACTGCCGGTCTCGTCCACCCAAGACGCTCCAAGCAGACAGGAGTCACCTGCGTGCCCTCGACCAACACCCGGGCGACCCCGGATCTGGACACGCTCTTGTCCCTCGACGGCGGCACGCAGACAGCGATCGTGACGGGCGAGGAGCGCTGGACACGCGCGGAGCTCGATCACTGCGTCAGCGCGCTCGCCGCCACGCTCAGTGCAGACGGCGTGGACCGCGGTGACCGTGTCGCGCTCGTGTCGAAAGATCCGATCACCGTGCTCGCGATGATGTTGGCGGCACTGCGACTGGGAGCGGTGACCGTCCCGATCAACTGGCGCTCATCTCCGCAGGACGCCGCACGGGTCATCGCGGACGCGGACCCGATCCTGGCCCTGGGCGACGAGGACCTGGCCACCACGGCGCAGGTCGGCGCCGTCGCGCTCCCCCTGGGTCGGCGACGGTTCTCCGCATGGGTCGATGGGCGCGACCCCATCGGCGCGTCCGGAGCCCAGGACCCCGACCGACCGGCTGTGCTGATCTACACCTCCGGCACCAGCGGTGACCCGAAAGGCGTGGTCCTCACCGCCGACAACCTCGCCCACAAGGTCATCGGGACGCAGGACGACTGGGGCGTGCGTGCCACCAGCGTGAGCCTGCTCGCGACCCCGCTGTTCCACATCGGCGGACTGTCCTGGGCCCTAGTCGCCCTCGCAGCCCGCGCACCGCTGATCGTTCCGGACCCCGCGCGGGGTCGGACGCTGCGATCGACGATCGAGGAGCACCAGGTGACCCACGCCTTCCTGGTGCCCAAACTGCTGACCGACCTCGTCCAGGACCACGCGAGCCGGACCGGACCACCAAGCCCGATCGAGATGGTGCTCTGTGGCGCCGCCCCCGTCAGCATCGCCCTGCAGCGACAGGCGATCGACGTGCTCGGGTGCAGGCTGCTCCAGGTCTATGGACTAACCGAGACGACTGGCTCCGTCACCCAACTCGACGTGGCTCGGGCGATCGCCGGCCCCGACCCCGACCAGGCACTGGCGTCCTGTGGCACACCCTTTCCCTGGGTGGGGCTGGACATTCGGGACCCCCACGACGCGTCGCCACTCCCGCCCGGCGAGCACGGCGAGATCTGGATCTCCTCGGCCCAGAACTGCGCCGGTTACTGGCGACGTCCGACGGCCTCCGCGGAACTGCAGGTGAACGGATGGCTCCGCACGGGCGACGCCGGTCACCTGGACGAGGACGGGCGGCTGCACATCACCGATCGCCTCAAGGACGTGATCATCTCCGGTGGCGAGAACATCTACTCGGTCGAGGTCGAGCGCGCGCTCCAGTCCATGCCAGCCGTCCGCGATGCCGCCGTCGTGGGGCGTCCCGACCACGAATGGGGCGAAACCGTGGTCGCCGTGGTCGAGCTGCATGACGATGCCGCGCTCGATCTGACGGAGGTCGCCGACCATGTGGGCCGACAGATCGGACGGTTCAAGAGACCCCGCGACCTCGTCGTCGTGGACGAACTTCCGCGTAACGCCACCGGAAAGATCCTGAAAGCGGAGGTACGCCGGATGGTCTCCACACACCAGAAAGGAACGGCATGAACGATCCCGAGTTCCGGATCCTGTCCTTCGTCAATCACATCCCTCCCGCCGAGGGCATCGAGGAACACATCGAGCGCGCTTTCTCCTGGGGGGTCGACGCCGTGGTCGCCCAGGGCACCGGCAGCGACTGGGGTCCGTTCTGGCTCGGATCCGGGCGTCAGGTCGAGTCCGACGTGGCTCGCAACGTGCTGCCGTACGTGCGGGCTGCCCAGCGCCACGGGGTGCCGTTCATCTTCTCCTTCGGCATCGCCGGCGGGAACGTGCATCTCGACAAGTGCCTCACCGAGTTCCAGCGAGTGTGCGCCGCGGACGGACTCGACCTCGAGATCGCCGTGATCCGTTCCGAGCTGACGTCCGACGAGCTCGCCGAGAGGATTCGTACCGGACCACCCGTTCTTCCCGCCGCCGACGACCCCAGCCTCGCGCCGCACCTGAAGCCCGGCGACGCACTCGCCGCCACCCGCCTGGTCGCACTGATCGGTCCCGAACCGATCCAGGAGGCGCTGCGTGCCGGTGCCGACGGCGTGATCACGGGGCGAGCGCTGGATATCGGCCTGTTCATGGCTCCCGCCATGAACGCGGGAGTACCCATCGCGGTGGCGGCACATGCCGCCAAGCTGCTCGAGTGTGGCGGGCTCGCCCTCGAGCCCGGGGACTCCGCCAACTGCATGTGGGCGCGCATCGACCGTGACTCGGTCGAGGTCCGGTCGCCGAACCCGGCCGCACGACCGACAGTCGCAAGCCTGGTGTCACACGGCTTCTACGAGCGGTCCCACCCTTATACCGAGGACAACCCTGGTGGCACCCTCGATCTGAGCGATGTCGTCTACACCGAACTCGACGACGGCGGCGTCCGAGGTGTCGGGGCCCGGTGGATCCCAGCGCCGTACACCTTGCTCATCGAGGGTGCACAACACGTCGGCTACCGGTCGATCTCGGTGCTCGGCGTGCGGGACCCGGCCCTGCTCGCGCAGGCGCGTGCGTGGAGCGACGCCGCCCAGACGCAGACCCGCGCACGCTACTCCGAGGAGTTCGCGGACGACCGCGCAGCGCTGACCACCCGCATCTTCGGACTGGATGGCGTGTTGGGCTCTCTGGAGCAGGAAACGACAGTGACCGGGCACGAAGCAGCAGTCATCGTCGATGTCGTCGCAGAGAGCCAGGAACTTGCCGATCAGATCGGCTACCACGCTTTCATCCGCCTCTTCATCGGTCCCTACCCGGGACGCAAGACAACGGCCGGAAACGCCGCGGCCCCCTACATGCCCGTGGTCATCCCGGTCGGCGAGGTGTTCAGGTTCGGGATCTATCACCTGCTGCCGTTGAACGACCCGTGCGCCCTGTTCCCCTTCGTCGTGCAGCACTTCGGAACCACCACGACCCAGGAAGGCACGGTGCTGTCCAATGCTGCTCGATGAGGCCGCCCGGGTGATCCGGAGCAAGAACGCAGGACCCTTCACGTTGACCATCGACATCTTCTTCGACTCCGACGACGGTTATGCCCGAGCCAAGGACAGCCATCTGCTCACCCCGGACGGAGTGGCAGCCACCTACGGCGTGCCGACCGAGACGGTCAAGGGCGTGTGGTGGGACGAGCGAGTCCGAGCAGCGAAGGTCTCGCTGCGACGCTGGTCATCCAGCGCGGACCCCTTCTGCTCCGACATGTTCGGCGCGCACCTGCACGTGCCGCTCGCCCGCAGTGAGCTCTGACCAGGCGACTTGCAGTCCCTCCTCGACGGCGGCGACACGTGGTCGGTGAGCTGACCGCAGCCCGCGTCGCCCAGCGGCTGAACGCTCGCATCTGCACGAGACGTAGCCCCCGCCTGGTCCCTCCCCTACCGGCAGAGACCGGAGTATCTTCGATAGAAGAGTCACTCAGCAGAAGGAGGGCATCGGTCATGTCCCTGACTCTTCTCATGATCTGGTTCATCGCAACTGGGGTGATCACGGTCGGCATCATCGTCGCGCTGACGTTGCGCAGTATGGGCTTCTTCGAGCATCACCCGCACGGCTACGTCCATCAGTTCCCGAACGAGCCGACCTCACGCAAGACCTACGACTACAACCACGACCTCGAGGCGCACACCCAGACCCTCGGGTCTGGCGGACACCGACTCTCTCTGTGGCACCGACACGCGGCGTAAGGCACGGATAGGGCGCCTGGTCAGGAGCCGAACGCCGGCTTCTCCTTGGCGAGGAACGCGCGCACGCCCTCGGCGAAGTCGGGGCCGCCGTACACCTCGCGCAGCAGCTCCTCCTCGCCCTCGATCGAGGCCTCGGCCGCGGCAGCGCGGGTGTTCAGCTGGTGCTTGGTGGTCTCGATGGTGGCGCGCGAGGCCTGGGCGATGCCGGCGGCCAGGTCGGCGACCTCGGCGTCCAGGGCAGTCGCATCGTCGACCACCGAGGCCAGCGCACCCACGCCGTGGGCGCGATCGGCGCCGACGAGTCGTGAGGCGAGCAGCATCTCGCGGGTCAGCGACTCGCCGAAGATCGCCTGGCAGCGGTAGAGCACCGTGCCGGAGAGGGCGTTGCCCAGCGTGCGCGCGATCGGATAGCCGAAGCGCGAGGACGCCGTGGCGACGCGCAGGTCGCAGTGGGTGGCGACGGCCAGGCCGCCGCCGACCGCGACGCCGTCGACCGCCGCGATCGTCACCTGCGGCAGCGTCCAGAGCCGCTCGAACATCTCGCGGATCCAGTTCTCGTAGTCGACCGCGTCGGCCTCGACGAAGTCGCTGATCTCGTTGCCGGCGGCGAACGCCTTGCCTCCGGCGCCGCGCAGCACGACCACCCTCACCGACCGGTCGTCGGCCGTCTTCTCCCACAGCGTCCGCAGGTCGCCGTACATCTGCTTGGTGAAGGCGTTGCGGCGCTCGGGCCGGTTGAAGGTCACCTCGAGCACGCCCGGGCCGAGGCGGTCGCGGTCGATCAGCAGGTCGTCGTCGCTCACGGCGAGAGGGTACGACGGGCCGGGGCCAGTCTCAGCAGCAGGTCACGCAGCGGCAGCCAGGCGGTGGCCGTGCCCAGCGCGACCCCGATCGAGTTGGCGACGGCATCGTGCCAGTCCATCGTGCGGTCGCTGGTGAGCGTGCCCTGCCCGATCTCGAGCCCGACGCCGAGCAGCACCAGTCCCGCCGCGGCGAGGAGGAGCGGCCGGCCCGGGCGGAACACCTGCACCGCCACGAGCGCCAGGCCACCGTAGGTGAGCCCGTGCATCCACTTGTCGCTGGCGGGGATGTCGGGACCCGAGGCCGGCGGCCCGAGCGAGACGGCGATGGTGGCGGCGATCAGCACGAGCCAGATGCCCAGCCAGAGCCAGGGCAGGCGGAGGTCCTTCACAGCGCGATGCTCGCCTTCCGCTCGCGCAGCACGACCGCGGCGATCACGCCCGCGACGGCCCCGAACAGGTGTCCCTGCCAGGACACGCCGGGCTGTCCCGGCAGCACGCCCCACAGCACGCTGCCGTAGACGATCAGCACGACGACGCCGATGCCGATCTCCTTCGGGTCGCGGTCGACGAACCCCTGGACGACCAGGTAGGCCACCCACCCGAAGATCACACCGGACGCGCCGAGGTGCACGCTGTGGCCGCCGGCCAGCAACCACACCGCGAGACCGCCGACGAGCCAGATGATCGCTGTCGCCGCGAGGCCGCGAGCGAGGCCGGTGGCGAGCGTCAGGAAGCCGAGCACCAGCGCCGGCAGCGTGTTGGCGAGCAGGTGGTCCCAGCCGCCGTGCAACAGCGGCGCGGCGAGGATGCCGACCAGGCCCTCGTCGCTGCGGGGGCGGATGCCCCAGCGGTCGAGCCGGTGGGACGCCGCGACGTCGATGACCTCGATCGCCCACAGCAGGACGACGAAGCCGCCGGCCGCGAGCGCGGACACCTGCCAGGCGGGGCGGTCGGACCGGGCGAGGCTCATGGGAGCAGTCTGCCGGGTCACCCCCACACGGCCACCCAGTACTGCACGCCGAAGGGCGCGTCGTCGTAGCGCACGTCGGCCTCAGCCAAGCGGGGCAGCCCAGCGAGGCAGGCCGTGTCGGCCCACAGCTCGGTCGCCAGCTCCTGGTCGATGCCGGAGAACGACTCACGCAGGGTGGCGTCGAACGCCTCGGCCCGCGGATCGAGGTGGCCGGGGGCCTTCTCGGTGCGCGTGGCCGAGCCGTTGCCGACCACCAGCACGCCGGACTCGGCCGAGGTCACCACCGTGGCCCCGACCGCCCGAACCAACCCGGCGCCCACGCGAACCCCCGATGCTCCCGAGGCCTCCACCCGCACCCGGGGGCCCAGCTCGCCGACCGCCGTCAGGCAGGCGGCGCGCAGCTCGGCGACCGGGTCGTCGATCGAGGCGTACGACGGCAGCAGGGCCAGCACGCCCGGCACCAGCGCCACCGGCGGCGTCACTGCAGCCCCCGGATCGCCCGCAGCGGCGGCCGTCTGCCGGCGATGGACCACACCATGTCGACGGTCTGCCGGGTCTCGACCACCTGGTGCACGCGGTAGATGCGGGCACCGGCGAGGGCGCAGACGGACGTGGCCGCGAGGGTTCCGACCAGCCGCTCGCCGACGTCGAGACCGAGGGTCTCCCCCACGAAGTCCTTGTTGGAGAGCGAGACCAGCACCGGCCACCCGGTCGCCACCATCTCGTCGATGCGTCGGGTGACCTCGAGCGAGTGGAAGGTGTTCTTGCCGAAGTCGTGAGCGGGGTCGATGACGATCGACTCCCGCGCCACGCCCGCCGCCAGCGCGCGCTCGGCGTACGCGACGGTGTCGTTGGTGGCGGCCGCCACCACGTCGTCGTACTCGATGCGGTAGGGGCGGGTACGGGGCGTGACGCCACCGGTGTGGGTGCAGATGATGGCGGCGTCGTGGGCGGCCGCCACGTCGACGAGCTCGGGGTCGGCGCCGCCCCACGCGTCGTTGAGGACGTCCGCCCCCGCGGCACAGACCGCGTCGCCGACCTCCGCTCGCCAGGTGTCGACGGAGATCACCACGTCGGGCCACTGCTCGCGCACCCCGGCCACGAAGTCGACGACCCGCGCCTTCTCCTCGGCCGCCGAGATCTCGACGCCCGGCGCGGCCTTGATCCCGCCGATGTCGACGATCTCCGCTCCCTGGCCGACCACCTCGGCGACCCGCGCGAACGCGGCGTCCTCGCCCCAGGTGGCGCCCTTGTCGAAGAACGAGTCGGGCGTGCGGTTGACGATCGCCATCATCAGCGCGTCGTCGTCCCCGAACTCCTGTCGGCCCAGCCTCATCACAGATGCACCTCCGCGGGCGGCCGCTCGACGAGGGGGACGACGCGGTCGAGCGGCTCGAGCCCGCGCAGGAACTGCCGCAGCACCGCCTCGTGCTCGGGCCTGTCCGGCGTGCCGGCTCGTGCCAGCGCCGCGGCGATGATCTGCGTCGCCATCCCCCCGAGGTCGCGCAGCGCCTGGTGCCGGTGCGCGCGGACGCCGAGGTCGACCTGCGCGATCGCCTCCACCCCGGCCATGCCGACCGTGTCGACGAGCGAGGCCAGCTCGACCGCGTACCCGGTGGGCACCGACAGCCCGGCGAACCACGACCGACGCACCGCCCACTCACCGGCGAGTGGCTGCACGAGGTCGCCCAGCGAGGGGAAGAGCAGCGCGATCAGTGGCCTCGCGACGAGCTCGGTGACCCGACCTCCCTCGAGGGGGCCGTCGCTGCCGGGGCGGTCGTAGAAGCCCTTGACCAGCTGCACCTGCGGTGCCGTCAGCAGGGGCCCGAGCAGGCCGGGCACGAAATGGGTGTCCCAGTCGTGGAGGTCGGCGTCCATGAACACGACCAGCTCGCCGGAGGTGACGAACAGCGACTTCCACATCGCCTCGCCCTTGCCGGGGTGCGATCCCAGGTCGGGGCGGATGTCGACCGACCGGTGCACACGTGCCCCTGCCGTCGAGGCCACCTCGAACGTGTCGTCGACGGAGTCGCTGTCGATCACGACGATCTCGTCGACCAGCTGCACGGTGTCCATCAGCGCCTCGCGCACCCGGGTGACGACCTGCCCGACGGTGGCGGCCTCGTTGCGCGCGGGGACGACGAGACTGACCCGCTGCTCCTGCTCGTCCTTGGCCAGCAGCAACGCCTCGAGGCTCCAGTCGTCCCAGTGGGCGGCGCGGATCCCCATGTCCGCAACCTACCGCCAGCCCGAGCGGCCGATCCGAACCGACCCCACGACGTGCGGTTCGGTGTTACCGTCGGGTTCGGTCTCGGGACACACGGGAAGCTCCCTCCCCCTGGAGTCCGCATGACAATCCGCCGTTTCCGCCGCAAGATCCGTTGCCTGATCCGCTACGGCCCCCACGGCTGCCCGCACATCGAGCGGCACTCCCGTCGTCCGCGCAAGCCCGTCAAGCGGACGTCGACACCACCGCCCCTTCCGCCGCTGCCGTCCCAGGGACGCCACGTCAAGGGCTGACCGGCGCAGGCTCACCGCCGCAGCATCTGTGCGACACCCCGGGCCAGCGCCGTGGCGTAGCGCTTGCGTCCCTTCGGCGAGCTCATCAGCGCCGCCTCCTCGGCGTTGCGCATGTTGCCGAGCTCGACCATCACGGCCGGCACGTCCGAGAGGTTGAGGGTGCCGAGGTCGGTGCGGGCGTCGATGCCGTCGACTCCGCGGTAGGTCGAGGTCTCGAATCCGTCTGCCACGAGCCGATCACGGACGACGCGCGCGAAGCGACGTGACGGCCGCACGATGTCGTCGGTCCAGCCGGTGAGCTCACCGGGCCGGATCACGTGGAACCCGCGGTCGGCGTCCGAGAGCGAGCCGTCGGCGTGGATGCTCAGCCGGAGGTCGGCGTCGGGCCCCGCCGTGCCGGGGTTCCCGATGGTGCCCCGCTCATCGACACACGGGCCCCACGCCTGGTCGCTGTCACTCTCGCGGGTGAGCAGGACCCGCGCCCCGCGGCGCTCGAGCTCGCGCCGCAGCAGCTGGGCGACCTGCCACACGAAGGTCGCCTCCGGATACCCGTCGTTCGTGGACGTGCCGGTGGTGTTGCAGGCCTTGGTGAAGCCGCCCGCATCGACCGGCGCGTTGATCTCGGTGGGGAAGTTCCGGTTGCCGAGCTGATGCCCCGGGTCGAGGACGACGACCCGCCCCGCCAGCGGACGCCGAGCGGTCGCCGCCCCCGCCCCGGAGCCGGATGCCGAGGGAGTCGCGCTTTGCCGCAGATGGGCGTCCGACGCCGGCTCCGCACCGGTGCCACAGCCACCCGCCAACACGACCATCGCTGTCAGGGCACTGGCCAGCGAGCGGGTCGACAACACCCCATCACCCTACGGAGCACACACGGATCAAGCCCGCGTAGCCCCCCCGGCTGCCGACCCGTCTCGGAAACCCCCCCATTTCGGGCATGCGTCGAGCCGCCGCCGACCCTAAGGTCACGTTCAGGGGGAATCGTGGTTCGAGAGGTGGGCGCGTGAGCGACACGGTCGTCCGGTTGCCCGGCATGGGTGGGTCCATCGACGCAGACCCCACGGTCACGTCTTCGCCCACGCCGCTGGCGACCCGAAGAAGTCCCCGAGCGACCCGGACGCCGTGGTGGGCCGAGCCGGTCACGTTGACCGTGGTCGATGTCGCGATCGCCGCTCTGGTCGCGGTTCCCGCACGTCTGCTGTGGCTGGAGACGCCCGTTCTCGCGGTCGCCCTGCTGGTCGTGTGTTGGGCTGCCCTTCTCGCCCTGTTGCGGGCCGTTGAGGCGAGCCTGGTCGAGAGCCGGGTCGTCGTGTGTGCCCGCGTGGTGCGGGCTGCCGGATTGCTCGTGATCGTCGGCGCGGTCTTCGCACTCGTCAGTCCCACGTTCGAGCGATCGGGCGAGGTCGTGACCGTGGCGGCGCTCTGGGCCGCGGCGTCATGTGTCCTGAGAACCATGGTGCCGCACCTCGGCGCCGGGCGCAGCCGCTCCGGTTTGCCGCTGGTGGTCGTGAGTGCCGGAGCCGACCACCGCACCAGAGCCGTCGCAACGCTGGAGCATCGGCTGGGCAGGAGCCTCCCTCTCATCGAGGTCTCGCCGGACGGCGATGCAGCGGTCGCTGATCGGGTGGCGGCGGTGGCTCTCGACGTCGAGGCCGGCGCCGTGGTCGCCTTTCCCGGCGGAGGTCTGGACGCCGCGACCCTGCGGCGGATGCAGTGGGAGCTGGAGCGGGTCCGCCTCCCCCTCTTCATCGACCCCGGCGTGCTCGGTGTTGCGCCGAGCCGTCTACAACCCTCGGCGATCGGCGATCTGACGCTGGTACGGATCCGGGGCATCCACCGCGCCGGACTGGCCTGGCACCTGTGGGGGGTGATCGGGCGACTCGGCGCGGGCCTCGGGCTCCTGCTGATCCTCCCTGCGCTGCTGGCGATCGCATTCGCGATCACGCGGACCTCGCCCGGCGCCGCCATCTATCGGCAGAGCCGCGTCGGCAGAGATGGTCGCGAGTTCACGATCTTCAAGTTCCGCACCATGACGGCCGCCGCCGCTCGTCCCGACGACGGCGAGAACGAGTTCGACGGCGTGCTCTTCAAGATCCGCCTCGACCCACGGGTCACTCCGCTCGGCCGTTGGCTGCGCCGCTATTCGATCGACGAGCTACCCCAGCTCATCAACGTCGTTCTCGGCGACATGCGCCTGGTCGGCCCCCGCCCAGCGCTGCCCGACGAGGTCGCACAGTATGTGGACGACGACCACCGCCGCCTCGCTGTCCCACCCGGTCTCACCGGGCTGTGGCAGGTCTCCGGCCGCTCGGACCTCACCTGGGAGGAGTCCGTGCGCCTGGATCAGCACTACGTCGACAACTGGTCCCCCACCCTCGACCTGATCATCCTGTGCCGCACGGTTCGCGCCGTCCTCGGCCACCGAGGGGCCTACTGACGAGCACACCGTCGGCCCAGCCGGCCCGATTGGCCAACCCGACGGCGGCGATCTGCGAAGAGACGCCCAGCTTGGCGAGGATGGCCTTGACGTGGGAACGCACGGTGGCCTCCGACACGACGCTGGCGCGGGCCACCTCACGGACGGACCGCCCCAGTCGCAGCTGGGCCAGCACCTCCCGCTCGCGGCAGGTCAAGCTCTCCAACAGCGCCCGCTGCTCCTCCACCTCCGCACGCTTGTCCTCCCACCGGGTGAGCAGCTCCTCGCGCTCGGCGGCGTCGACCACCGGGAGGCCCTCATGGATCCGGCGCACGACGGAGAGCATGTCGTTGAGCGGCTGGGTCTTGGCGATCGTCCGCCGGGCGCCCGCGCGCATGCACTCCCCCCAGCGCGACCGATCGGTCGAGGAGGTCACCACCACGACGTTGGCGCCCGTGGCGGCGATCGGATGGATCAGCCGGGCACCGTCGCCGAAGATCCCGAGGTCCAGATCCAGCAGTACCACGCGTGGCTGGAGCCGGGCGACGGCTGCGACGAGGTCCGTGATCCGCGCGAATCCGGTGGGAGGCGAGAGCCATCGGGCGTCGTACCCCTCGAGGTTCAGGGCGAGCTCGAGGGATTCTGCGAAGACCACGTGGTCTTCCACGATCACCACCCGGGATCGTGTCCGGGTAGCAGCGGCAACAACAGTCATCTCAGGTCCTCACTCAGTAAGGGAAGCTCAATCACAAAAGTGGTTCCCGAGACGTTCATGTCGAGACGAAGCGAATGTCCGCTCGTCGTCACCAGCTGGTGGGCGAGGTACAGCCCGATGCCCTTGCCCTTCGAGTCTGCACCCCGACCACCCCATTCGAACAGCCGACGGCGGACTTCTGCGGGGAGACCGGGCCCGTTGTCGCGAACCGTGATCTCGAGCGATCCCGCCTTCCGGCCCACCTCGACGGTGATCTCCGAGTCCGGTGCATGGCGAGCAGCGTTGTCGACCAGGATGTTGATGACCTCGGCCATGGCATCCGCGTCGCCGCGCGCGACGTCGCCGGTCGGCTCCCAGTGGACACGTCGCTGAAGCACCTGGTGGGAGGTCACGATCGGCCGGATCACGTCATCCACGTTGAAGATGGCGAGCGTGCGCGACGGCGGAGTCTCCGCAGTCAGGTGCGGCCGGTCCCGCCCCAGCAAGCGGGCCAGGCGATGCGACTCGCTCTCCAGCATCTGCTCGAGCCGGTGTCGTTGCTCCGGACTCAGGTCACGGTCGCCGTTGATCAGCGTCGAGGCGAAGGCGAGGCCCGCGAGCAGCGGTAGCCGTCGACGATCTCCTCGACGTGGTTCTCCTTCTCGAACCGGGCAACGACCAGGTGGAACCCGTGAGCCCGGACGCCGAGCTCGGCGAGTCGGTCGGCGCGGGGCTCGGCCTGGATCGGCGCGCCGTACGACAACAGCTCGGTGGCCGCCCCGAACTCGCGCTCGTAGTAGTCGACGATGCCCAGCGCGTCGGCGATGAGCGCGTCGCTCCACCGGACGGCGTACGACTCGGCCCATCGGTAGTAGCGCCGGCCGACCAGGCCCCACTTGGCACGCTGCCATTCGAGGCCGTCGACATGCACGGCGACCGGAGTATGGCTCGCACGCAGCATCGGCAGGAACGGGGCGTTGGCGGCGTTGAAGACCAGGGCCACGTCGAAGTGGCGATGAGTGAGCAGGTGGAGTGAGGACAGCGCGGTGTGGCTCAGCGTCTCGACGGCCCTGCCCTTCACGCTGGGCAGCTGGACGAGCGTCATGCCGAGGTGGGTGCGGGCCGCGGACCGTCCGCCGCCCCGACAGTAGACCGTCACCTCGTGGCCGCGGGTCACGAGTCGTCGACCGATCTCCTCGACGGCGGTCTCGAAGCCGCCGTAGTGGGCCGGCACCCCGCGGGTGCCCAGCATGGCGATGCGCATGTCAACACTCCTGTCGATCGAGGGCGCGGAGCTCGCGCCACCACTTGGCCCAGGCAAGCGCGAGGAAGGCGAGATTCGCGGCGGCCAGCAACGTGTACGCCGCCAGGAAGACGGGCGGCCACGCGAGCAGCACGAACGTCCAACAGATCAGGCCGTAGTCGTTGGGCAGCACGAGCCACTCCCGCAGTGGCCCCTCGGCCGTCCGCGACGGCGCCGCCGAGCCCGTGCGCGATCGCAGGTGCGGCAGGGTGAGAATGCCGAAGTAGAGCGTGATGTCGGCGACGAGGAACGCCATCGGCACCAGCAGCACCACGTCGCGGACGAGGCCGTCGGGTTCCGGGGGCCAGCGGTAGAACGACACCAGCACGGCCAGGTGCAGCAGACAGGTCTTCACGCAGTCGACGGTGTGGTCCAGCCATTCGCCACTGAGCGAGCCCACCCCCCGGAGCCGGGCGAGCTGCCCGTCCGCCGAGTCCATGACGTAGCCGGCCGCCAGCAGCACGGCCACCGCCAGTCCGACCCGAAGCGAGGGCTCAGCCATGAACAGCAGGGTGAGACCGAGGGCGCTGAGCAGGGCGCTGATGGCGGTGGCGGCATTGGGTGACAGCCCGACGAGCGCGCCCGCGGCAGCCACCCGTCGCGCTGCCGGCCGATTGATCCTGCGGGAGTAGGCCGGCGTACCGACCGGGCTCTTCTGTGCCGTGGCGAGGACGGCGCGGTGCTCCCGATATCGGCTGAGCCAGCCGGCCTCGGGTGACCGTGCGGCCGCATGCGGCGCCACCGAATCCACCACCATTCCAGCTCCTCGCCGATCGAGTCCGCCTGCCTCAGGAGGAGGCTGATCGGAACGTAGGGACCGGCGAGCCGCGGTGACGCACAGCCGGGAGGAGATGGCCAATATTGGGGGGACGGCTCCGCCCTGCAGCGCCGGCGATCCTCCGAGGGCCTTCACTGCACGCCATGCCGTCCAACCGCACCGTGCTCGTCGCGAACCCGTCGGCCGACATCTACGGCGCCGACCTGCAGATGGTCGAGAGCGCGGCGGCACTCGTCGCGAGGGGATGGCGGGTGGTGGTCGTCGTACCGGCACTCGGTCCTCTTCAGGCACGATTGAGCGAGCACGGCGTGCAGACGGTGATGCTGCCGGGCCCGGTGCTGCGGCGCGCGGACCTCTCGCCGCGAGGGACGGCGGTGCTGGCCTCGTCGCTGCCCGGGTCGCTGGCGCGGATGCGGCGGCTGGTTCGCGAGATCGCGCCCGATCTGCTCTACGTCAACACCATCACCGTGCCGTGGTGGCTCCTCGTCGCCCGCCGATGCGGCGTCCCGTCGGTCTGCCACGTCCACGAGGCCGAGGCAGCGGATCCTCGGTGGCTTCGCCGTGCGCTCGCCGCTCCCTTGTTCCTCGCCGACCGCGTGATCGTCAACAGCCGCTCGACCGATGCGGTGATCTGCGGAGCCGCACCCGGCCTCGCCGCCCGGCGGCGGCTGGTGCACAACGGCGTTCGTGGGCCCGACGTCCGCCCGCGCCCGCGGACCCCCGATGGCACCTTCCGCCTGATCGTCGTGGGCCGTCTCTCGCCCCGCAAGGCGCCCGATGTGGCGCTGGAGGCGCTGGCCCTGGTGCGGCGGAGCGGGCGCGACGCCGAGCTGGAGCTGTGCGGCACACCGGGCGCGGGCCACGAGGGGTTCGCAGCCCGGCTGCGGTGGCGCGCCCTGCAGTCGGACCTGCGCGGTCGTGTGCGCCTCTCCGGTTACGTCTCCCCTGTGTGGCCGGCGCTCGCGCGCGCCGATGCCCTGGTGGCCCCGTCGCTCGGCGAGTCGTTCGGCAATGCCGTCGTCGAAGCACAGTTGGCCCGCCGTCCGGTGATCGCCACCTCGGTGCAGGGCCACCAGGAGACTGTCCGCGACGGCTCCTCGGGCCTCCTGGTGCCACCGCAGGATCCGCAGGCACTCGCGGCGCGGATCACCGACCTGATGGACGATCCCGCCCTGGCCCGCGATCTCGCCGACGGCGGCCTACGGCGCGCGCGGGCCCACTTCGGGATGGCGCGGTACGGCGACGAGATCGCCCAGGTGCTCGACGAGCTGGTCCCGTCGCCGGTGGTCGAGGACGTTGCCAGACCCCCGGCGGTCGAGGAGGTTGCGCAGCAACCGTCACGAGACCCCGCCGGCATCTAGGCGGTCAGCTCGCGCAGCACGCGGCGCAGCAGGGTGCTGCAGGTCTGCTCGGTGTAGGGGAAGTAGACGACCTCGACACCGACGGTGGCCATCTGATGCTCGAGGACGGTCCCCTTCGACGTCCCCTCCCAGTCGTCGCCCTTGAAGATGCGGTGGAATCGCACCGCCTGCCAGGCGATCAGCTTGTCGGGCACGGTCTCGATGTGGATGGCGTCGACCACGCCGATCGCGCCGACGATCTCCACGCGCTCGGCGAGCGGGATCACCGGGTCGATCCCCTTCGCCCGGCGACACATCTCGTCGGACACGACGCCCGCTACCAGGCGATCGCACTGCGCCCGGGCGCGTTCGAGGATCCTCAGGTGACCGACGTGGAAGAGGTCGTACGCACCGGGTGCGTAGCCCACGATCGTCCTCATGCCGCGCGAACCTAGGCAGCACCGTGCCCAGTGGAGACGGGCCGTGGCCGGACCTCCCCAAAACAGGTGCCGTCGTGCCTCACGCGTACCCGAGCACGTCCTTGCGCTTCTCACCCCACGCGAGCGCGGACGCGATGGCCTCGTCGAGCGACAGCTCGGTCTTCCAGCCCAGCAACCGGTGTGCCTTGTCGGCGTTGGCGAAGGCGCCGGCCGCGTCGCCCGGCCGCGCGGGGGCCTCGGTGACCGGGATCGGCTTGCCGACCACGCGCTCGACGGCGGCGAGCAGCTCGCGCACGGTGACGCCGTCCCCGCCCCCGAGATTGATGTAGCTGAAGGTGGCGGACTCCTTCTCCAGCACCCGGTCGAACTCCTCGACGGCGCGCACGTGCGCACGCGCGAGATCCCAGACATGGACGTAGTCGCGGATGCCGGTGCCGTCGCGGGTGGGGTGGTCGGTGCCGGTGATGGTGAAGCTCTCGCGCTGGCCGAGCGCGGTCTGCGCCATCAGCGGGACGACGTGCGTGGCGTCGCGCAGGTGGTAGCCGGTCTCGAGGTCGGGGTCGGCGCCGATCGGGTTGAAGTAGCGCAGGATGATCGCTCGCAGGTCCGAGGCC
>Ga0164243_10006067_pt1 | contig 18390 bp, 15 predicted proteins | sample OricompcompostOP_FD_108781 | JGI IMG/M metagenome (GOLD analysis project Ga0164243, IMG submission 108781) | Organic Plus compost microbial communities from Emeryville, California, USA - Original compost - Organic plus compost (OP) | ecosystem: Engineered > Solid waste > Mixed feedstock >... | reverse complement strand
GTGGGGTGCACGGTGCGCACCCGCCGGCGTTCGGCGTAGAGGCGGGCGGCGTCGGGGTCACCTCGACGCAGCATCAGGCTGGCCTCGGCCTGCCAGGGCTCGTGGAAGCGGTGGACCTGGTCGAGGCGGTGGGCGGGGAGGGTCTCGCACCAGTGGGCGAACATCCCGCCCCGGGCGACAGCGGGCAGCTGTTCGGGATCTCCGACGCACACGACTCGCCACTCCTTGGTTCGGGCGAGGGTCACGAGCCGGTCGAGGTCAGCGGTGGCGGCCATGCCGGCTTCGTCGAGGATCACGGTGGTCCCGGCCGGTGCCCGCTGGGTGCGCGGGTCGACGAGGAGCTTGGCCAGCGTCATCGCCGGCGCCCCGGTCTCGTGGCTGAGGACGTCGGCGGCCTTGCCTGAGGGAGCGAGCCCGATCACCGCCCGCCCCTCGGCGTGGAGCTGACGGACGGCGCGACCGAGCACGGTGGTCTTCCCGCTCCCGGCCGGCCCGACCACGAGCACCAGACCGTCTGTTCCGGCGACGGCTGCAGTCGCGGCGACCAGAGGATCGACATCGGTGGAAGGGGTCTCGACATCGATCGATGAGGTGGCCCAGCCGATGAGAGCGTGCTCCTGGTCCCAGACCGTCCGGGTGGTGAAGCGCCGGTCGGTGACCGCTTCGCTGATCGGCCGGCCATCGCTCCGACACGGTCCGCCCGGCGCCGGCTCGGGGCCGAGGGGGAGGCAGCGGCCCACAGCGAGCTCGGTGAGCCGATCGACGAGTGCAGCGAGCTCGGCGGCGTCCCGGCTGACGTTGGGCGGGAGCAGCGGGGCGATGTGGCGGGACACATCAGCCGGGAGCCAGGCCGCCATCTCCTCCGACGCCCGCTGCAGCGCGGTGGCCACGATCGCGTCGGCGTCGAAGTCGACGAGGCCGGGGATGGGTGGACGAGGGTCAGCGAGCTGGGCGGGGTCGAAGCCGGCATCGAGCGCATGGCTCCGCCACTGCTCGTGTAGCTCCGGGGCGGAGACGCCGTGGAGCTTGCCGGGTCTACTCGCCGTGACCGCCCGCCGTTCGAGCATGGCGATGGTGCGGGGGTCGGGCTCGGCGCCGTCGTGCTCCTTACTCCACCGACCGATCAGCTCGGCGAGCTTGGTGGCCACCTGCTCGGACCGTTCCGAGAACAGGTCCCTGATCGACCCAGGGCACGACGGTGAGGTCGCTTTGCCCCTCACCCGGCTCGACCGGTGACCAGTCGAGGCCGAGCCGGGCGGTGATCCCGCAGCGCAGGGCGGCGTCGTAGACCCAGCTCATGGTGCGCTGCTGGCCCTTCAAGAACCTGGCGTCGAGCGACAACCACATCCCGCTCGGGTCCTGGACCTTGGCGGAGATGATGGCGTGGGTGTGCAGCTGAGGATCAACCGTGCGCGACGTGTGCTGACGAAACAGCGCCGCGGTGATGCCGAGGGTGTCGACCTGGTCGACGCCGTCGGTGCCGCGGCGGGTGACCGCACCGTGAGCTTCGAACCAAGCAAGGGTGGCGTCGACTGCGGCGTCGTGGGCGGCGAGGACCTCGGCCCGCGTCCACGGATCCGGGGTGAGCGCCCACAGTGCCGACACCGATTTCGGGGCCGAGAAGGTCGCGTCGAAAGCTCGGGCCGATTTCGCCCCGAACCCCCGGCCGAGCCGAGCCCCAGTGATCGGGTGACGGGACTCCAGCAACGCCCGCAGCTCGTCGCCGCCGACGTCGCCGTGGACGCCGAGTGCGGCTCGGCCGGCTCCCCACCAGCGGCCGGCTGGCTCGTCGGGGTCCAGGTAGTAGTTCACCGGACCCCGGCTCGAGCGACATGGCTTCCCCGCGTCTTCGGCGAGGCCGGCGTAATAGTCCAACAACTGGCCCACCCGTTCCGGCGTCCCCGCCTTCAGGGTCGTGCAACGCATCACCGGGACATTCCCGACTGGCTCAATGCACTCGTCTGTCCGATGTGGCACTAGGCCGTCGAGGAGGCCGAATCTCGCGTGAGAACGTGGCATCTCACCGGGCTGGAGCCTGGGACCGTGCGTGCTGAGGCTCGATCAGGGTCGGAGTGCCGGCGGGGGGTCGCCGGGGATGGGTGTCATTGGCGGTGTGCTCGCGGCAGACTGGAGCGGTGACCACCGGCCAGGAGCTGCTCGAGGAGTTCCGTCGCCAGCGGCGAGCGGGTGATGCCCGTCTCACAGAGGGCGACAAGGAGATCTTCCGGCGCGTCACCTCAGGCGACCTAGCCGACGAGCTCGCCGACTCGCTGACAGCGATCAGCGACGCCGACCCGTTGCTTGGCGGCGGCCCGGCATCAGACGACGACTGACACCGCTCAGCCGTGATCGTCGTCGACGAATACCTCGCTATTCGTTCGCTGCTGGGCGACCTGCCTGATGAGGTTCCCGACGAGCCGCTCGCCCTCACCGCGTCAGCGCACTGGCGCCTCCTTCAACGGGTGCACGCGCCCAGCGGCGGCCAGCTGTCGCAGGCCCTCTCGAAGCTCTCGCCCGGGGGTCGTGACGTGATCCGTCGACCAGCTCCGGCCTTGCTCGAGGTGCTCGACCCGCGACCGCTTCTCGACGAGGCCGCTCAGATCGCTGCCCGCTACGGCAACACCGGATTGCTGATCGCCGAGATGGCGACCGCAGGGCTCACCCACGGACGACAGCTCTGGTTCGGCAACCCTCGCAACATCGGAGTCCGCTTGGGAGAGATCGCCGACGACCTGGGCATCGCGATCCACGTTGCGACCTGAGCGCCACCACACGGTCACGACCAAAGCCCGGGCCACTTCAGTGGAATGTACGAAGGTGTTCGCCCGGTTCCTAGCACACGACGTCGTTGCGTCATGAGGTCGAAGGACTGACCTTCTTTCCACGATCTTTCGTAGAATGGCTTGAACGCGTTGACGGGGTAGGCATCGCTGTGTAGCGTCCGTCGCGACTAGAAGGTCGAGGTGAGATCATGCTCACGAGTCGGTTGGGTCCGCGAGCGCGGCATTTGATCGGACGACTTCTGGCGTCGGTTGGGCTGGCCACCCTGCTAGTGGTTCAGGCAGTGAGTTCGCCCCCTGCTGAGGCTCAGACTGGATCCTGCGTCAGTCCTCACTGCTATTCGGTCGGCCTGTGGCCTGGAGGGAATGGTCCATTTGGTCTTGGTGTCTTTGCTGGGGCGGGCGCTGTACTGCGGATACCCGCCAGCAGCGTTACCTCTCCATCCTCGAACTTCTTGGTAGTTGCCGATCTCTGGTACTTGTCGTCGCCCAACGTGAATCCCGGGGGCTTCATTGAAGTCGGCGCGATCCGAGGGATGCTCTGCTGCGGGGGAGGAACTCCGACATCGGCCGTGCGATGGTTCTGGGGAGATCTTCGACCGGGCTCGTCCTACTTTGCGCACTTCATCAACTACGCATCGCCTGGGGACTCAGCGTATGTGCAGATTGACAACACGGCGCCGAATACCTTCACCATCACCGGCGGCGGCTTCGTCGTGGGAACCAGCTACATCATGCCGTGCTGTGGCAGCAGACTTGACGTTGGAAGCGAGACCTACAACGCAGGTGGCGGCGGCGGCGTGGGTTCGCTCAGTGCGACGCATGCTGACAACCTCACGTTCAAGTCGCTCGGGGGGACATGGGCGGCATGGAACGCGTCTTACGCCGGATACATCACGCAAAACGTGAACAATCCACCCTATGGGGTCGGGGCGTGGTTCCCGGCAGGGAACTGGATCTATGGCTACTAGAAGGAAGCGGTATGCCCCTACGGCCGAGCCAAAGAGTGAAGGGAATAGCCCAATGGCTATCAGATCTCAAAGGACAGCGGGTCGGTTGGTTTGGTCGCTGGTCGGATGCCTTGTACTCGCTCTGATTCTTGCCTCTTGCGGCAACGATTCCCCAAGCGAGGGGACTGAGTCGACGACGTCAGTCGAGCTCGATTCGTTCGTGCAGCAAGCTGGGGAGTTCGTCGTGAACTTGACTGGAATGTCGCCTGGCGAGGGAGATGTATATGAAAGCACGCGCGGGGAGGCTCTCGAGGCTGTCGGATCTGGGTCCGTTGCGGAGTCCGCCTCGTCGGCGAGGGTCTATCTGGTCTCGTTCACCGGCGACTTCTCCCTGATAGGGGCCTCGAGGCCGGAGGGCGTCGAAGCTCCGCAGGCCAAGCAGGTTGTCGTGATCATCGACGCCACGACCGGGGACATGCTGGACTACGGAGGCTTGCTCGACCCAGTCGACCTCTCGATCCATCTCGACCCGATTCAGCAGGGCGTTGTAATCGAAACGAAGTAGCCGCACTGGGGTTCCAATCGGAGCGGGTGCCTGCTTCACGAGTAGAGGGATCGGCCCATCTCACCGGCCTTGGGTAGCTGCGCGTCAGATCGACCGGGGCTGGCGGGAACCTTCGACTCCTGAAGGTGAGCATGTACGACCGCCAGCTCAGGGTCAGTTCCTTGGGTCTTCCGCTTGCCTCCGGCCCAGATCCGCTGTGTGGGCAGCTCGTGGCCACCTCGTGCACTCAGCGCTGGTCCCACACCCGTCCCACAGATGCCGGCGAATGGGGGTCACTGGCGGTGACCAGCGGTGAACGCCCCACTACGCTGACCAGGATGTACTTCCTGGTCAGCGCACGATGGGTGGGCGCCCTCGGCAGGATTCGAACCTGCGCACACGGCTCCGGAGGCCGATGCTCTATCCCCTGAGCTACGAGGGCTTGGGGCACGGAGACCCTAGCCGAGCCAGGGGGAGGCTCCGCACGTCGGGCTCAGCCGCCGTCGACGACCTCCCGGCCGAAGGGCCACAGGGCCAGGACCGAGAGCTTGAACGCCTGCACCCCGAACGGGATGCCGATGATGGTGATGCAGAGCAGCGCGCCCGCCACCAGGTGGGCGAGGAAGATCTCCCAGCCGAACAGCACCAGCCAGAGGACGTTGAAGCCCACCTCGAGGCACCCGCCCTCGGGGCGTCGCACGACGTGGCGGCCGAAGGGCCACAGGGAGAACGCGGCCAGCTTGAAGGCCTGCACCCCGAAGGGGATGCCGATGATGGTGATGCACATCACCAGGCCGGCCAGGGCGTAGCCGAGGGCCAGCCAGATCCCGGCCAGCACGAACCACAAGATGTTCCCGATGGTCTTCACCGGGCACCCTCCCGTCTCGGTGGGACGAGCCTCCACCGGCGAGGCTCGTCGGCGCAGAGAGCCTAGGAGTGGTCGACCCCGACCGCGGTGAGCTTGTCCCGGAAGTCGGCGTAGCCCCGGTCGAGCAGGCCCACGCCGTGGATGACGCTCTCGCCCTCGGCGGCGGCGGCCGCCACCACGTACGAGAAGCCGGCCCGCAGGTCGGGAACGACGAGCTCGGCGCCATGCAGCTGGGTGGGCCCCACCACCACGGCCGAGTGGCGGTGGTTGGCGGCGCCGAAGCGGCAGCGGGTGGGGCCGAGGCACTCGGTGAACACCTGGATCTGGGCGCCCAGGCTGCGCAGGGCGTCGGTGTAGCCGAGGCGGTCCTCGTAGACGGTCTCGTGCACGACGCTGACGCCGTCGGCCTGGGTGAGGGCGGTGACGAACGGCGACTGCCAGTCGGTCATGAACCCGGGGTGCACGTCGGTCTCGAGGGCGAGGGGGCGCAGCATCCGCCGGGCCCGCCGGAACGAGATGGTGCGCCCGTCGGCGTCGATGGTGAAGTCGCCGCCGGCGCGCCGGTAGACGTTGAGGAACGTCGACATGTCCTGCTGCTGCACGCCGCGGACGGTGAGCCGACCGCCGGTGGCGAGGGCGAGCGACGCCCACGAGGCGGCCTCCAGGCGGTCGCCGATGACGCGGTGCTCGAAGCCGCCGAGCTCCTTCACGCCGGTGACCCGGATCGTGCGGTTGGGCTCGACCGAGATGAGGGCCCCCATCTTCTGGAGCACGGCGATGAGGTCGAGGATCTCGGGCTCGATCGCCGCGTTGGCCAGCTCGGAGTCGCCCTCGGCGAGCACCGAGGCGAACAGGAACTGCTCGGTGGCGCCCACGCTCGGGAACGGCAGGTCGATGCGGGCGCCGCGGAGGCGGTCGGCCCGCAGGTGGATCATGCCGTCGCGGTGGTCGTCGTGGGCGCCCAGGGCCCGCAGGACGCTCATGTGGAAGTCGACCGGCCGGGGGCCGATGGCGCACCCCCCGGGAGCGGCCACGACCGCCTCGCCGGTGCGGTGCAGCGACACCGCGGTGGTGAGCACCGGGATGCGGCTGGCGTTGTGGAGACGCTCGACGTCGACCTCGCCCAGGGCGGTGAAGGCGTCGGCGGTGATGCGGATGTGGTCGGGCGCCCGCTCCACCGAGCCGCCGGTCAGCCGGATCAGCTCGTCGACGACCTCGATGTCGCGCAGCGCCGAGATGTTCGTGAGCGTGCACGGTTCGGAGGTGAGCAGCGCCGCCACCATCATCTTGGGCAGGGCGTTCTTGGAACCGCGGATCTGCAGCTCGCCCTCCACCGGCACCCCGCCGCGCACGGTCATGGTGTCGGCCGAGAGGCTCGTCGCCGGGGACGGAGCGCCGTCGTTGGTGGTGGGGTCGCTCATGGACCCCCGATGCTAGGGGCCGCCGGCCGCTGTGCACCCCCATGCCGGGGGTGCAGGTGTCACCGGGCGTCGACGAGCTCGTCGGCCCGGGGGTCCTCGGGGTCGTCGAGGTCGTCGAGGTCTGACGGGCCCTCCACGTCGAGGTGGGGCAGGATCCGGTCCAGCCAACGAGGCAGCCACCAGTTGCGGTCGCCCAGGAGCTCCATCGTCGCCGGCACCAGGAGCATGCGGACCACGGTGGCGTCGAGCAGGACGGCCACGGCGAGGCCGAGGCCCATGAGCTTGATCACGCGCTCCGACTCGAGCATGAAGCTGCCGAAGACGAACACCATGATGGCGGCCGCCGCGGTGATCACCCGGGCGGTGGCGGCCAGGCCGTCGGCCACCGAGGTGTGGGCGTCACCGGTGCGGTCCCACTCCTCCCGGATGCGGGAGAGCAGGAAGACCTCGTAGTCCATCGACAGGCCGAAGACGATGGCGAAGAGCATCATCGGCATGAACGGCTCGATGGGGGCGCCCTCCAGGCCGAGGGGCCCGCTCAGCCATCCCCACTGGAAGACCATGACGAGGATGCCGTAGGCGGCGCCGATCGACAGCAGGTTCATGATGACGGCCTTGAGCGGCACGAGCAGCGAGCGGAACACCATCATCAGCAGCAGGAAGGACAGGCCCAGCACCACCCCGAAGAACAGGGGCATGCGCTCGGCCAGGTAGCTGGAGAAGTCGACCTGCACCGCCACCTGCCCGGTGACGTTCACGGAGAGGTCGGTGCCGGCGGTGGCGGCGGGGAGGGTGTCGTCGCGCAGGCGGTGCACCAGGCTGTCGGTGGCGGCGTCCTGGGGCGAGGTGGTGGGGATGATCCGCCACATGACCGCGGTCGGGTCGGCCGGGTCGTTGGGCACGGCCGGAGACGCGAAGGCCACGCCTTCGGTGGCGGCGAGCGCGGAGGTGACGGCGGCGAGCTGGGCGTCGGTGGTGCCGGGGGGCAGCTCGGCCACGGCGACTATGGGGCCGTTGTAGCCGGGGCCGAAGCCCTCGGCGGTGAGGTCGTAGGCCTGGCGGGTGGTGGTGTCGGTGGGGTCGTTGCCCTGGTCGGAGAAGCCCAGGTGGAGGCTCAGGACCGGGATCGCGAGCAGCACGAGCGCTCCAGCGCTGAGGAGCATGGAGATCCACGGGTGGTGCTGGACGAGGCGGCTCCAGCGGTAGGAGAGCGTCTGCTGGGTCGGCTTCGCCGCCCGGCGGGGGACCTCCTGCCGCAGCGGGGCGAACACGAAGCTGGCGGCGAGCAGGACGAGGGCGAGGGGGATGCCCACGACCAGCGCGCTCACCTTGATGCCGACGCCGACCAGGGCGACGGCCACCAGGCCGGCGGCGAGCAGCCCCCGCCACCGGGTGACGTCGACCCGGGGCCCGGCGAAGCCGAGCAGCGCGGGCAGGAGGGTGAGCGAGGCGACCATGGTGACCAGCACCACCGCGGCGGCGCCGATGCCGAGGCCGCGCACCATGTCGACGCCCATGACGAGCATGCCGAGCAGGGAGATGACCACCGTGAGGCCGGCGAAGGCCACCGCCCGGCCCGAGGTGTCGATGGCGATGCCGACCGACTCGCGCACCGTGTGGTGGTGGCGCAGCTGCTCCCGGAAGCGGGTGACGATGAACAGGGCGTAGTCGATGCCCACGCCGAGGCCGATCATCACGCCCAGGGTCATGGCGAAATCCGGCATGGTGACGACGTTGCTGAGCAGGGCGATGGCGACGCTGCCGACGCCGATGCCGGCGAGGGCGACGCCGATGGGCAGGCCCATGGCCAGCACCGAGCCGAACGCCAGGATGAGGATGACGATGGCGAAGGCGAGGCCGAGCAGCTCGGAGGAGGGCGGCTCGAAGTCCCGGAAGGCGCCGCCCGAGTACTCGATGCGCAGGCCGTCGACGGTCGGTCGGAGCGCCTCGATCTGCTTCCCGAGCTCGCGGGCCTGGTCGAAGCTCAGGTCGCCGGGCATCTCGAGGCGGGCGAAGGCGATGGTGCCCGCCTTGTCGCCCTGGGTGGCGATCTGGCCGGCCCCGTCAGGGGAGTACGGGCTGATCACCACGACACCGGTGTCCGCGGTGATGGCGGCGAAGTAGGCCTCCATCGCCGACTGCACGGCCGGGTCGGTGACCCCCTGCGGCGCCTCGTACACGATGGACGCGGCGTCGCCGCTGCGGCCGCCGAAGTCCCGGTCGATGATGTCGAAGCCGTGCTTGCTCTCGACGTCGGGCAGCTTGAGCTGGGTCGAGTAGTCGGACCCGACGGCGCCGTTCAAGGCGCCGCCGGCGAGGAGCGCGACGAACCACAGCACCACCACGAGCTTGCGGTGGTCGTGGCACCAGGTGCCGAGCCTGCCGAACATGGGTTCCTCCCAGCGTGCGCGGGCGGGCGCCCTGACCCACCGGCGACGATTTTGGCCCGCTCCACCCCGAGACCTGCCAGGCGGCCACCTGGTCGTCGGTCACAGGGGGTGCCGAAAGGCCCGGGATCGGGCTCCGGGCCGGCGTGGGGCGGCGGGTAGGGTGCATCCGCCCGTCCGCCGCCGGAAAGACCGCTCGTGATCCGCGACCAGCTCGCCGCCGCCCTCCGTGCCGCCCTGTCGACCCTCGAGGTCACGCCGCTCCCCGACACGATCAACCTGGAACGGCCGGCCCGGCGCGAGCACGGCGACTGGTCCTCCAACGTGGCGCTGGCCATGGCCAAGCGGGCGGGTTGGAACCCGCGGGAGCTCGCCGGGCGGCTGGCCGAGATCCTGAACGCCGACCTGCCCGCGCACGTCACGTCGGTGGAGATCGCGGGGCCTGGCTTCGTGAACTTCCGCCTGGCCGACTCGTGGCTCCACGACGTGCTGGTCGAGGTGCTCGAGCACGGCGTCGACGGCTACGCCCGCGCCGACGTGGGCGCCGGCACCAAGGTCCTGGTCGAGTTCGTCAGCGCCAACCCCACCGGCCCGCTCCACGCCGGCCACGGCCGGGGCGCCGCCTACGGCGACTCGCTGGCCCGGATCCTCGAGCGGGTCGGCTACGACGTCAGCAGGGAGAACTACCTCAACGACCGGGGCACCCAGATGCAGCTGTTCGTGGCGTCGCTGGCCGCCCGGCAGCGCGGCGAGCCGGTGCCCGAAGGCGGCTACCAGGGCGAGTACATCTCCGAGTGGGCCGCGGAGATCCCCGAGGGCGCCGACCTCCTCGAGTGGGGCGAGAGCCGGGCGGTCGAGGACCACCGGGAGACGCTCGCGGCCATGGGGGTGCACTTCGACACCTGGTTCAGCGAGCGCTCCATGGTGGCGTCGGGTGCCATCACCCAGACCCTCGCCGACCTGCGCGACCGGGGGGTCGTCTACGACCTCGACGGCGCGGTGTGGTTGCGCTCCACCGACTACGGCGACGACAAGGACCGGGTGCTGGTCAAGAGCGACGGCGAGTACACCTACCTGCTCCCGGACATCGCCTACCACCGCGACAAGTTCGCCCGCGGCTTCGACCTGCTGATCGACGTGTGGGGCGCCGACCACCACGGCTACGTGCCCCGGATGAAGGCGGCCATGCAGGCCCTCGGCCACGATCCCGCCGAGCTCGAGTGCGCCATCATCCAGCTGGTCAACCTGCTCAAGGGCGGCCAGCCGGTGCGGTTCTCCAAGCGCGCCGGCGACATCGTGGAGCTGCGCGACGTGCTCGACGAGGTCGGACCCGACGCGGCCCGGCTCACCTACCTGCTCCAGTCGATCGACTCCACCCAGACCTTCGACTACGACCTGGTGAAGTCCCAGGCCAACGAGAACCCGGTCTTCTACGTCCAGATGGCCTACGCCCGGATCCGCTCGATCTTCCGGGTCGCGGCCGAGCGCGGTGTCGAGCGTCGGCCCCTCGCCGAGGTCGACCTGGCGCTGCTCACCCACGAGCGGGAGCTCGACGTGCTGCGCGCGCTCTCCGAGCTCCCCGACACGCTCGTCACCGCCGCGAACGACCGGGCGCCCCACCGCATCACCACCTGGGTGCGCGAGCTGGCCGGCGCGGTGCACGGCTTCTACCACGACTGCTACGTCATGGGGGAGGGCATCAGCCCCGAGCTCACCCAGGCCCGTCTCACCTTGGTGGAGGCGGCGTCGGTGGGCCTCCACATCGGCCTCGACCTGCTCGGGGTCAGCGCCCCCGAGCAGCTGTGAGCCCGTCGTGAGCGCGGTGCCCTTCTCCCTGCTGCCGGACACCGCAACGGTGGGGGAGCGGGGCCAGCTCGTCATCGGCGGCTGCGACACGCTCGAGCTGGCCCGGGAGTTCGGCACCCCGCTGTTCGTCTACGACGAGGCCCACCTGCGGGCACGCTGCCGGGAGGCCGTCGCCGCCTTCGGGCCGGGTGTCAACTACGCCACCAAGGCCTTCCTCTGCACCGCCATGGCCCGCCTCGCCGCCGAGGAGGGCTGCAACCTCGACGTCTCCACCGGGGGCGAGCTCCACGTCGCGCTGGCCGCCGGGGTGCCTGCCGAGAGGCTGGTCCTGCACGGCAACAACAAGGGCGACGACGAGCTGCGCCGGGCCCTGTCCGAGGGCGTCGGCCGGGTCGTGATCGACTCCTTCGACGAGATCGACCGCATCGAGGCGCTGGTGGCCGAGGGCCTGCCCGCTCCGCGGGCGCTGATCCGGGTCACCCCCGGCGTGGAGGCCCACACCCACGAGTTCATCCGCACCGGCCAGGACGACTCCAAGTTCGGCTTCGGCCTGGCCAGCGGCATGGCCGAGGCGGCGGTGCAGCGGGCGCTGGCCTCGCCGGCGGTCGACCTCGTCGGGCTCCACGCCCACATCGGCTCCCAGGTGTTCGAGGCCCAGTTCTTCGAGCTCGCCGTGGAGGTGCTGGCCCCGTTCGTGGAGCGCCACGGCCTGCCCGAGCTCTCCCTCGGCGGCGGCCTCGGCGTCGCCTACGTCGAGGGTGAGGTGGCCCCGACCATCACCGAGTGGGGCGCCGCCGTGCACGCCGCGGTCGAGGCCGCCGGCATCACGGCCACGGTCACCGCCGAGCCGGGCCGGGCCCTCGTCGCTCGAGCGGCCGTCACGCTCTACACGGTGGGCACCGTGAAGGACCTGCCGGGCATCCGCACCTACGTCGCGGTCGATGGCGGCATGAGCGACAACCCCCGCCCGGTCCTCTACGGCAGCGGTTACGAGGCGTTCCTGCCCCGGGCGGTCGCCGCCGAGCGCCCCCGGATCGTCACCGTGGTCGGCAAGCACTGCGAATCGGGCGACGTGCTCGTGCGCGACGCCCGCGTCCCCGCCGAACTCGCGGTGGGCGACGTGCTGGCCACCCCGGTCACCGGCGCCTACGGGCACTCGATGGGCTCCGGCTACAACAAGGTCACCCGGCCCGCGGTGGTGTTCGTCGCCGACGGCGACGCCCGCCTCGTGGTGCGCCGCGAGACCCTCGACGACCTGCTCGCCCTCGACGTGGGCTGACCCCCCCCGTCGGCCGTGGACCCGCTCGGCATCGCCCTGTTCGCGGCAGCCGTGGTGGCGTCGGCCTTCCTCCAGAGCACCGTCGGATTCGGCTTCTCGCTGCTCGCCGTGCCGGTGATGGCGATGGCGATGCCCACCAAGGAGGCCGTGGTGGTGTGCGGCGGGCTGTCGCTGGTGCTCGCCGGGGCCCAGGCCCTGGCCGAGCGGGAGCACGGTGACCGGCCGGTGATCGCCCGCATGGTGGCGGGCGTGGTGGTGGGTGCACCGCTCGGACTGGTGGTGCTGACCGTCACCACCGGCCGCCAGCTGCGGTTCGTGCTCGGGGCGGTGATCCTCGTGTACGTGCTCGTCACCCTCCGGGGGGTGAGCGTGCGGCGAGCCAGCTCGGCGGTCGACATCGGTGCCGGCGTCGCCGCGGGCACCCTGAACACCGCGCTCAGCGCCAACGGCCCGGCGGTGATCATGGCGCTGCACCCGCGGCACCTGTCACCCGCGCAGTTCCGGGCGACGGTGGCGGGCGTGTTCGCGGTGTCCAACGTGCTGGCGGTGTCGCTCTACACCGCCACCGGTCGCTACGACCGGGAGTCGCTGGTGCTCGTGGCCTGCGGCCTGCCGCTGCTGGCAGCCGGCTACCTGGTCGGGGCGCGTCAGCGGCATCGGGTGCGTCCCGAGCGCCACCGGGCCGCGGTGCTCGGGCTGCTCGCGCTCACGGGCGTCACCAGCCTGGTGGGCGCGCTCGTCGGCTGAGCGCGACGGGCGGGGTCGAACGGGGGTGCCGGACCCCGTCGGGCGTCAGCGGTCGGACAGGCCCTCGAGGACCGCGGTGTTGTGGCGGTAGGCCTCGAGCACCTCGTCGATGATGCGGTCGCGCTCGGCGGCCGTCCACGGGGCGCTGTCGAGCTGGTCGCGGTACCGCTCCTTGAACGCCTTGAGGTCGCCGAGCTCGTCGAAGACGTAGAAGCTCGTGCCGGCGTGGTCCTCGAAGCCGTAGGTGCGGTCGACGATGCGGCGGATGATCTGGCCGCCGGAGAGATCGCCCAGGTAGCGCACGTACTGGTGGGCGACGTAGCCCCCGGACCAGGTGCAGGCCTCGCGCATGCGCTCGCAGTAGGCCTCCGTCTCCGGGGTGGGGGAGATCTTGTCGGCCCAGTCGGGGCCCAGCAGGGCCTCGAGGTCGGCCACCAGGGCGGGGCCGCGGTGCAGCTCGGGGATCACGAAGGTGGAGCCGATGGGGTCGTCGGCCAGCTCGGCCGCGGCGGCCTCGAGCACCAGGTAGGCGTAGTGGTGCTGGGCCACCAGGTCGGCGTAGCGGTCGACACCGAGGCGTCCGGCGACGAGGTCCTGGATGAACGGCGCCTGCTCGGCGTGCTGGTGCGCGTCCCAGGAGGCGGCCTTGATGGCCTCCGAGAAGGTCGTGGTCGCCGGGTCCGGCTGGGTCATCGCCACCGTGGGTCTCCTCGGTCGTCGGGGGTGCGGCCGGCGAGTCTCACCGGGGCCGATCGTGGGTGTCAAGAAGTTCGCGACGATGTGTCGGAAACATCACGACAGAATGTCGCGAACGACTTGCTTGCTGTCAACGTCACTTCTTAAGCTACCGACCTGCCTGTTGGTAGGCAAACCTAACAGCGGCCCCCACGGTGGCCGAACAGCGATCAGCGAGCGACAGGAAGACCAGCGATGGTGCGACGGATGCGGGGTGTGACGGCGATCGGCGGCGCCGGGCTGGCACTGGCGGCGCCGGTGCTCGTGGCAGTGCTCACCGTCCTCTGCGTGGGCCTGCTCGACGTGCCCGCAGCGAGCGCGCAGGGGTGCAGTCCCCGCCTGGTGGTGTCGAAGACCGACGGTCTGGCCCCCGGCGGCGAGACCGTCACCGTCTCCGGCAGCTGCTACGACGTGAACAAGGGCGTCTACGTCGGCTTCTGCGTGGTGCCGCCGCCCGGGTCGATGCCCACGCCCTGCGGTGGCGGCATCGACATGGGCGGCATGGGTGGCCTCTCGCACTGGATCTCCTCCAACCCGCCGCCCCAGGGCGTGGGCCTCGCGGTGCCGTACGGCCCCGGTGGCTCCTTCACCGTCACGGTGCGCCCGGCCCAGCAGCTCAACGCCCAGGTCGACTGCCGGCGGGTGCGCTGTGCCATCGTCACCCGCGCCGACCACACCCGCTCGAGCGACCGCTCGATGGACGTCATCATCCCAGTGACCTTCGCCGACCCGGCGCCGGCTCCGGCGCCGACCGCGCCGGCGATCGCCATCCCCGACCTCTCCGGCCTGGCCACGACCACCACCACGGCCCCGCCCGAGGAGACCACGACCACCACGGTCGAGGAGGCCACGACCACCACGTCGACGACGGCACCCGCGGCCGTGGACGACGACGGTGACGACGCCACCGATCTGGCTGTCACCACGGCCTCCTCCTCGTCGTCCGGCGGCTCCGGCACCGCGGTGGCGATCGCGGTCGTCGTGGTCCTGCTCGTGGTTGCCGCCGGCGGTGGCTGGTGGGCCCTCCGCCGCCGCGGTGCCGGCCCCGCCGGGAGCGGGGAATGACACGCCGGGTCGGGCCGCTCGTCGCCGCCACCTTGCTGGTGGCGCTCGTGCTCGCCGGCTGCGGCCGGGGCACGGTGGGCGCCTCGTCGGCGCCCGGCGGGCAGCTCGATCCCGTCGCCGAGAACCCCACCCCGGAGCTGCCCGTCACCGTCACCTCCGCCGACGGCCGCGAGGTCACCGTCACCGACGCCAGCCGCATCCTCCCGCTGTGGGGGAACCTCAACGAGATCGTGTTCACCCTCGGGCTGGGTGACCGGGTGGTCGGCCGGGACGTCGCGGCGACCTTCGCCGGCACCGAGGACCTCCCGGTGGTCACCGACGCCCACGACGTGTCGGCCGAGTCGGCACTGTCGCTCGAGCCCACCGTCGTCTTCGCCCAGACCGACACCGGCCCGCCCGAGGCCATCCAGATGATCCGCGACGCCGGTGTCCCGGTCGTGCTGCTCGACCCGCCCACCAGCATCGAGGACATCCCGGCCCGAATCCGCCTCGTCGCCGCCGCCCTCGGTGTGCCCGAGGCGGGGGAGGAGCTGGTGGCGCGCACCGAGGCCGAGATCGCCGAGATCCAGGAGGCGATCCCGGAGGGCGACGCCCCGACCGTGGCGTTCCTGTACCTGCGGGGCTCCGCCGGCGTGTACCTGCTCGGCGGCCCCGGCTCGGGCGCCGATTCCATGATCGAGGCGGCCGGCGGCATCGATGCCGGCACCGAGCTGGGCCTGGCGAACCCGTTCACGCCCCTCACCAGCGAGGCGCTCGTGAAGGCGGCCCCCGACGTGCTCCTGCTCAGCGACACCGGCCTGGCGTCGGTCGGCGGGATCGACGCCCTCCTCCAGATGCCGGGCATCGCCCAGACACCGGCCGCCCGCGACCGCCGGGTGGTGACCCTCGAGGACGGCGTGCTCTACAGCTTCGGCTCCCGCACGCCGCAGGCCCTGGCCGAGCTGATCCCCAAGATCCACGGCACGGGGAGCGCGGCGTCGTGACCGTGCTCGAGGACCTCCCGGACCTGGAGGACGTGGTGGGGGCCGACCGGCCCCGCCTGCGGCCGTCGGTGCTCATCGTCGGCCTCCTGATCGCACTCGTGGTCGCCTGCCTCGCGGCCGCCGCCATCGGTGCCTACGAGGTGCCGCCGCTCGAGATCCTCGGGTCGCTGCTCCACCGCGTGGGCATCGACGCCGGGCCTGTGCCCGCCGGTGTCGGCGAGTCCGTGCTGTGGGACATCCGCTTCCCCCGCGTGGCCCTCGCCCTGCTCGTCGGCGGTTCGCTGGGCTGCGCCGGCGCGGCGATGCAGGGCACGTTCTCCAACCCTCTCGCCGAGCCCGGCATCGTCGGAGTGTCGTCGGGTGCGGCGGTCGGTGCGGTGACTGCGATCGTGGTGGGCGTCACCGCGCTCGGCTCGTGGAGCATCACCGCCGCCGCGTTCGCCGGCGGCCTGGTGACCGTGGGCCTCGTCTACGCCGCGTCCCGCAGCAACGGGCGCACCGAGGTGGTCACCCTGGTGCTCACCGGCGTGGCGGTGAACGCCCTCGCCGGGGCGCTCCTCGGCCTGCTCATGTTCATGTCCACCGACGCCGAGCTGCGCTCCATCACGTTCTGGCAGCTCGGCAGCGTCGCCCAGGCCACGTGGCCCAAGGTCGCCGCCGTGACGCCGGTGGCGGTCCTCGGCTTCGCCGCGGTGGTGCTGCTCGCCCCGAAGCTCGACCTGCTGGCCCTGGGGGAACGCTCGGCGCGCCACCTCGGTGTCGACGTCGAGCGGTTGCGGCTCCAGATGCTCGTCATCGTCGCCCTCCTCACCGCCTCGGCCGTGGCGGTGAGCGGCATCGTCCTCTTCGTCGGCCTCGTCGTGCCCCACCTGGTCCGCATGGTGGTGGGTCCCGCCCACCGCGTCCTCGTGGTGGCGTCGGGCCTCGCGGGGGCGCTCCTGCTGGTGCTGGCCGACCTCATCGCCCGCACCGCGGTGGCCCCGTCGGAGATCCCCCTGGGCGTCCTCACCGCCCTCGTCGGCAGCCCCTTCTTCTTCTGGCTGCTGCGCCGCACCCGCGCCAGCCAGGGGGGCTGGGCGTGAGGTGGCACCGCCCGATCGAGTTGCCCGAGCGGCGCGCCCGGGGCGAGGCGCTCGCCGAAGGACGCGGCCTCGGGGTCGAGCTGGGCGGGCGGCAGGTGCTCGACGGCGTCGAGCTCGAGGTCCGTGCCGGTGAGCTGCTCGCCCTGGTGGGGCCGAACGGCGCGGGCAAGACCACGCTCCTGTCGGTGCTCGCCGGCGACCTGCCGGCCAGCGCCGGCACCGTGCGCATCGCGGGCCGACCCGCCGGCGAGTGGCCGGCGGCCGACCTGGCCCGCCATCGCAGCGTGCTGCCCCAGCAGGGCGTCGTCTCCTTCCCGTTCCGGGTGATCGACGTGGTGCGCATGGGCCGCTCACCCTGGTTGGGCACGCCGCTCGAGGACGAGGACGACGAGGTGGTGCGCCGGTCGCTCGCCCGTGCCGATGTGCTCCACCTCGCGGGCCGGCGGATGCCCGAGCTGTCCGGCGGCGAGCGGGCCCGGGTGGCGCTCGCCCGGGTGCTCGCCCAGTCGACCCAGCTGGTGCTGCTCGACGAGCCCACCGCGGCGCTCGACGTCCGCCACCAGGAGCTCGTGTTCGACACGGCGCGGGAGCTGGTGGCCGACGGCGACGGCGTCGTGGCGGTGGTCCACGACCTCGGCCTCGCCGCCGCCCACGCTGATCGCATCGCCCTCGTCGCGGACGGTCACCTGGTGGCCGTCGGGCGCCCCCACGAGGTGATGGTGCCCGAGATCCTGAGCGAGGTGTACCGGCACGACATCGAGGTCCTGGTGCACCCGGTCACCGGCGACCTGCTGGTGGTCCCCGCCCGGGCCGCTCGCCTTGCGCTTCGTGACACGCTGTCGTAACTTCAGCGAGCACTAGTTATTAGGGTGACCTAACAAAGGCGTCGGGTGGCCGCACCGGAGACGTCGGTCCGCCCCTCCCCACCCACCCCAACACCCAACGGCAACAACAGGAGAGACGATGTCGATCAGACGGATCTCGCACGCGGTGCCCCCGCTGCGGGTCGTGACAGCGATGGCAGCGCTCGTGGCGCTGCTGCTCGGCCTGGTGGCGGTCGCCGACCGGGCCGGCGCGGACACGACGCTCATCGTGAACGTCACCCCCGGCACCGACCTGCCGGCGCAGGACGCCGAGGTCACCGTCTCGGGCACCGGGTTCTCCGGTGACGGGATCTACGTCGCGCTCGGCCCGGCCGGGCTCTGGGCGATCGATGGCTGGAACATGGACACGAGCCTGTTCCACTCCGACCAGAAGCGGGTGACGTCGTTCACCGACGGCGCGTTCACCCAGGATCTGAAGCTCGACGCGGTGTTCACCTCGGGTGACGTCGAGGTCGACTGCCGTGAGGTGGAGTGCGGCGTCTACACGTGGCGCGACCACACCGGCTTCGGTGATCGCAGCCAGGACACCTACACCCCGGTCACCTTCCACGCGGGTCCGTCGGTGACGGTGTCCCCGGACAGCGAGCTGCCGGTGGAGGACGCCGAGGTGACGGTGTCGGGCACCGGGTTCTCCGGTGACGGGATCTACGTGGCGCTCGGCCCGGCCGATGTGAAGGACACCGTCGACTGGAACAAGAAGGCCAACCTGTTCACGGGGGCCCAGTCGGTCACGGCCTTCACCGACGGTGCGTTCAGCCGGGTGCTGACCTTCGACGCGGTGTTCATGTCGGGCGAGACCGAGGTCGACTGCCGTGAGGTGGAGTGCGGCATCTTCACGTGGCGCAACCACACCGGCTTC
>Ga0164243_10006065_pt1 | contig 18392 bp, 18 predicted proteins | sample OricompcompostOP_FD_108781 | JGI IMG/M metagenome (GOLD analysis project Ga0164243, IMG submission 108781) | Organic Plus compost microbial communities from Emeryville, California, USA - Original compost - Organic plus compost (OP) | ecosystem: Engineered > Solid waste > Mixed feedstock >... | reverse complement strand
GCGGCAGCGGCCTTCTCCAGCGCCGCCTTGCGCTGTTCCTCGGTCAGCTGGGGAAGTGCCACGTTTTCCTCCGTAGTACTCAAAATTCTGGGTGGGTGACGCGACGGTACCCACCCCTGGCCACCGGCCACAATGCGGGGGTGGCCGGTCCGTTCCCCCCACGCGGCCTGATATTAACCCTCACTTACATGATCAACTCTTGGGTCCGGCGCACCGCGTCACGCAGCGCCACGGGGTCCGGACCGTGCCGCAGGAGCTCCCTGGACGACGCCGGGAGGACGCCGTGGAGATCCACCCCGAAGAGCTTCCGAAGATCGCTCACGGTGGCGCCCTGCGCCCCGAAACCGGGGGCCAGCACGGGCCCGTTCAGCGCCGCCAGATCGACCGCCCCCGGCTCGACGGTCGCGCCGACCACCGCGCCGACGTCACCGAGCGGCTCGGCACCCTCGTTGGCAGCGGCGATCTGGTCCACAATGGATTGCGCGACCGTCTTTCCGTTGGGCAGCAACGCATTCTGCAGTTCGGTCGCCTCGGGATTGGACGTGCGGGCGAGCACGAAAACACCCCGGCCGCCCGCGCGCGCGGCCTCGGCAGCGGGCGCGAGCGAGCCGAAACCGAGATACGGCGAGACCGTCACGGCGTCGGCTGTCAGCGCTGTGTCACCGCTCAGATACGCGGCGGTGTAGGCGCCCATCGTCGAGCCGATGTCGCCCCGTTTCACGTCCAGCAGGACGAGCGCGCCGGCCTCCCGGCAGAGCTTGATCACCCGCTCCAGAACGGCGATTCCCGGGGCCCCGAAGGCCTCGAAAAACGCCGACTGGGGCTTGATCACAGCGACCTCCGCGCCCAGCACCTCGGCCGAGGAGAGCGCGAATTTTTCCAAACCCGACACATTCCGTTCGAGGCCCCATGCGTCGAGTAACCCCGGATGCGGGTCGATGCCGGCGCACAACCGGCCCCGCTGCGCGATTTTTTCCGTCAGCTTTAGGCCGAATGGAGCAGTCACGACTTGGCCCGCAGCGCCGCCTGGAGGCTCTGCAGCGACCGGACGCCGATGTCGCCACGGATCAGCGCCTCGATTCCGTGCACCGCGGCCGCCGCGCCCTGCACCGTCGTGACACACGGGATGTCCCGCGACACCGCCGCGGTGCGGATCTCGTAGCCGTCGATGCGCGGCCCGCTGTTGCCGTACGGGGTGTTGATCACCATGTCGACCTCGCCGGCCGTGATGATGTCCACGATGTCGCGCTCGCTCTCGGTCGAGCCCTCGCTGTGCTTGCGCACCTCGGTGCAGGCGACCCCGTTGCGCCGCAGCACCTCGGCGGTGCCGGACGTCGCGAGGATCTCGAACCCGAGGTCGGCCAGCCGCTTGACCGGGAACACCAGTGCCCGCTTGTCGCGGTTGGCCACCGACACGAACACCTTGCCCGTCCTCGGCAGCGACCCGTAGGCGCCGGCCTGCGACTTGGCGAACGCCTCGCCGAAGGAGGTGTCCACGCCCATGACCTCGCCGGTGGACTTCATCTCCGGCCCGAGCAGCGAGTCCACCCCCTTGCCCTCCGGGGTGCGGAACCGGTGGAACGGGAGCACGGCCTCCTTGACCGCCACCGGCGCGTCCGCGGGCAGGTGCCCGCCGTCGCCCTCGGCGGGCAGCACGCCGCGCGTGCGCAGGTCCTTGATCGACGAACCGGTCATGATCAGCGACGCGGCCTTCGCCAGCGGCACCCCGGTGGCCTTGGACACGAACGGCACCGTCCGGGAGGCACGCGGGTTGGCCTCCAGCACGTAGAGCACGTCGTCCTTGAGCGCGTACTGCACGTTCAGCAGTCCGCGAACACCGACCCCGCGCGCGATCGCCTCGGTGGAGGCACGCACGGCCTCGACGTCCTGGCGGCCGAGCGTGATCGGCGGCAGCGCGCACGAGGAGTCGCCGGAGTGGATACCGGCCTCCTCGATGTGCTCCATCACGCCGCCCAGGTACAGCTCCTCGCCGTCGAACAGGGCGTCCACGTCGATCTCGATCGCGTCGTCGAGGAAGCGGTCCACGAGCACCGGGTGCTCGGGCGTGACCTCGGTGGCGCGCTGGATGTAGCCGGCCAGCGAGGCCTCGTCGTACACGATCTCCATGCCGCGGCCGCCGAGCACGTAGGACGGGCGCACCAGCACCGGGTAGCCGATCTCGTCGGCGATCCGCTTGGCGCCCTCGAACGAGGTGGCCATGCCGTACTTCGGCGCGGGCAGGCCGGCGTCGCGCAGCACCTCGCCGAACGCGCCGCGCTCCTCCGCCAGGTGAATGGCCTCGGGCGGCGTGCCGACCACCGGCACCCCCGCGTCGCCGAGCCGCTTCGCGAGCTTGAGCGGCGTCTGCCCGCCCAGCTGCACGATCACCCCGGCCACGGTGCCCGACTCCTGCTCCGAGTTGATCACTTCGAGGACGTCCTCGAAGGTCAGCGGCTCGAAGTAGAGCCGGTCGGAGGTGTCGTAGTCGGTGGACACGGTCTCCGGGTTGCAGTTGACCATCACGGCCTCGAACCCGGCCTCGCGCAGCGCGAGTGCGGCGTGCACGCACGAGTAGTCGAACTCGATGCCCTGGCCGATGCGGTTCGGCCCGCTGCCGAGGATGAGCACCTTCGGCTTGTCGGGCTGCGGCGTGACCTCCGACTCGGCCGCGGGGTCGATCTCGTAGGCCGAGTAGTGGTACGGCGTCCTCGCGGCGAACTCGGCCGCGCAGGTGTCCACCGTCTTGAACACCGGCCGCACACCGAGGCGGTGCCGCAGCGCGCGCACCCCGTCCTCACCGGCCAGTTCCGGCCGCAGCGCGGCGATCTGCTGGTCCGACAGACCGGTGCGCTTGGCCTCACGCAGCAGTTCGGCGGTGAGCACCGGCGCGTCCCGCACCTCGGCGCCGACCTCGCCGATCAACGCGATCTGGTCGATGAACCACGGGTCGAACCCGCTGGCCTCGTGCACCTGCTCGACGGTCGCGCCCAGCCGCAGCGCCCGCTCGACCGCGTACAGCCGGCCGTCGTGCGGCGTGCGCAGCGCCTCCAGGGTGTTCTCCAGCGTCGCCCCCTCGGGGTCGGGACGCGTCCAGAAACCCGAGGCCTGCGTGTCGATCGAGCGCATGGCCTTGCCGAGCGCCTCGGGGAAGCTGCGGCCCAGCGCCATCGCCTCGCCGACCGACTTCATCGTGGTGGTCAGCATCGGGTCCGCGCCGGGGAACTTCTCGAAGGCGAAGCGCGGCACCTTCACCACGACGTAGTCCAGCGTCGGCTCGAACGAGGCCGGGGTCTCGCCGGTGATGTCGTTGCGGATCTCGTCCAGCGTGTAGCCGATGGCCAGCTTCGCGGCGATCTTGGCGATCGGGAAGCCGGTGGCCTTCGACGCCAGCGCCGAGGACCGCGACACCCGCGGGTTCATCTCGATCACGACCATCCGCCCGTTGTCCGGGTTGATCGCGAACTGGATGTTGCAGCCGCCGGTGTCCACGCCGACCTCGCGCAGCACCGCGATGCCCACGTCACGCATGTGCTGGTACTCGCGGTCGGTCAGCGTCATCGCCGGGGCGACGGTGACCGAGTCACCGGTGTGCACGCCCATCGCGTCGACGTTCTCGATCGAGCAGACCACCACGACGTTGTCGCCGCGGTCGCGCATCAGCTCGAGCTCGTACTCCTTCCAGCCGAGCACGCTCTCCTCGATCAGCACCTCGGTGACCGGGGATTCGGCGAGCCCGATGGAGGCCAGCCGCTCCAGCTCCTCGTCGGTGTGCGCCATACCGGAACCGAGGCCGCCCATGGTGAACGACGGCCGGATCACCACCGGCAGGCCGAGCTCGGCGACGGTCTCGCGGACCTCCTCCATGGAGTGGCAGACCTTGCTGCGCGGCACCTCGCCGCCGATGGTGCGGACGATGTCCTTGAACTTCTGCCGGTCCTCGCCGCGCTGGATGGCGTCGATGTCGGCGCCGATCAGCTCGACGTTGTACTTCTCCAGCACGCCACGGTCGTGCAACGCGACCGCGGTGTTGAGCGCGGTCTGCCCGCCGAGGGTGGCCAGCAGCGCGTCGGGGCGCTCGGCGGCGATGACCTTCTCCACGAAGTCCGGGGTGACCGGCTCGATGTAGGTCGAGTCGGCGAACTCGGGGTCGGTCATGATCGTCGCCGGGTTGGAGTTGACCAGCGAGACCCGAAGCCCCTCCTCGCGCAGCACCCGGCACGCCTGCGTGCCCGAGTAGTCGAACTCGGCGGCCTGGCCGATCACGATCGGACCGGACCCGATGACCAGAACATGTTTGATGTCTGTCCGCTTCGGCATTACTGGCTCTTCTTCTCTGCAACATGCGGGAGGTCCCGCACCCCATCGGTCCTCTTTCGCGACGCTGCTTCGTCGCGCCGCTTACTGCGGTCCTCCATCAGCGAAACGAACTCGTCGAACAAAGGCGCCGCGTCGTGCGGGCCGGCAGCGGCTTCGGGGTGGTACTGCACCGAGAAGGCGGGCACGTCGGAGCACCGCACGCCTTCGACCGTGTCGTCGTTCGGGCAGTAGTGGCTGATCTTCGCGGTGCCGAACGGCGATTCGAAGGTCTGTCCCGGCTCGCCCTCCAGCGCGAACCCGTGGTTCTGCGCGGTGATCGCCACCTTGCCGGTGTCGGTGTCGATCACCGGGATGTTGATGCCACGGTGGCCGTAGCGCATCTTGTACGTGCCCAGCCCCAGCGCGCGGCCGAGGATCTGGTTGCCGAAGCAGATGCCGAACAGCGGGATCTCCCGGCGCAGGGTTTCCTCGGTCAGCGAAATCGCGTGCGCCTGCGTCGCGGGGTCGCCTGGGCCGTTGGACAAAAACACCCCGTCCGGTTCGACCGCGAGCAGATCCTCGATCGTGCTCGTCGCGGGCAGCACGTGCACCTCGATGCCGCGGCGGCTCATCTGCCGTGGGGTGTTGGACTTGATGCCGAGGTCCAGTGCGGCGACGCGGAACCGGCGCTCGCCCTGCGGCGCGACGACGTAGGGCTTGGCCGTGGTGACCTCGCCCGCCAGGTCGGCACCCTTCATCGGCGGGCTCGCCAGCACCTCGCCGACCATGGTGTCCACATCGGACACTGCGTCACCGGAGAACACGCCGGCCCGCATCGCGCCCTGCTCACGTAGGTGCCTGGTGAGCGTGCGGGTGTCCACACCGGAGATCCCGACGATGCCCTGCCGCTCCAGCTCGTCGTCCAGCGAGCGGCGGGACCGCCAGTTGGACGGGGTGCGGGCCGGATCGCGCACGACGTACCCGCGCACCCAGATCCGGGCCGACTCGTCGTCCTCGTCGTTCCATCCGGTGTTGCCGATCTGCGGCGCCGTCTGCACCACGATCTGGCCGCAGTAGGACGGATCGGTCAGCGTCTCCTGGTACCCGGTCATGCCGGTGCAGAACACCGCCTCGCCGAGGCTCGTGCCCTGCGCGCCATACGCAGCGCCGCGGAACACCCGGCCGTCCTCCAGCACCAATGCGGCTGGGGTCTTCACTGGGCCCCTCCTTTGCTGTGTTTGTCGATGCCAATCCGACCGGCAGCCACGGCGATCCGACTGGCGCAGGTCGGCCTCCGGTTGATCACGTTGGCCTACTTTCGGTCGAATTGGCATGGCCCTTGCCCAAGCTTTCAATCCACTGTGGATAGACACCGTGGTCGTCCCCCCGGAACCCGGTGTCCAGCTCCACGTCGCCGAGCCGCCAGGTGATGATCAGCAGGCTGTCGCTGCCCATCACCTTCCCGGCGATCGCGCTCCCCCGCCGCACCCCGGTGACCGAGTCGTCCGGGATCCAGAACCCGGGCGCTCCGGCCCGGTCCACCTCGATCCCGTCCGGGTAGCGGCGCAGCACCGCGCGGCCGCGCAGGCCCATGCCGCGGGTCACGATCCGGTCCTGCCAGTCACCCGCCGTCGTCGTGCTGACGTAGAGGCCCTTCGCCTCCAGCAGCGGCTCGCCGGGATCGGCGGGCACTTCGGGGAACGGCGCGACCCGCACGCTCTGGGACCGGGCCCGTCGTCGCCAGCCGACGCGCATCGCCCACAGGGCGAGTGCGAACACCGCGATGACCACGAGGACCAGCAGAAAGCGCTCCATCAACCAATCTTCCCTTCGCGCGCGGTCACGCGCCCGCGCAGCAGCGTGAGAGTCACCACGCCGGGCAGCCGCATCCCCTCGTACGGGGTGTTCGCGGCCACACTCGCGAGCTCGGCGCCGCGCACCGTCCACTCGGCGTCCGGATCGACCAGCACGAGGTTCGCCGGTTCCCCGGTCTCGAGGGGCCTGCCCTGGTCCGGCAGGCCGGCGATCTCCGCGGGCCGCTCGCTCATCACCCGCGCCACACCACGCCAGTCGAGCAGGCCGGTGCGCACCATCGTCTCGGTGATCACCGACAACGCGGTCTGCAGCCCGAGCATCCCCGGCCGCGCGGCCGCCCACTCGCAGTCCTTGTCCTGCACCGCGTGCGGCGCGTGGTCAGTGGCGACGCAGTCGATGACGCCCTCGGCGAGCGCAGCGCGCAGCCGGGTGGCATCACCCGCGGTGCGCAGCGGCGGGTTGACCTTGTTGACCGGGTCGTAGGTCGCCAGCCGGTCGTCGGTGAGCAACAGATGGTGCGGCGTGACCTCGGCGCTGACCTCGGTGCCGCGGTCCTTCGCCCAGCGCAGCACGTCGACCGTGCCCGCGGTGGAGACGTGGCAGATGTGCAGCCGCGCCCCCGCGTGCTTGGCGAGAATGCAGTCGCGGGCGACGATCGACTCCTCGGCGGAGGCGGGCCAGCCCGCGTACCCCAGCCGCGAGGCCTGCACGCCCTCGTTGGCCTGCGCGCCGACCGTGAGCCGCGGCTCCTCGGCGTGCTGCGCGACGACCACGCCCAGCGAAGTCGAGTACTCCAGCGCGCGCCGCATGATCAGCGGGTCGTCCACGCAGTGCCCGTCGTCGGAGAACACCCGCACGTTCGCGGCGGATTTGGCCATCGTGCCCAGTTCGGCGAGCTTCTGGCCGTTCAGGCCCACGGTGACCGCGCCGACCGGATGTACGTCGACCAGGCCGACCTCGCGGCCACGGCGCCACACGTGCTCGACGATCACCGCGTTGTCCGCGACCGGATCGGTGTTGGCCATCGCGAAGACCGCCGTGTAGCCACCGATCGCCGCCGCGGCCGAACCGGTCTCGATGGTCTCGGTGTCCTCGCGGCCCGGCTCACGCAGGTGGGTGTGCAGATCGACGAAACCCGGCAGCAGCACCTGGCCCTTGGCGTCGATCACCTCGGCGTCTGGAGCGGACCCGATCGCAGCGCCGATTTCCCTGATGACCCCGTTCGCGACCAGGACGTCCACCGGGTCGCCCTCGCCGTAGATCCGGGCCCCCTTGATCAGTACCTGGTCACTCATGCGGTCTTGTCTTCCTCTCCGGCAAGAAGGTGGTACAGCACGGCCATCCGCACGTGCACGCCGTTGCGCACCTGCTCGGTGATCGCGGACGAGGGCGCGTCGGCGACCACCGACGCGATCTCCATGCCACGCAGCATCGGCCCGGGGTGCATCACGACCGCGTGCTCGGGCAGCAGCTTGAGGCGCTTTTCGTTGAGGCCATAGGTGATCGAGTACTCGCGGGCCGACGGGAAGAAGCCCCCGTGCATGCGCTCCGCCTGCACGCGCAGCATCATCACGGCGTCCACCGCGGGCAGTTCGGCGTCCAGCTCGTGCGACACCGTGACCGGCAGCGTCTCGACCCCGGCGGGCAGCAGCGTCGGCGGCGCGACCAGCACGACCTCGGCGCCGAGCGCGGCGAGCAGGTGGATGTTGGAGCGAGCCACGCGGCTGTGCAGCACGTCGCCGACGATCGCGACGCGACGGCCCTTCAGCTCACCGAGCCGTTCCCGCAGGGTGGCGGCGTCCAGCAGGGCCTGCGTGGGGTGCTCGTGCATCCCGTCGCCCGCGTTGACCACGGACGTTCCGGCGTCGGCGAGCCAGCCCGCGAGCCGGTGTGCCGCACCCGAGGCCGGATGCCGCACGATGACGCAGTCCGCGCCGGCGGCGGCGAGCGTCAGCGCGGTGTCCCGCAGCGACTCACCCTTGCCCACCGAGGACCCGCCCGCCGACACGTTGATCACGTCGGCGCTCATCCACTTGCCCGCGATCTCGAACGAGACACGGGTGCGGGTCGAGTTCTCGTAGAACATGGTGATCACCGTGCGGCCGCGCAGCGTCGGCAGCTTGCGCACCTCGCGCCCGAGCAGCGTCTTCTTCAGCTCGTCCGCGGTGTCCAGGATCGACCTCGCCTGATCCGGATCCAGCCCGTCGGTGGCCAGCAGGTGCTTCACTCAGCCTCCCTCTCGCTTCGCAACAGCACGGCGTCGCGCTCGTCGATCTCGGCAAGCAGCACGTGCACTTCCTCGGCGCGCGAGGTCGGCACGTTCTTGCCCACGTAGTCCGCCCGGATCGGGAACTCGCGATGACCGCGGTCGACCAGCACCGCGAGCTGCACGGCGCGCGGGCGGCCGTGGTCGCGCAGGGCGTCGAGCGCGGCGCGGACCGTGCGGCCGGAGAAGAGCACGTCGTCGACGAGGATCACCACGCGGTCGTCGATCCCGGTGTCGGGGATGTGCGTGGCGGCCAGCGGGCGGGTGGGCCTGCGGCGCAGGTCGTCGCGGTAGAGCGTGATGTCGAGTGCGCCCGTGGGCGGTTTCACACCGGCGAATTCGGTGATGCGCTCGGCGAGGCGGGCGGCGAGGCTGGTGCCCCGGGTCGGAATGCCCAGGAGCACGGGTGGTTCGCCCGCGTCGGGACCGATGGCGGTCTTCTCGATGACCTGATGGGCCATTCGGGCGATGGTGCGCGCGACATCGCCGGAGGAGAGCAGTTCCCGCTCGCCACCCGGCTCCGCCGCGCCACGTGGACGTGACACAGCAGCAGACTCCTTCCCCGCCTCACTGGACGGGTCCTTAAAGGACGCCGACCCCCTGGTTGACCAGGAAATCCTCCGGATAGTACCAGCAGCTGGTGCTCACCTTCCGGGCAGGGATGGTTCCTCCTCGTGAGACCATTTGCTTGACCTGGTGACGACAATGCGTAACCATTACTCTGAGTATTCAGCTCAGTAGTCCCCTGGCGGTCCTCGCGACCGACTGGGCGAGGAAACGGAGAACCACCAGATGGGCGATTACGCCAAGGCGCTTGGGGCGAAGCTCCGGGGGATCCGCCAGCAGCAGGGCCTGTCCCTGCACGGGGTCGAGCAGAAGTCGGGCGGCCGCTGGAAGGCGGTCGTGGTCGGTTCCTACGAGCGCGGGGACCGGGCGGTGACCGTCCAGAAGCTGGCCGAACTGGCCGATTTCTACGGCGTACCGGTGGTCGAGCTGCTTCCGGAGGGCCGCGTGCCGTCCGGCGCCGAACCCGCAACCAAGATCGTCATCAACCTGGAGCGGCTGCAGCAGCTCCCGGCGGAGAAGGTCGGCCCGCTCGCCCGCTACGCGGCGACGATCCAGAGCCAGCGCGGCGACTACAACGGCAAGGTGCTCTCCATTCGCACCGAGGACCTGCGCTCGCTGGCGATCATCTACGACATGACCCCCGGTGAGCTCACCGAGCAGCTCATCGACTGGGGCGTCCTGCCACCGGAAGCCCGCCCCGCGAAGGAAGACTGAGCGAGGCCCCTACAGCACGGCGCGCAGCCGGTCGGCGATCCCGCCGATCCGGCCGAGCACGCCGTTGACGAACCGTGGTGAATCGTCGGTGGACAACTCCTTGGCCAGCCCGACCGCCTCGTCGATCGCGACGGGATCGGGCACGTCCGCGGCCCACAGCAGTTCGTAGACGCCGACGCGCAGTACGGCGAGGTCGACCGGCGGCATTCGGTCGAGCGTCCAGCCCTGCGAATGCTCGGCCAGCAGCTCGTCGATGCGCTCACGATGCGCCGTGACGCCCTCGACGAGCGTGACCGTGTAGTCGCCGATCGGGTCCACATCGGTCGAGCCGACCCGGTCCGACAGCAGCGTGACCGGATCGAGTGAACGCTGCGCGGCCTCGTACAGCATCTCGACGGCACGCCTGCGCAAAGCGCGGCGGCCCACCGAGCCGCCGCGCCGTGAGGAATCCGCAGAACTCAACTGGAAACCCTGCCCAGGTAACGCCCGTCGCGGGTGTCGACCTTGACCTTCTCGCCGGTGGTGACGAACAGCGGCACCTGGATCTCGGCGCCCGTCTCCAGCGTGGCCGGCTTGGTGCCACCGGTGGAGCGGTCACCCTGCAGGCCGGGGTCGGTGTGCTGGATGACCAGCTCGACCGAGGTGGGCAGCTCGACGTAGAGCGGCGTGCTCTCGTGGATCGCGACCTGCACCTCGGTGTTCTCCAGCAGGTAGTTCGCGCCGTCGCCGACCGTCTCCGACCGCACGGTGATCTGGTCGAACGTCTCGCCGTCCATGAACACGTAGTCCTGGCCGTCGTTGTACAGGTAGGTCATGGTGCGCCGGTCGACGGTGGCGGTGTCCACCTTGGTGCCGGCGTTGAACGTCTTGTCCACCACCTTGCCGGAGAGCACGTGCTTGAGGGTGGTGCGCACGAACGCGCCGCCCTTGCCCGGCTTGACGTGCTGGAAGTTCACGACGGACCAGAGCTGGCCGTCGAGGTTGAGCACCAGGCCGTTCTTCAGGTCGTTGGTGGTGGCCACGGGTAGTCCACTTCTCCTGTTGTCTTTCGTTTCGCGGCCGCGCCTAGACGACCACGAGTTCCTTGCTGCTCAGGGTGAGGAGTTCGGGCGCGGAGTCCCGCACGACCAGCGTGTCCTCGATGCGGACGCCACCGCGACCAGCGAGGTACACGCCGGGCTCGACGGTGACCGTCATACCGGCAGCAAGTGTACCGTCGCCGGTCTTGGCCAGCCTCGGTGCCTCGTGGATGTGCAGTCCGACGCCGTGGCCGAGGCCGTGCGTGAACTCCTCGCCGTGCCCCGCGTCCTCGATCACCTGCCGCGCCGCCTTGTCGACGTCCTTCGTGCCCGCGGCGGGTGCCACGGCCGCCACCCCCGTGGCCTGCGACCGGGCGACCAGGTCGTAGAGCTCGCGCTGCCAGTCCGCCGGCTCGCCGAGCACGAGGGTGCGCGTCATGTCGGAGTGGTAACCGTCGACGGTCGCGCCGAAGTCGAGCTTCACGAAATCACCCTGGGCGAGCACGTAACCGGTCGGCCGGTGATGCGGAATCGCGGAGTTGGCGCCCGCGGCGACGATCGAGTCGAACGACGGACCGCTCGATCCGTGGTCCAGCATGAGGTTCTCCAGGTCGCGGGCCACTTCGCGCTCGGTGCGGCCGGGCCGGATGCCGCCGCGTTCGAGCAGTTCGGCCAGCGCCCGGTCGGCGGCTTCGCAGGCCTTGCGCAGCGCGGCGATCTCGCTTTCGTCCTTGACCAGCCGCAACTGCTCGACGAGGCCGGGCGCGCGATGCAGCTCCACGCCGTCAGCGAGCGCGGCGAAGGCCTCGTAGTCCTCGACGCTGACGTAGTGGCTCTCGAAGCCGGTGCTGCGGTAGCTCGCCGCGTGCTCGCCGGCGCGTTTGAGCAGCGCGACCGCGCTCGCCCGGTCGATCACGCGCTCCAGATCGGGCACCTCGGCGGCCGACTGCGTGAGGTAGCGGCCGTCCGTGCAGAACACCGTGCGCTCGTCGTCGCCGGCATGCAGCAACAGGGCGGCGTTGGAGCCGGTGAAGCCGGTCAGGTAGCGGATGTTGAGCAGGTCGGTGACGAGCAGCGCGTCGACCCCGGCCTGCTGGAGCAGCTGGCGGAGGGCCTCGCGGCGATGGGAGTGGATCTCAGGCACGCCGCCGAGCCTAATTGGCCTACAGTGGGGCGATGCGGCCCTGGTTGACGCGCGCTCTCGGCATGGCGCTGCTGCACGCAGTCGCCGACACGGCACTGGCGAAGGCGGCGGTGTACGAACCGACCGGCCTCACACTGCCCCGGATCATCGCGATCGCGCTGTTGGTCGGCGCGGCCGCGCTGTGGAGCGCGATCGACGCGATGCTGCGGCGGGAGGATCTCGGCCGCACCTGGATGATCGCGGCGCTCATCGCCGGCCCGATGTCCGGGATGCTGTACGTGATCGGCCGGTCGGTGTTCGTCGACAGCGGCGGCACCGAGGAGCTGTGGCCGGCATTGACCGGTGGCGCGGCGTTCAGCGCGCTGCTCATCCTGGTACCGGCCGGGCTCGGCATCTTCGTCGGCGGCAGGCTCAAGCCGGGCGGGCACCGGAAGCGGGCTAACGCCCCAAGCCCGCGCCCTCGGGGTAGGAGCGCCACTCCGCAGGCGTGACGGTCTCGATGCGGGAGCCGTTGAGTTCGGCGACCGAATCCGGGTGAGCGGGCCACAACTTCCCGTCATCCAGCAGCAGCCCCAGGCCGAGGCCGGGTGCGGTGATCGCGGGGGCGCCCGAGACAAGGCGGGCGGTGGCCGGGAGCTCGTCGAGGATCTCGACTCGGCTGGGCAGCACGTGCTCGGCCAGTTGTTCGGCCACCGAGCGGCGATCGACACGCACGACGTGTCCGTCCACGACGAGATCCATCGTGCGTGCCGGTGACGGCATCGCGAAGCCGTCGAGGGTTTTGAGTGCGTGCGCGGTGTCGGCGCAGCCGTTCACGCCGGTCACGTCGACGCCGAAGTGGCGGAGGTCGGTGGGCGCGGCGGCCTCGCCGATCGCGGTCGCGCGCACGACGTCGAACGGGACCGTGCCGCACGGGTCGGTGGCGGAGACCGGGGCGTGGCCGTCGGGTTCGCGCAGCAGGCCGGGACCTTCCTGCCACGCGCCGGGGATCAGGATGGGTTTGTAGGGGCTCGCGGTGAAGTCGGCGTCGGCGAAGGTGATCGTCGTGCCGTCCTGGGTCTCGTGCGCGATCGCGAAGGCGTCCAGCGCGTCGACCCACATCAGGTCGGCGCTGAACGCGTCCACCACCGAGCGAGTGCGCGTGCTACCCGGAGCGGTCGCGAAACCGTTGTCCCCCAACGCTTCCACCCCGGTCGTGAAGGTGGGATCCTTGGCGCGCAACAGGAATTGACCGGCCCCGTTCCAGCCCGCGGCGCGGCCGGTGGTGTCGGTGAACATCAGGTAGAACCAGCCGTCGAGATAGACGGCCGAGGGCTGGCCCGCGCCGTAGAGGTTGTCGCGGTGGGCATCGTGGGAGGGGCTGACGATGGGGCCGTTGGCGCGGGTCCAGTGCACACCGTCGGTGCTGGTCGCGAGCCCGATCGCGTTGCCGAGGGCGTGATCACCGGCCGCGCCCGTGTAGTACATGTAGTAGATCCCGTTGACACGGATGACCGAGGGATCGCAGGTGTGCGCGCCGTCGAAGAGGCCCGGGGTGCCGGACAGCACGGCCGGGGGCGGTGTGCCACCGGGCCCGGTGAACGGCCCGCCCGCCGTGGCGGCCTCGGCGTAGAGGATGTCGTCACCGGGCGGCAGGGCCGTGGGGTACTGGCTGCACCACCACATGCGGGCCGAGCCGCCGTCGAGCATCACGGTGGGCCCGTAGTTGTACGGCGCCCCGGGGGCACCCGCCGCGACAATTCCGCTTTCCCGGTTGCCGGTCGTGGTGAGCGAGACGTCGGCCGGTTTGGTCGTGGACCCCGTGGCGGCGGGACTGACGTCGTAGCTTCCCTCGGCGCGGGGTTGCGCGGCGTTGCCCGCGGTGCAGCCGGTGAGCCCGGCGGCACTGAGGGCCGCGGCGAGAAGAACGGCGCTGCACCGCCGACGGAACCTCCGCATGTGCCCTCTCTATGTCCACACCTTGTTGCCCGGGTAAGTGTAGAGAGTCATTAACTCACGTGGGTGACACCGTGCCGGTTCGCGACGGGTTGTGGGGTGGGTTCTTCCGGCTACGCGGTGAGCTGTCTTTTCCGGCTGTGGCGGGGCCGTCTTGCCAGCTGTGGCGAGGCCGTCTTTCCGGCTGTGGCGAGGCCGTCTTTCCGGCTACGCGGTGGGTGGCGCCCTTCTGGATAGGCGGTGGGTCTGTCGTTCCGGCTACGGCGGGTGAGACCCTTCGGGTTCGCCTCCGGTCCATCCGGGCTGTGAATCCTGGCCGCGCGGACAGATTCTGCTCCGTTCCGCCCAGGTCGGTTACGCGCCTCGCCCGGTCGCCACTCGCGGCACCGTGCCCACTGTCCGACACGCCTGCGCAGCCGTCATTGCCCCGCCCGATCGCCGCCCGGCTGCCAATCGCTGCCACCGTGCCTACCGTCCGACAGGCCTTCGCCGCCGGGTCGCGCGGGCCATCCGGGTGATAGTGCCGCGAGGTTAAGCGGCGAGGTTGCCGTGTGGCTGTCTGATGGCCACGTACACCCGATGTGGTCCGCCGTAATGCTCGCCGCCGCCGACGTCGAGGAAACCCAGTCGTCGCACCAGTTTCCGGCTGGCCACATTGGACTCGTGGATCAGCGCCCAGATCGTGGGGAGGTCCAGTGCCCCGAATCCGTGCCGGAGCAGCGCGGCGGCGGCCTCGGTGGCGAGGCCGCGGCCCGCGTAGGCGCGACCGACGAAGTACCCGATCTCGGGCAGGTGTCCGGGAAGTTCCTTGGTGGGCCGCAAATGCGCGAGCCCGACGACTTCGCCGCCCAGCTCCAGCACCCAGTGCCCGGTGCCGGCAGGCCCGGTATACGCGAGTCGCCGCTCGACCATTTCCCGGCACTGGACCGGATCGCTGAAATCCGCGGCGAAGTACCTGCTCATTTCCGGTTCGGCGAAGACACGGACGATCGCCTCGGTATCGTGCCGTTCCAGGCCGCGCAGAACGAGTCGCTCCGTACGCAGCGCGGGGACGTTCACCCGCGCTGTTCCGCGCTTCCGGCGTTCTCCGCGATCCAGCGCAGGGCCAGCGGATAGCCCTGCACGCCGAGACCGGCGATCACCGCGGTCGCGATGTCGGAGAGCACGCTGCGGTGCCGGAACTCCTCGCGCTTGTGCACGTTCGAGATGTGCAGTTCGATCAATGGCGCCCGCAGTTGCGCGGCGGCGTCGCGGACCGCGATCGAGTAGTGCGTCCACGCTCCCGCGTTCAGCACCACCGGGTTACTCCCGTCGGCGGCCTCGTGGAGCCAGCCGACCAGTTCGCCCTCGTGGTCGGTCTGCCGCACCTCGACCTCGATGCCGAGTTCCGTACCCGTCTTCACGCACAGGTCCGCGAGGTCGGCATGCGTCGTGGAGCCGTAGACCGACGGCTCCCGCTTGCCGAGCCTGCCCAGATTCGGGCCGTTGAACACGAACACCTTCACCGCGGCAGGCTCCTCTCGTCACGGATTTCGCGGATCACAGCAGCACACTTCCGCCGTCGGCCGGGCTGTCCGCGGCGACGGCGGAATACGCGGCGGCCAGCAGCGCCGGGTCCGGGCCTTCGAGGCGACCCGGTTTGGCCAGCCCGTCCAGCACCACGAACCGCAGCACGCCGGACCGGGTTTTCTTGTCGCCGCGCATGGATTCGAGCAGCTGCGGCAACGCGTCGGCGTCGTAGGTCGTTGGCAGGCCGAGGAGTTTGAGCACCTTCGCGTGCCGCTCGGCCGTCGCGTCGTCCAGCCGTCCCGCGAGGCGCGCCAGCTCGGCGGCGAACACCAAGCCGACGCTGACCGCCGCGCCGTGCCGCCACCGGTACCGTTCGCGGCGCTCGATCGCGTGGCCGAGGGTGTGGCCGTAGTTGAGGATCTCGCGCAGATCCGACTCGCGCAGATCCGCGGCGACGACGTCGGCCTTCACCTGGATCGACCGGCGGACCAGCTCGCCCAGCACCTCACCGGCGGGATCGACCGCCGCGGCGGGATCGTGCTCGATCAGGTCGAGAATGCGCGGGTCAGCGATGAACCCGGTCTTGACGACCTCGGCCATCCCGGCGACGAGTTCGTTGGGCGGCAAGGTTTCCAGCGTCGCGAGATCGACCAGCACCGCGCCCGGCTCGTGGAAGACGCCGACCAGGTTCTTGCCCGCCTCGGTGTTGATGCCGGTCTTGCCGCCGACCGCGGCGTCGACCATGCCGAGCAGCGTGGTGGGCACGTTGACCAGCCGCACCCCGCGCATCCAGGTGGCCGCGACGAAGCCGGCGAGGTCGGTGACCGCGCCGCCGCCGAGCCCGACGACCGCGCCGCGCCGGTCGAGCCCGATCCGGCCGAGCACCTCCCAGCAGAAGCTCGCGACCGACAGCGCCTTGCCGTCCTCCGCGTCCGGGATCTCGACCCGGTGTGCGTCGAGCCCCGCGGCGGCCAGCTCGTCACGCGTCGCTTCGGCGGTCGCGGTGAGGGTCGGCGGGTGGATGAGCGCGACCTTCGACGCGTCGCGCACGGCCTCGGTCAGATCGCCCAGCAGGCCACGGCCGATCACGACGTCGTACGGCCGGGCGGTTTTCACCTGGATCCGTACCGGCTCGGTCACTTCGTGTTCTCCAGATTCTCGCTCAGCTCGGCGGCCACGATCGCGACGATCTCGTCCGGTGTGCGCTCGGAGGTGTCGACCTCGATGGTCGCGACCGAGCGATAGATCGGAAGCCGCGCTTCGAGCAGGGACTTGTAGGTTGCGCGCGGGTTCACGCCGGCGAGCAGCGGCCGGGCCGTGGACAGCCCGACGCGCTTCACCCCGGCCGCGAAGCCGACGTTGAGGAACACGACGTGGTGACCGCGCAGCCGTTCCCGGGTGGCGGCGGCCAGCACGCCGCCACCGCCGACGGACAGCACACCGTCGTGCTCGGCCAGTGCCTCGGCGATGACCGACTCCTCCAGCTCACGGAACGCAGGCTCGCCGTCGGTGGCGAAAATGTCCGCGATCGTGCGGCCGGTCCGCAGCACGATGTCGTCGTCGCTGTCGCGGAAGGGCACCCCGAGGTGCTCGGCCAGCCGTGGGCCGACCGTGCTCTTGCCGGAGCCGGGCGGTCCCGCGACCACGATGCAGGGTTTCACCACCGCTCCTCCAGCGCCTTGAGGTACGCCTGCGCGTTGCGCTTGGTCTCCGGCAGCGAGTCGCCGCCGAACTTCTCCAGCGCGGCATCCGCGACGACGAGCGCCACCACCGATTCGAGGACGACACCGGCCCTCGGCACGGCGCACACGTCGGAACGCTGGTGGATCGCCACCGCGGGCTCGCCCGTCGCGACGTCCACTGTGGACAGTGCCTTCGGGACGGTGGAGATCGGCTTCATCGCGATGCGCACCCGCAGCGGTTCGCCGTTGGTGATGCCGCCCTCCAGGCCGCCGGCACGGTTGGAGCGCCGCGTGACGCCGACCGGCCCGGTGCCGCGGTCGATCTCGTCGTGCGCCTCGCTGCCCCACCGCTGGGCGGTGGTGAACCCGTCACCGACCTCGACACCCTTCATGGCCTGCACGCCCATGAGCGCGCCGGCGAGCCGTGCGTCGAGGCGACGGTCCCAGTGCACGTGCGAGCCGAGCCCCGGCGGCAGCCCGTAGGCGATCACCTCGATCACGCCGCCGACCGTGTCACCGGCCTTGCGCACCGCGTCGACCTCGGCGACCATCACGTCGGTGCCTTCCTGCCCGAAGGCACGCACGGGGCTCTCGTCGATCACCGCGAGGTCCCCCGGCTGGGGCAGCGGCCCCTCGGGAGCCTGCGCGCGGCCGATGGACACGACGTGGCTGATGATCTCGACGCCCAGCAGCTGCCGCAGGAACGCCCGCGCGACGGTGCCGAGCGCCGTGCGCGACGCGGTCTCCCGCGCGCTCGCCCGCTCCAGCACCGGGCGTGCCTCGTCGAAGCCGTACTTCTGCATTCCGGGCAGGTCCGCGTGGCCGGGACGGGGCCGGGTCAGCGGTTCATTGCGCGCGAGGCCGGCCAGTTCGGCCGGGTCGACCGGATCGGCGGCCATGACCTTTTCCCATTTCGGCCACTCCGCGTTCTCGATCTGCACCGCGATGGGGCCACCCTGGGTGACGCCGTGCCGGATACCACCGAGGAAGTCGATGTGGTCGGTCTCGAAGCCCATGCGGGGGCTGCGGCCGAACCCGAGCCGCCTGCGGGCGAGCTGCTCGCTCACGTCGGCGGTGGTGACCTCGACCCCGGCCACCATCCCTTCCAACACGGCCGCCAACGCGGGCCCGTGCGACTCACCAGCGGTTATCCAGCGCAACACCACCCAACGATCCTGTCACGTCGCCGCTCAAGGGAGTCAAGCGCCTGCCCCCACCTCCCCTCCTGTGCCCGGGAACACAGCCACCAGCCACGACGCGACCAGTAGCCCGGGCCCGTGCGGAACGCCGCCGTGCCAGCGCCGGACCGCCGCGAGCAGCAGCGTGCAGAAGGCGGCCACGACCGCGCCGACCGCCAGCGCCGCCCAGCTCACCGCACCCAGCACCGCGCCGAGCACGCCCGCGAGCTTCACGTCTCCCGCGCCGAGCGAGCGCCGGGACAGCGC
>Ga0164243_10006064_pt1 | contig 18394 bp, 17 predicted proteins | sample OricompcompostOP_FD_108781 | JGI IMG/M metagenome (GOLD analysis project Ga0164243, IMG submission 108781) | Organic Plus compost microbial communities from Emeryville, California, USA - Original compost - Organic plus compost (OP) | ecosystem: Engineered > Solid waste > Mixed feedstock >... | reverse complement strand
GCGCTCGTGGAGATACTGGATCGCCTCGTCCTGCTCGCCTGGGTGGTAGTACGGCGGAAGGTACGGGTTCTCTTCGAGCTGTGCGTCCGTGACGGGGATGCGCATGGCGTCGCGGAACGTCTTCAGGTTGTCGAGGGTCATCTTCTTCATCTGGTGGGTCGCGTTGCGGCCCTCGAAGCTCGGCCCCAGTCCGTAGCCCTTCACCGTCATGGCGAGGATGACCGTGGGCTGACCCTTGTGCTCGGTCGCGGCCTTGAACGCCGCATAGACCTTGCGATAGTCGTGGCCGCCGCGTTTGAGGTTCCAGATCTGATCGTCGGTGTAGTCCTCGACGAGCTTCAGGGTGCGCTCATCGCGCCCGAAGAAGTTCTCACGGATGTACGCGCCGCTCTCCGCCTTGTACGTCTGGTAGTCGCCGTCCGGCGTGGCGTTCATGAGGTTGACGAGCGCGCCGTCCGTGTCTCTCGCGAGCAGCTCGTCCCACTCCCGGCCCCAGATCACCTTGATGACGTTCCATCCGGCGCCGCGGAAGTAGCTCTCCAGCTCTTGGATGATCTTCCCGTTGCCGCGAACGGGACCGTCGAGTCGCTGCAGGTTACAGTTGATCACGAAGGTGAGATTGTCGAGCCCCTCGTTGGCGGCGAGCTGCAGCTGCCCTCGGCTCTCGACCTCGTCCATCTCGCCGTCGCCGAGGAAGGCCCACACGTGCTGGTCCGAGGCATCCTTGATCCCGCGGTCGGTGACATAACGATTGGCCTGCGCCTGCCAGATCGCGTTGATCGGGCCGAGCCCCATCGATACCGTCGGGAACTGCCAGAACTCGGGCATCAGTCGGGGATGCGGATACGAGCTCAGCCCGTTCGGCGCGTGCGACTTCTCCTGCCGGAATCCGTCGAGCTGATCGGAGGTGAGCCGCCCTTCGAGGAACGCCCTGGCGTAGGCGCCGGGGGACGCGTGGCCCTGGATGAAGATCTGGTCCCCGCCGCCGGGGTGGTCCTGGCCGCGGAAGAAGTGATTGAACCCCACCTCGTACAGCGCCGCAGACGACGCGTAGGTGGAGATGTGCCCGCCGACGGCGATGTCAGGGCGCTGCGCGCGGTGCACGGTGATCGCGGCGTTCCAGCGGATCCAGCGGCGGTAACGGCGCTCGAGCTCTTCGTCGCCGGGGAAGTCCGGCTCGTTCTCCGGTGCGATCGTGTTGATGAAGTCCGTGGTGGGCACCATCGGGATGCCGAGCCGCAGCTCCCGCGACCGCTTCAGCAAGCTGAGCATGATCTCCCGGGCGCGCTGATGCCCCTGCGACTGCACGAGCTGGTCGAGCGACTCCCGCCACTCCGCGGTCTCTTCGGGATCGGCGTCGAAGTTGTTCACCGAATACGGGTCCTGGTCGTTGACAGTCACCGTCGACCTTTCTATCTGGGGCAGATCGTGCCAGGCGTGACGAGCGCTCCTCGTCGGGTTAGACGCAGAGCGCACGAGACTCAGCCTAGCGACTCATGGGTGGGGTGGTGACCGGTTGGAGCGCCACTGCGACGGGTCTAGGATGTGTGACCGCGGCGGCGTTCCCGCCCCGCGGTCTGCGCGCGAACGTCGTGCGCAGGGAAACGGCACATGGCAATGGCTCTTGAGAACGCCACGATGGCTCCGGACTTCCAGCTCACCAGTCAGTTCGGCGAACAGGTGCAGCTCAGCGGCTTCCGTGGCCGCAAGGCAGTGGCTCTCGTCTTCTTCCCGCTCGCCTTCTCCGGGATCTGCTCCAACGAGCTCTGCGAGTTGCGCGACAACCTCGCGATGTTCGATGAGGCGGGCGTGCAGCTGCTCGGGATCTCGATCGATCACAAGTTCGCCTTGCGCGCGTGGGCGGAGCGGGAGGGCTACACCTTCCCGCTTCTGGCCGACTTCTGGCCGCACGGTCAGGTGGCCAAGGAGTACGGTGTCTTTCTCGAGGCCAAGGGCACGGCGAACCGTGCGACGTTCCTCATCGACCGCGAGGGCATCATCCGGGCCAGCTTCATCTCGGCTCCGGGGGAGCCGCGGCAGTTGTCAGCGTATCGAGCCGCGCTGGAGGAGCTCACGCAGCCGGCGTAGCCTGACGCCTGTAGGATGGTGACGCGCAACGAGAGTTGCAGGGGCCTTTAGCTCAGTTGGTAGAGCGCCACGTTTACACCGTGGATGTCATCGGTTCGAGCCCGGTAGGGCCCACCATAGCGTCCGGGAACCCGCGACATCGAGAGACGGTGCGTGTTCCCGTTGGTGTTCTTGCTTCCGTTCGCCTCTCGGATGATCGTGGTGAAGGGCTCGGCGAGGGTCGGCCGAAGCTCTTCCCCGTCGGTGATGTCGACGCGTTCGGAGGACGGCATCCCGACCGGTGCCGGCTCTGCTAGGCGCTGGCTACGCCGTGGTAGCGATTCGCTCTGCAATGACGGCAACGGTCGTGTAGCTGACGAGGAGTTCGCCGCCGGTCGCGTCGATCGCGGCGCCCATGCCTGTCAGGAGCGCGTCGAGCTTGTCCTTCGGGAGCCGGTTGATGCCTCCCGACGTGGATGTCTGCTCCAGCCAGGCATCGCGGGCGGCGGTAGCTTGCCACTCGACGGCGATCTGCTGGACGTCGCCGAACGCTCCGGTGGCCCGGAGGCCCGCGGCGGCGGCGGCGATTATCGAGTGGTAAGGGCTCGCCTGCGCGGCCGCGGCACTCCAGGGGTTGAACGGCAGTCCGGTCTGCAGCGAGGTGAACACCTGCGCAAACTCGGCGGCGAGTTCCGGGGATGGGCGGCCGTAATTCCAGAACAGCGCGAGGATTCCGCCGGGGCGGAGGACGGCGGCTGCTTTCGCGGCGCCCGCCAGCGGGTCCACCCAGTGCCAGGTCTGGCCCGCGATCACGCCGTCGAAGACGCGCCCGGCCGCGTCCCAGTCCTCGAAGCGACCACCCTCGACCTCGAAGCCTTTGGCGCGGGCCAGTCCTGCCATCTTCGGGTCGGGCTCGACGCCGACGACCGCGAACCCGCGGTCGCGGAACGGCTCCGCGGAGATGCCGGTCCCGATGCCGACGTCGAGGATCGAGCTGCCTGGTATCCGCTCCGCGACCTGGGCGACGAGCGCGTCCGGATAGCGCGGCCGGGCGCGGTCGTAGCGATCCGCGTCGGCGCCGAACGACTCGGCGAGCTCGCGGTGCCGGTGCGCGGCGTCGGTCGGCGGGGTCGGCGGCGGTAGAGTGACCATGTGCCCACTTTAAGTGGGCGATCGCCCACTCGTCAATCAGTTGGAGACCTATGCCCACCGGGATCGCCCTCCACGACCCCCGCACGCGACTGCTCGAGGCAGGCGAGCGGGTGCTGCTCCGCAGCGGCCCTGCGGGGCTCACCAGCCGGGCCCTCACCGACGAGGCGGGCGTCGCGAAAGGAGTGCTGCACCGTCACTTCGACGACTTGGATGACTTCCTCGTGGGCCTCGTCCGAAAGCGGGCTGCGGCAGTCGGCAGCGTGCTCAGTGGTCTCGCCGACGAGGCGGGCCGTGGAACGGTCTCCGGCAACCTCACGGCGGCGCTCATCGGCGTGTTCACCCCGCTGTTCCTCGCGACGGTGCGGCTCGTGCTCACCCGCGACGAACTGCGCGCCCGGCTTCGCGGCAACGAATCGGATGGGCTCCCGCTGCTGGCCGAAGCGGTGCGCGGTGTCGGCGCCTACCTCGCGGCCGAGCAGCGGCTCGGCCGCATCCTGCCCAGCGCCGCACCGGACATGCTCGCCCACGCGCTGATCGGCACCGGCCACCTGCTGTTCGCTGGTGAACTCGGCGGGCTGCCGGACGAGTCGGGTGTCTACGAGGTTGTCGAGGCGATCATCGTCGGTGCGGAGCCAGGCGCGTCCAGATGATGTGCGACCCCGGCGCTGTCGCGCGCGACAGTGGCCCCGGATCGACCGGATTTCAGGGCGTGCGTCGCCGCGGCTTCGTCCTGACTGTGCCTCGGTGAATCCACAACTCGCCGACTCATGTGAGATCGCCGATGAGTTCTTGAGTTACGAATCTCGGCTGCCCGTTCACAGGCCCAATGGACGAGATGTGTCCTGCGTCAGCACAGTCCGGATGGAGCGGAGTACTGCGAGCACTGGCCCGAGGGGTGCGAGCCCCTCAGGGCCTGCTGTGTCGACGGCTCGGATCACATCACCGTGGGTGAGGACGCGCGAGCCGATGACGGCGGCGGGTATCTCCGACCAGATACGGCTTTCGGCCACGTCACGATCCATGTGTGGCGCATCTGAATGCGACAAGGCGGGAACGGCGCCGTCGCTGAGGATGAGACCGACTCGGGTGGCGGCGAGCACATCGATGACCTGGCCGACCGAGGTCATCGACGGCAGTGGAATGTGGTCACCTGGCCGGTAACCCTCGTGCAGGTATCGTTCGGCCCCCACGATCGAGCGGTGGTTGAGGACCTTCACGGTGAGGTTGTGCCCCGCCACCTCCACCGTAGCGCCAGGCGATGTCTCGGCTGCGGCATCGAGGATGTACGGGATCGCAAGACTCACGGCCTCGTCACCTCCTGCTCGGTCCGTAGTATCGCCACGCTGCGGGTGCGGCGCATGTACGCTCAACTCTAGAAGGTGAGCGGTCGAAGGATTCCAGAACCGGCGAACCGGAGAGCTTCGGCCCTAACTGACTTCGCGCGACGCATCCACCGTGGGCCTGCTCACGGCGCGAGAACGATCCGGCCGACGACCTCGCCGGCATCCATCTTGCGGTGAGCAAGGGCGGCCTCTCTCAGACGCAGCATGTCGTGGATCACGGCTTCGAGCCGCGCGTCCCGGAGCGCGTCGAACTGCTCAAGCCGAACAGCGCGGCGGACGGCCGATGGGATCAGTGCGGTGCTGAAGGTGGCGAACGACATCGACTTCTGGAAGGCCTCCGTGAGCTTCGCGCCGAACGTCGCCGGATGCATGCTTGCCACCGCACCGACGACCACGTATCGTCCGCCGGGATTGAGCCTGTCGATGAACGACGGCAGGTCCACCCCGGCTACGACGTCGATGATGACGTCGTAGCCGCTCGGCGCATCCGATCCTCCTTCGCCAGACCGGTTCAGCACATGCGTCGCGCCGAGCGCTTCCAGCCTAACTCCGCGCTGGGCGGAGGACGTCGTGACCACGACTGCTCGCACGGCCCCTCCGTCCAAGGTCTCGGTCGACGACATCGTGCTCGTCCTGGCGGCCAACACCGGTATACACGCTACGTCGACGGGGGAGCGGGTCAACACCTCTCGCCGTTTCGCGGACCTTGCCATCCGGGCCTTCGAAGAGCCAGCGCGCCGCTAGCAGTCCACCCTCCGGCTTCCGAGAGCGGCGGTCGATCCGGAGCGTCGCCGCATCCACGCGTCGCGGTTCCGACCGCGGAGGTCCTGGGTCAGCGAATGGCGGTCAGCGCTCGGTGGATGCGCGATCGAGCCAGTCGTGGACGAGGGCTGCGACGAGGTCGGGGTGTTCGTGCAGGAGCGCGTGCCCGGCGCCTTCGATCACGGCGAGACCGGCGTGCCGGTAACGGTCGAGCAGGCGCATTGCGTCGATGTATCCGACGGTGGAGTCTTGTCGCCCGGCGATGATCAAGGTCGGTGGTGAGAAGGCGCTGTCGCCGATGTCGATTGACCATCCAGTGAAGATTCGATCGAGCGTCGCCTCGTCGACGAGTGTCGTGCCGGGAACGACCCGGTCTCGGTATCGGCGGGCCGTGGCCCGCGTGCGGACGACGAAGTACTCGTCGAAGCCTGCCCGGTGCTCCGGTTCGAGATCGTCGTAGGCGTCATGGTCGTGGCGGACCACTGTCGGTTCGGGTAGGTCGCTCGCCCGTTCCGCGAGAGGGCATATCAGCGCCAGACCGAGGATCAGGTCGGGGCGTCGCGCGGCGACGCCCCGGGCGAGGTAGCCGCCGTAGGAATGCCCGAGCACGAGCGCCGGTCCTGTGGCGACGCCTTCGAGGAAGTCGCACAACAGTCCCACGACATCGTTGTTGCTCGTCAGTCCATCGCCTGTGGAGCGACCCATGCCGGGCAGGTCGGGGTAGATCCGTCGGTATCCGTCGTGCGGGACGATGGCTTCCATGGCCGCCTCGATCTCCCGGTGATCGACGCCGGCGCCGTGGAGGGCGACCAGCGGCGCGCCGGTCCCGTGCTCGACGTAGTGGACCGTCGTCTGTCCGATCGTGCATTCCATGCTGCTCCTCCCTGGATCCCGGTCATTTCTCAGCCGCCCGTGTGACGGTGTCGAGCATCGCTGCGAGTCCTGTGGGGCTGCCGAGGACGGCAGTGGCTTCCGGTGATCGGATGGGGGATGACCCGTCGCGGCGCCAGCCTGGCGACATCGCTGGACGACCGCAGCAGCCGCTGCGCCGAATGCAGCCGGTTCGTCGTCATGGCAATCAGGCTAGGCCGGAAAAGGCAAGGCGAGAAGCGACACCGCGCGGCAGGGCCCGTACGCCGTCGAGCAGACGTACCGCCCGCCGTCGGACGCCGAACTCGTCAAGGGTCGTCATCGTGCAAGGAGCGATCGCGGGTGAGGGACGATACCGGGTCCGCGTGTCGCCAGCACGGAGATGGGAGCGATCGTGGACCACAGGATGCATTCACACGGTGAAGGCCGTTCCTCGAGGAAGGAAGCCCCCGAGAGGCGAGCAGCACGCTCCCCTCGGGTTCGGCTCGTCGTTCCGCGAGCTCGCCATGCACGGCTACGACCGTCGCGGTCTACACGATCTGCCTCCGTCTGCGAGCTGTCCCCGCACTCGCGCCGTCCGGCGTGACCTTCTCCTCATCGCGCACATCTTCGTCCACCCAGCGGCGCTCCCCGGACGGCCACGTGACCATCGAGCCGGAGAGGACGTGCGGGTGCGGGTCATGCTACCCGACACGGAACCGGCGGGCGCGTCGAAGAGGCCTGACGGCCTTTCGTAGACCACGGATCGACCTCCTGATCGACGTCGGCCGCCCGCGAGCTTCTTGCTCCGCCAGATCTGCGTGCGGCCCGATCGGCATCCTCACGCGGTGGCGGCCAGCGCATCCAGAGCGTCGAGGGCGGAGGCGAGCTTCTCGACGTCCTCGTCGCTGCAGACCTCGAGGAGCTCCTTCACCCGCTCTGCGCGCTCGGAGCGAGCACGGAGCACGGCGTCCTCGCCGGCCGGCGTGGATCGGACGAAAAACGACCGGCCGTCGTCGGGGTCGGGGAGCCGCACGATCAGCCCGCGGCGTTCGAGATCGGCGATCACGCGCGTCATCGTCGGTGCGGCGACCACCTCCATGCGCGAGAGGTCGCCCGGGCGGAGCGGTCCCTTGCGCACGACGCTGGACAAGGCGGAAAGCAGCGCGTGGCTGAGCCCGTCGCCGGCCGGGCGGATCCGACGATTGATCCTCCCGATCGACACGGCGAGTCGCGCAGCGACCTCCTCGCGCTTGGGATGTTGGCCCCGGGCATCGGGTTCAGCAGCACTCACGACACTCGTCCTTCGCTCGCGGAAAAATCGGCTTCCGCCGATTCTTCCATGTGAAGGTACTTCTTGCCTCGACTGAAGGACGCGATCGCTCCGATGACCGACATGATCGCGGCCGCGCTGAACACGACCACGAGGCCATCGTGGAAGGGCTGAGCGATCAACTGGGGGAAGAACTCCTTCCCGACCAGTTCCCGCCGGCTGGCCGACGCGAGCGTGTCGAGAACACCGGTCGGGCCGAGCAGGCTCTCCATCGGGTTGTAGCCGAGGAAGGCCGCGAAGACGCTGCCGACCGGTGGCAGCCGCCCGATCTGGGAGGCGACATCGTCCGGAACTCCGGTCTCGATCAGGCCGTTCGTGAGCGTCGCCGGCAGAGAGGTCGAGAGCCCGCCGATGAGGAAGGAGAAGAACAGGCCGATCGACAGAGAGGTCCCCGCGTTCTGCACCGTCCCCGCCATGCCGGACGCGGCGCCGCGTTCCCTGGCCGGAACGCTGTTCATGATGGCCGTGCGGTTGGGAGCGCCGAACATGCCGGAGCCGAGACCGCTCAGCCCGGTGACGACCGCGAACATCCAGTAATCGAAGTCGACGGGGATGACGAGCAGCAGGACGAATGTGGCGGCCACGAGGACGAGTCCTGCGGTTGCGAACGCCCTGGCTCCGAAACGGTCGGAGAGGACGCCGGAGATCGGCCCGGCGATGAGGAACCCGATCGTGATCGGAAGCATGTAGATGCCCGCCCACAACGGAGTCTCCTCGTACGCGAAACCATGGAGGGGTAGCCAGATCCCCTGTAGCCAGATGATGAGCATGAACTGGAGGCCGCCTCGCCCGATCGACGCAAGCAGGCCCGCAAGGTTGGCCATCGCGAAGGCCCGGATACGGAAAAGGCGCATGTTGAACATCGGCGACGCGCTCTTCAGCTCGACCACCACGAATGCGGCGAGCAGCACGAGGCCGGCGGCGATCCCGCCCAGGACCCAGGGGCTCGTCCAGCCCGTCGCGCTGTCCCCGTACGGCTGGATGCCGTACGTGATGGCAGTGAGGACGGACGCGAGCCCGATGGCGAAGAGCAGGTTCCCCGGCCAATCGAGCCTGCCGGGGTTGCGCGTCCCCACCTCGTGCAGCGACCTGTACGACCAGACGGTGCCGAGGATGCCGATGGGCACGCTCACGAAGAAGACGGCGCGCCAGTCGATGACGGCCAGGAGCCCGCCGGCCACCAGTCCGATGAAGCTTCCCGCGATGGCCGCGACCTGATTCACGCCGAGAGCCATGCCACGTCGATGCGCCGGGAATGCGTCGGTCAGGATCGCCGTCGAGTTCGCGAACAGCATGGCGCCGCCGATACCCTGCACCAGGCGCCACACGATCAGCCACGTCGCGCCTGCGCCCGCCTGGTAGGGGTCCAGCGCCAACGCGATCGAACCGACGGTGAAGACGACGAACCCGAGGTTGTAGATGCGAACGCGACCATACATGTCGCCCAGGCGCCCGAACGTGACGACGAGGATCGCCGTCACGAGCATGTAGCCCATGAGCATCCACAGCAGGTAGCCGACGTTGCCGGGCTCGAGCGGGTCGAGTCCGATGCCCGAGAAGATGGCGGGGAGGGAGATGATGACGATCGAGGAGTTGATGGTCGCCATCAGCATCCCGATAGTGGTGTTGCTGAGTGCCACCCACCTGTAGCGCGGATGATCCTTGCTGACGACGCGTACGCGGATGCGGGTGCTCACGAGCCTCCGATGACATCTAGTTAATTGATACAAACGAAGTGTACGCGCATGCGGACGCATCTGCGACGGGTCGCGCGGACACCACGGGCCCACGCTCTAAGCTGGTCACCGTGTCGTATTCGCTCGCTGAGGTGCTGCAGGTCTGCGAGGCGCTCTGGCCGGCGTCCGGCGCCGAGAGCTGGGACGCATCCGGCTTGATCGCGGGGCATCCCGATGACCGGGTGTCGCGGGTCGTGCTCGCAGTGGATGCCGTTGAGGTCACCGTGAGGGATGCGGTCGACACCGGCGCGGATCTGCTGCTCGTGCATCACCCGCTGCTGCTGCGGGGCGTGACGTCGATAGCCGCCGACGAGTACAAAGGAGCGATGCTCACGCGGCTGATCCGGTCGGGCTGTGCGCTCCTTGCCGCTCATACCAACGCCGACGTCGTCGACGAGGGCACGTCCGGTGCTCTGGCGGCGCGCCTCGGCCTCGTCGATCTCGCCCCCATCGCACCCTCGGCTGATCCGTCGGTCGGCATCGGTCGTGTCGGCCGTCTCGCGAATCCCGTCAGCCTCGGGCACCTCGCTCAGGCGCTTGCGCGTATCCTCCCGGCGACGGCGACGGGGATCCGCGTCGCGGGCGACTATGACGCGGTGGTCGAGCGGGTCGCTCTCTGCGGCGGTGCAGGCGACTCACTCCTCGCGGCCCCGAGCGTCGTCAGCGCGGACGTCTACATCACGAGCGATCTGAGGCACCATCCCGCGTCCGCCGCACGTGAGCAGGCGCAGCTCGGCGACGGACGACCGTACCTCATTGACGTGTCGCACTGGGCGAGTGAATGGCTGTGGCTCGACGGGGCGGCCGCGTCGCTGGGTGAGAGGCTGCCGGAGCTCGACATCTCGGTCAGCGACCTGCGCACAGATCCATGGGACTTCGTCGTCACCCAGTGACGACGGTGACGAAGGAAGAGACGAACGTGAAAGCAAGTTTGGCGGAGCAGAAGAAGCTGCTCGAACTGCATGACATCGACGCATCCATGGCCCGTCTGGAGCATCGTCAGAGGAACCTGCCCGAGAACGCGGAGATCGCTTCGGTCGGCGCTGAACGCGCCAGCCTGAGAGGGCGGCTCGCGGCCGAGCTCGGTGCTCTGGAGGACGCGAGGGCCGAGCTCGCGCGCGTCGAGTCGGACGTCGAGGTCGTGGATGCCCGTATCGCTCGTGACACCGCGCGCCTCACACAGACGTCGTCGGTGAAGGACGTCACTGCCCTGGAAGCAGAGCTCGAGTCTCTGCGTGCGCGCAAGAGCACGCTCGAGGACGCACAGCTCGAGGTGATGGAACGCGTCGAAGAGGCCGAAGGCGTGGTCGCCGGGACACGGGGTCTCGACGAGCAGCTGAGCGCCCGACTGCAGGACCTCGAGGAGCGCAAGCAGACGTCGCTCGACGAGATCGCACAGGAGATCGCCGCGCTCACGGCGAATCGGTCACTCGTGCAGGACTCGATGGCGAGCGAGCTCTACGCGTTGTACGAGCAACGACGAGCCAAGAACGGCACGGGAGCCGCGCTCTTCCGCGCCGGCACCTGCGGGGCGTGCACGATCACGCTGACCGGCAGCGACCTCCAGGCCGTACGATCCGCGGATGTCGAAGACGTGGTGCTCTGCCCGGAGTGCTCGAGCATCATGGTCCGTACAGAAGAGTCGGGACTCTGGTGAGGGAGCTCGTCGTCGAAGCCGACGGAGGCTCGCGAGGCAATCCCGGACAGGCCGCCGGCGGCGCGGTGGTCATCGATCCGTCGACGGGCGAGGTCCTCGCGGAGATCGGCGTGTACGTCGGGATCGCGAGCAACAACGTCGCCGAGTACCGGGGGATGATCGCCGGCATCCGGCGCGCGCTCCAGATCGACCCGGCCGCCGTCGTGCACGTCCGGATGGACTCCAAGCTGGTGGTCGAGCAGATGTCCGGCCGCTGGAAGATCAAGCACCCGGACATGCAGCAGCTGGCGCGCGAGGCTCAGGAGCTGATCGGCGCCAACGCCGTGACGTTCGAGTGGATCCCGCGCCTGCAGAACTCGCGAGCGGATGCCCTCGCCAATCGCGCGATGGACATGCGGCACAGCTTCGGGGAGTAGTCGTCCAGTGTCCCTCCGGGCACGCCCAATAGACTGTACTCGTGAATGGGCCGGTGAGACGGCCGCGTCGTCATTCGTGACGCCGAGGAACGTCCGGGCTCCGCAGAGCAGGGCGGTGGGTAACACCCACCCGGGGCAACCCGCGAGAACAGTGCAACAGAAAGCAGACCGCCGGCGGCGTCAGCCGCCGGTAAGGGTGAAACGGTGGTGTAAGAGACCACCAGCGGCCGGGGTGACTCGGCCGGCTGGGCAAACCTCGTCCGGAGCAAGGTCAGACAGAGAACGATCGGGCTGCTCGTCCGGTTCTCGGGTGGACCGCTAGAGGGATGCGGCAACGTATCTCCGAGAGAGATGGCCGTCACAGGTGCGACGCACCTGCACAGAACCCGGCGTATGATCCGGCCCATTCACGCCCGGGCGCTCAGCCCGGGGACTCTAACCGTTGACGTGCGCCGCGAGAGAAGCGGCCCCGAGGATACCCGCATTGTTGCGGAACGCCGCCGGAACGATCGGCGTGGCCAGGCGGAGCAGCGGCAGGAACTCCTCGTACTCCTTGGAGACGCCGCCGCCCACGACGAACAGGTCGGGGGAGAGATACGCCTCGAGGCGCGAGTAGTACGTCTGCAGGTGCTTCGCCCACTGCTGCCAGGTGAGCCCTTTGCGTTCACGGGCCGAGTTGGCAGCGCGGTGCTCTGCGTCCTTGCCGTCGATCTCGATGTGACCGAGCTCGGAGTTCGGGATGAGGACGCCGTCGTAGATGAGAGCGGTGCCGATACCCGTGCCGAGGGTCGTCATGATCGTGAGCCCGCTCACGCCGCGTGCCGCGCCGAACGCCGCCTCCGCCAGACCGGCGGCATCGGCGTCGTTGACGAAGGTGATCGAACGGCCGAGCTCCCGCTCGAAGAGCTCCTCCGCGGCGAGCCCGATCCACTCGTCGGAGACGTTCGCGGCCGTCATGGTGCACCCGTTCTTCACGACCGCGGGAAAGCACACGCCGACCGGGAGCTCCCCGAAGACGAGTCCGTTCGCCTGTTCGGCGAGCTGCGACATCACCGACCCGGTGGCCGCGAGGACGTCTGCGGGCTTTCCGCCCTCGGGCGTGTCCACCTTCACACGTTCGCTCACGAGGTCGCCGGAGGCGAGATCCACGACGGCGGCCTTGATGCCGGTCCCGCCGATGTCGATCCCCACGCCATGCGTCGCGGTCATGCTGCCTCCTCCGTCGGCATGGTCAGGATGTCCGCACCCCGTTCGGTGACCACGATCGTGTGCTCGAACTGGGCGCTGATGCTCTTGTCCTTCGTCGTGACCGTCCACCCATCCGCCCACATGTCCCAGTCGTAGCCGCCCAGGGTGAGCATCGGCTCGATCGTGAAGACCATGCCGGGGACCATGACGGTGTCGTAAAGCGGCGCGGCGTCGTAGTGGGGAACGATGAGCCCGGAGTGGAACGCCTCGCCGACGCCGTGTCCGGTGAAGTCGCGCACGACGCCGTATCCGAACCGCTTGGCATAGGCCTCGATGGCACGCCCGACCACGTTCACCTGGCGCCCCGGCGCCACGGCTTTGATCCCGCGGCGAAGGGCTTCGCGGGTTCGTTCCACGAGCGACCGCACCTCGTCGGAGGGGCTGCCGACGAGGAACGTCACATTGCTGTCGCCGTGCACGCCATCGACGAACGCGGTGATGTCGATGTTCACGATGTCGCCGTCCTCGAGGACGGTGTCGTCGGGGATGCCATGGCAGATCACCTCGTTGACCGAGCTGCAGATCGACTTCGGGTACCCGCGGTAACCGAGCGTCGACGGGTACGCGCCGTGCTCGATGAGGTAGCGGTGCCCGATCGCGTCGAGCTCGTCGGTCGTCACACCCGGGCGCACGTTCTCGCCCACGAGCGCGATGGCATCCGCGGCGATCCTCCCGGCCTTCCGGATCCGTTCGATCGCCTCCGGCGGGTACACGTCGGAACCCGCGAACGGATCTGGAGCGGCTTTGCCGACGTAGTCCGGCCGGGAGATCGTCGACGGTACGCTTCTCGGCGCTGAGAGTGTGCCGGGGGTCAGATGGCCGAACCGATCCTTGGGCATATGATCAAGCTTAGAGGTCTCAGCCTCAGCGACTCCGCATCCGACGAAGGGGCAGCGCGTGACCGAGGATCCGTCGACGCAGTACTGGTACAACATGAAGACGGGAGAGGTCGAGCACGGCTACCAGTCGCCGTCCGTCGATCGCGTCGGCCCGTTCGAGACACCTGAGCAGGCCAGTCATGCGCTGGAGCGGCTCAGGGAGAACAGCGCCAAGTGGGCCGAGGAGGAGGCCGCAGAGGACCGCTGAGGCGCACGGCGTGCCGACCGGCGGGCTCAGTCGTCGTAGCTGTGCTCCGGCCCGGGGTAGGCGCCGTCCGCGACATCCGCGCGGAATGCGGCGACGGCATCCGAGAGCTGTGACCGGATGTCTGCGTACTTCTTGACGAACGACGGGATCCTGCCCGTCGTGAGCCCGGCGAAATCGGTCCAGACGAGCAGTTGCCCGTCGACGTGCGGACCGGCACCCACGCCGATCGTCGGGATCTCCAGCTCGGCTGTGACGCGCGCGGCCACCGACGCGGGGACCATCTCGAGCACGACGGCGAAGGCGCCTGCATCTTGAACGGCCCTCGCGTCGGCGAGCAGCGCTTCGGCGGCCTCGCCTCTGCCCTGCACGATGTGACCGCCGAGACCGTGCTCGCTCTGCGGGGTGAAGCCGATGTGCCCCATGACCGGGATGCCAGCGGTCACGATGCGGCGGATCTGCGCCTGACTGCGCTCACCGCCCTCCAGTTTCACCGCCTGTGCCCCTGTCTCCTTCATGAACCGAAGCGCCGTCCGAAGCGCCTCCTCCGGCCCGTTCTCATAGGAGCCGAAGGGGAGATCGGCCACCACGAGCGCCCGCTTCGCAGCGCCCGCCACAGCGCGGGTCAGCGGGATCAGCTCGTCGACTGTCACGGGAAGCGTGGTGTCGAAACCCAAGACGTTGTTGCCGGCAGAGTCTCCGACCAGAAGGAAGTCGATGCCGGCCTCATCGAAGATCGAGGCCGTCAGCATGTCGTAGCTGGTCAGTCCGGTGATCCGGATGCCCTGGCGCTTGGCACGCAGGAAGTGGCGCGTCCGGACGCGCGCTCTCGACGGAGAAGGGGACGGTGTCGTCGGCTCTGACATGTCAGCGAGTCTAGTGCCGACGCGGCCGCGGGATCGGTCGCGCGCCTGCCGGAACGACTAGCCTTAGAGAAGTGGCATCACACCGGAAAGAGGAGTGAATGGATAAGCAGCGCGACTTCGTTCTTCGCACCATCGAAGAGCGAGGGGTCAAGTTCATCAGGCTCTGGTTCACCGACGTCGTCGGCACCCTGAAGTCGGTGGCCATCGCGCCGGCCGAGGTCGAGGGCGCGTTCGCCGAGGGTCTTGGCTTCGACGGTTCCGCCATCGAGGGGCTCAGCCGCTCGTTCGAGTCGGACCTGCTCGCGCACCCCGATCCCACGACCTTTCAGATCCTGCCCTGGCGGGGCGAGGTGGACCCGACGGCGCGGATGTTCTGCGACATCACGACCCCGGACGGTGTGCCATCGGTCGCCGACCCGCGCAATGTGCTCAAGCGCGCTCTTGCGAAGGCGGCGGATCGGGGCTTCACCTTCTACACGCATCCCGAGATCGAGTTCTACCTCCTGAAGTCCGCCGACATCAGCGGCTCAGGTCCGGTGCCGGTCGACTCCGCGGGCTATTTCGACAACGTGCCCGGCGGGACGGCTCACGACTTCCGCCGCCGGTCCGTGCGGATGCTCGAAGACCTCGGCATCTCCGTGGAGTTCAGTCATCACGAGGCGGGGCCGGGGCAGAACGAGATCGATCTGCGGTATGCCGACGCCCTGACCACCGCGGACAACGTCATGACGTTCCGCACGGTGATCAAGGAGGTCGCGATCGAGCAGGGCGTATACGCGACGTTCATGCCCAAGCCGTTCTCCACAGAGCCTGGTTCCGGGATGCACACGCACATGTCGCTGTTCGAGGGAGACACCAACGCGTTCTACGAGCCGGGCGCCACGTACCAGCTGTCGAAGATCGGGCGCCAGTTCATCGCCGGCCTTCTGCACCACGCACCCGAGATCACGGCCGTCACCAACCAGTTCGTCAACTCGTACAAGCGCCTCTGGGGCGCCGCAGCCGGCGCAACCCTCGTCGAGGCCCCGAGCTTCGTGTGCTGGGGGCACAACAACCGTTCCGCGCTCGTCCGGGTGCCGCTCTACAAGCCGAACAAGGGGCAGAGCGCCAGGGTCGAGTACCGGGCCATCGACTCCGCTGCCAACCCCTACCTCGCATATGCTCTCCTGCTCGCGGCGGGGCTCAAGGGCATCGAAGAGGGCTATGAGCTGCCCGCGGAAGCCGAGGACGACGTGTGGAGCCTGAGTGACGCCGAGCGCCGCGCGCTGGGATACACTCCTCTGCCCTCGAGCCTCGATCACGCGATCCAGCTCATGGAGGAATCGGAGCTCGTGGCCGAGACGCTCGGCGAGCAGGTCTTCAACTACGTGCTCCTCAACAAGCGTCGCGAGTGGCATGAGTACCGCGCGCAGGTCACTCCCTACGAGCTCGAGAAGCACCTCGGCATCCTCTGACCCAGGTCCCGCGCCGCATGCCACGGGAACGAACGACCCTCACCGAGCTGGCCAGGCTCGGCTTCGCCGAACTGAGCGCTGTGCGAGAACTGGTGGACGAGCTCTCGGGGCTCGTGGGTGTCGCCTCCGACGACGTCCTCGGGTCCTTCGCCGGCGTCGCGGACCCGGATCAGGCACTGCGGGAGCTGGTCCGCCTCGCTCGCGTCGATCCCGCCCGGGTCTCCATTCTGCTCGCCGATCCGGAGCGCGCACGCACCCTCCTGCGCCTCCTCGGGGCGTCGGCCGGGCTCGCGGACTTCTTCGCACGACACCCGGAGGAGCTCGACGAGGCCACCGTCACCGTCGAGGAGCTGCCCGCGCGCGACGTCCTCACGACGTCGATGCTCGAGTCGGTGGACGCCCGACAAGGATTCGCTGGCGTCGGGGGAGAGGAGGCCGTCACGCGCCTGCGCGTGAGATATCGGCGGTGGCTCGCGCGCATCGCCGCCTACGACCTGGCGGCGGCCGACCCCCGAGACGTGTTCGATCGGGTCGCGCTGGCGCTGTCCGACGCGGCTTCTGCCGCGCTGGAGGCGTCCATCGCGGTCGCCCGACGCCGGCTCGTGGACGATTCGGCCGGCCCGGGGTCGCGATTCACACCGGACGAGGTGGCGATGACCCGCTTCGCCGTCATCGGAATGGGCAAGGCCGGAGCGTCTGAGCTCAACTACGTCAGCGATGTCGACGTGATCTTCGTGGCCGAGGGGGACGACGCGAACGGACTGGAGAGCTCGCGCGCGGTCGACGTGGCCACGCGGATCGCGATGCTGACGATGAGAGGCATCTCGGAGGCCGGCGTGGAACCACCGCTCTGGGAGGTCGACCCCAATCTGAGGCCCGAGGGCAAGCAAGGGGCCCTCGTGAGAACCCTCGATTCCCACCTCGTCTACTACCAGCGCTGGGCGAAGAGCTGGGAGTTCCAAGCGCTGCTCAAGGCCAGGGCGTTCGCGGGCGACGCGGAGCTGGGTGAACGCTATGTGGCAGCGGTCGCTCCGCTGGTCTGGTCCAGCGCCGCGCGGGAGGACTTCGTCGGGTCCGTGCAGCGGATGCGTGAACGGGTCACCGCGAACATCCCCCACGACGAGGTCCATCGTCAGATCAAGCTCGGTCCGGGTGGTCTGCGCGACATCGAGTTCACCGTGCAGCTCCTGCAACTGGTGCACGGTCTCGCGGACGAGGGCGTGCGCCAGCGCGGCACGCTCCCGGCGCTCGACGCGCTCAGGACGCTCGGATACATCGGCCGGGAGGAGGCAGCCCGGTTTGCGGCAGACTACCGCCTCCTGCGGGTGCTGGAGCACCGGCTGCAGTTGTCGATGCTGCGCCGGACGCACCTGATGCCCGAGGGTCAGGACGCTCTCCGCGTGCTGGCACGTGCGTCGACGTTCGCGCAGACGGCGGATGCCCTGACGGAGCGGTGGGAGGCCACGAAGCAGGAGGTGAGAACCCTTCACGAGCGGTTGTTCTACCGTCCCCTCCTCTCTGCGGTCGCGGCGATTCCCGAGGACGAGCTCGCTTTGAGCGCCGAGCAGGCGGAGGCCAGGCTCCACGCGATCGGGTTCACCGATCCCCGCGGGGCGCTGGCGCACATCGGCGCGCTCACGGCGGGCGTCTCACGCCGCGCCACCATTCAACGCCACCTCATGCCCGTCATGCTGCGGTGGTTCGCAGACGGGGCCGATCCCGATTACGGGCTGTTGGCGTTCCGCCGGCTCAGCGAGGCGATGGGCAGCACCCACTGGTTCCTGCGAACCCTCCGTGACTCGTCGGGCGTCGCGGAGCGGCTGACCAGGGCGCTCAGCGGGTCCCGCTACATCGGGGAACTCCTCGACCGCATCCCCGAATCGGTCGCCTGGCTCGACAACGACGACGACCTGCGCCCACGCGAACGCGAGATCCTCATGGAGGAGGTCTCGGCGATCCTCGACCGGCACGAGGGCGCCGATCCAGCCGCGCGCGCGATCCGCGGCATCCGCAGGCGCGAGCTCCTGCGACTCGCGCTGTCCTCTCTGCTCGGCGTGATCACCCTGCCCGAGCTCGGACGCGGGCTCACTGCGGTGACGACCGCGACCATCGACGGCATCCTGCGTGCCGTGCGCCGATACGGCGGCTCCGGCACCGGTCTGGAGTTCGCCGTGATCGCGATGGGCCGGTATGGGGGAGGCGAGCTCGGCTTCGGCTCGGATGCCGACGTGATCTACGTCTACCGCCCCATCGACGGCGACGGCGACGCTGCTCACCGCGCGGCTAACGCTATCATCGCCGAGATCAAGCGCCTCACCGAGGACAACCGCGTGCCGCTCGAGCTGGACCTCGGCCTGCGTCCAGAGGGCAAGAACGGGCCGGTCGCCCGGTCGCTCGAGTCCTACCGTGCCTACTACGAGCGCTGGTC
>Ga0164243_10006063_pt1 | contig 18395 bp, 15 predicted proteins | sample OricompcompostOP_FD_108781 | JGI IMG/M metagenome (GOLD analysis project Ga0164243, IMG submission 108781) | Organic Plus compost microbial communities from Emeryville, California, USA - Original compost - Organic plus compost (OP) | ecosystem: Engineered > Solid waste > Mixed feedstock >... | reverse complement strand
CTGGAGATCCAGCTCACCTGGCGCGAACCCAAGACCTGGACCTGGCCGGCCTACCTCGCCAGCCAGCGCGAGCGTCGCCAGTGCGACGTGTTCCTGGTCGTGATCTGCCTGAACACCCGCACCGCCCAGCGATGCGCCGAGCCGATCAAACTCGGGCATCCGGGGTTCGTCCTCACGCCGATCGTCATCGGTCCCCGCGACGTGCCCCGCATCACCGACGCCGAGCAGGCCAGGAGTTCGCCGGCGGCGGTCGTCCTCTCCGCGCTCGCCCACCCGCGGGACAAGGCCGTGCTGCGCATGGTGCCGGAGGCCCTTTCGCCCCTCAATCCCGGTACGTTCGCCGGTTATTATCGGCTGGTTGAGGCGGGACTGCCGGCAGCCAGCCGACGCTTCCTGGAGGTAGTCATGCGTACGCCGTACAAGAGCGAGTTCGCCAACAAGCACCACGCTGAGGGCTACGACGAGGGTCTCGCCGAGGGTCTCGCCGAGGGACAGGCCAAAGGGCTTGCCGAGGGCCAGGCCAAGGGCTTGGTGCAGGCCGTGCTTTCGCTGCTGGTCGACCAGCAGGTCGCGTTGAGCGCCGCCGCCCGCCGTCGCATCGAGGAGTGTCGCGACAACAACCAGCTTCTCGCGTGGCTTCGCCGGGCACCGCATGTCCGGACCGCCGAGGAACTCTTCGCATCCTGACCCGCCGGGCACAAGTCGGCCCCCGAACCTTTGCGCCGATCTTGGGGTTTTCCGCATGATTGGAGATCAACTCACGCGGAAAACCCCAAGATCGGCGGGTTGGTGGGGGTTGGTGCTGGGCTAGGCGGATGCGGCGAGGTGGATGAGTCTGGCGAGGTCGAGGACCTGGTCGTCGTCGGTCTGCCGCCCCGCGTCCTGGGCGATCTCGGCCAGTTCGGTCAGGCGGATGTCCTGACCGTACGGGCTGATTGAGACGCCCCGACCTCGACTCGGGAGCCCTCCGTTATCGAAAAGCGGCGCAAGCGTGAGCTTGGCGGCCGCCGATGGCTCCACGCATGCGAAAGCGTGACCGTCCTGCGCGCGCAATCGTTACCCGGCCGACGAGCGGCCCTGCGCCGGCGGCTGTCCACCGCCCCCGCCCGGGAAGCCGCCGCCGGGGAAGCCGCCACCCGGGAAGCCGCCACCGGGGAAGTTGCCGCCACCGGGGAAGTTGCCCCCGCCCGGGAACCCGCCCGCACCGCCGTTGGTGTTGCCGCCGAGGTTCGTCAGGCCGCCCGAGGAGGTGCCGCTGGTGGAGGTGGGGGAGCTGTCCAGGTCGGCGAGCACGACCACGTCGCCGGCCGAGAGGCCCGCCGTGATCTCGGTGCGCTCCGCGCCCACGGCACCCACGCTGACGTCGACGGTCTGCGTCTGGCCGTCGCGGAGCACCACGACGGTGGCGCCGGTGGCGGTCAGGGTCACCGCGGAGGTCGGCACCGTGAGGACCTCGCCGGTGGTGGCGAGCCAGATGGTCGCCTGGGCGGTGGCGCCGATGCGCAGGGTGTCCGCGCCCGGTTCGAGGGCGAGCGTCACGGTGTAGGCAGGGGTCGATGTCTGCGAGACGTTGAGCACGCCGATCGCGGCGACCTTGGCCGGGTAGGTGGCCGCGAACGCGGGCAGCACGACCTCGGCCGTCTGCCCGACGGCGAGCTTCGCGATCTTGTTCGACGGTACGGTCACCGCCACCGTGTAACCATCGCCCTGTACGGTCACGACGGCGGTGGTCGAGCCGGCCGAGACCCTGTCCCCGACGGCGAGCGCGATCGCCACGACCGTGCCGTCGAGCGGGCTGGAGAGCTTCGCCAGGGCCAGGTCCTGTTCGGCCAGGGCCTTCTTGGCCGCTGCCGCGTCGATCGCCGCCCGGTCGGCGAGGATCCGCTCCGCGGTGATGATCGTCGTGCTGCCGCCCGGCGACCCGCTGGAGCCCGGGGACCCGGCACCCGGCGAACCAGCCGACCCGGCGGAGCCGGACGAGCCACCCGAGCCGGCGGAACCACCCGAGCCGGCGGAGCCACTGGAGCCGGATGAACCGGCGGATGCCTGGGCGAGCGCGGCCAGCAGGGCCGCCACAGCCTGGTCCAGGTCGGTGGCCCGGTCCAGCAGCGCACCCTGGGCCGTGGTCGTCTGTCGCTGCGCGGTCAGCGACTCGGTCAGGGCCTGCTGGCACTGGACCAGCAGCGCCGGCAGATCGCCGGTGGCCGCGGGTGTCGCCGCCACCGGGTCCTCCGTGGTCGCGGCGGAGAGGAGTTCGCCGTCGTCGATGCTCGCGGCGAGGAACGGTTCGCAGGCGGCCTGCGCCGCGTCGAGCGCCGCGTCGGCGGCCGACTGAGCGGCGGTCACGATCTCGTACTGGCTCAGCAGCGCCGCCTGGGCGTCGGTGACCGCCTGACGCGCCGCCGTCACCGCCGGGTCGTCCCCGCCGCCCGGCGCACCCGTCGAACCGCCTCCCGGACCCGTGGCGCCGGCCCCGGGACCCGTCGAGCCCGTGCTCGCGGACGGCGCGCTGCCGGTGCTGGCCGAGGACGACGACGAACCGCTCTGCGCTTCGAGGTCCTCCGCGAGTCGCTGGTTGGCCCGTGCGACAGCGTCCTGGGCCGAGGCCACCGCGTTCTCCAACTCGGTGGTGTCGAGCCGGGCGAGCGTCTGGCCGGCGCTGACGTGGTCACCCAGCTGGACCAGCACCTCGGCGACCGTACCGGAGACCTGGAACGCCGCGGACGCGCTGCGGGCCGAGGCGACCTGGCCGGTCAGCGCCAGGGTTTCGCTGACGGAGGCGTACGCGACGACGGCGGTCCGGTAGTGCGAACTCCCGCCGTCAGCGGAGACGGCCGCTGCGCCGACGGCGACGGCGACCACGACCGCCACCACGCCGGCGGCGATCCGTCTCGGGCGGGTGCCGAGCAGCCGCCCGGAGACCAGCCGTACCCGGTATGCCGCCCGTGCCCGCCAGCCGCGTGGGGCGTCCCGTTCGTCGTCCAGCATGGTCGTCCTCTTCACTCACTGCGCAGGGCGTCGATGGGTGCCAGTCGGGCGGCGCGGGTGGCCGGGTAGACGCCGAAGGTCAGGCCGATCGCGAGGGCGACGACGAGCGCGAGCACCACGACTGGGATGGAGATAACTATCGATGTTTCGATGAAGCCGGGTAGCATCCAGCCGGCGGCGACCCCGACCACGACACCGAGCACGCCGCCGCCGAGTCCGAGCACCGCCGCCTCGATCAGGAACTGCCGCCGGATCGCGCCCGGCGGCGCCCCGAGTGCCTTGCGCAGGCCGATCTCGCGGGTGCGTTCGGTGACCGAGACGAGCATGATGTTCATGACCCCGATGCCGCCGACGAGCAACGACAGCGCGGCGATGCCGGTCAGCAGCACGGTCAGCGTGCGATAGACGGCGGTCGCGGTGTCGACGAGCGCTTCCTGGCTGGAGACCGTGAAGTCGGCGCTGCCGCTGTCGGTGATGCCGTGCAGGTTGTTCAGGATCGCCCGTACCTCCTGGTGCGCCGCCCCGAGCACCCTCTCCGACTCGGCTTTCACGTAGATCCTGTTCACCGAGGACGCGTTCGTTCCGCCCATCACCGTGTTGGCCGCGGTCGTGAGCGGGATGAGCGCGATGTCGTCGAGATTCGTCGACGAGCTGGAACCGGCGGTGCGCAGCACTCCGACGATCTCGAAGTCGGTGTCGTCGATGGAGACGGTCTGCCCGACCACCCGGGTGGTGCCGAAGAGCTCCCGTGCGGTGGCGGCACCGAGCACCACGACCCGGCGGCGGTCGTCGTACGCCTGCTGGTCGAAGAAGGTGCCGAACTCGGTCTCCCGGGAACGGACCTGCGGCCACGAGGTGGTGGTCGCGGTGACCGTCGTGGTCCAGTTCGTCTCGTTGGCCGCCAGCGCCAGCGACGACGTCTTCTCCGGCGCGACCGCCTGCACGTCGGGCGCGGCGACCCGGGACGAGAGCGCCATCGCGTCGGACACGGTCAGCGTCGCCGCGCTGCCGAACCCGCCGCGCACGCCGGCGGTGCTGGTGCTCGAACCGGGCGAGACGATCAGCAGGTTGCTGCCCAGCGAGCTGATCCGCTCGCTGACATCCTTCTGGGTGCCCAGGCCCAGGCCGACGGTCAGGATCACGGCGGCGATGCCGATGAGGATGCCCAGCACGGTCAGCAGCGAGCGCAGGGCGTGGGCGCGGATCGCGTGCCAGGCGGTGGCGAGGGTCTCCGACCAGCTCACGCGGCTCTCCCGGTGTCGGAGACGATCTTTCCATCGCGGACCGAGACCACCCGCCGTGCGCGGTGGGCGACCTCGGCGTCGTGGGTGATCAGGACGATGGTGCGGCCGGCGGCGTGCAGCTCGTCGAAGAGCTTCAGCACGTCCCGGGCGGAGACCGAGTCGAGGTTGCCGGTCGGCTCGTCCGCCAGCAGGATCGTGGGTTCCTGCACCAGCGCCCGCGCCACCGCCACCCGCTGCTGCTGGCCACCGGACAACTCGCCCGGTCGGTGGTGCAGCCGGTCGGCGAGCCCGACCCGGGCCAGCGCCGCCTCGGCCCGCTGGCGGCGCTCCGCCCTGCCGACCTTGCCGTAGACCATCGGAAGCTCCACGTTGCGCCAGGCCGACAGCGTGGGCAGCAGGTGGAACTGCTGGAAGACGAAGCCGATCTGCCGGTTGCGCGCCCGGGCGAGGGCGCTCTCGCCGAGCCGCTCGACGTCCTGGCCACCCAACCGGTACGTACCCGAGGTCAGGACGTCCAGGCAGCCCAGGATGTTCATGAGGGTCGACTTGCCGGAACCGGACGGACCCATGATCGCCACGTATTCGCCATCGACGATGCGCAGGTTGATGCCGCGCAACGCCTCGAAGGCGATGCTGCCCGTCTGGTAGGTCTTACGGGCCCCGGCCAGCTCGATGACGACGCGCGGCTGGGCCCCGGACGCCGCCGGGCGGGTCACGAGGTCGCCCCGTTGCCGCCGCCGGGGAAGTTACCTCCACCGGGGAAGTTGCCGCCGCCCGGGAACTGCCCGCCGCCCGGGAACTGCCCGCCGCCGGGGAACTGCCCGCCACCCGGGCCACCTCCCGAGCCACCGCCGGGGAAGTTGCCCCCGCCGGGGAACTGGCCCCCACCGGGGAACTGCCCGCCGCCGGGGAACTGGCCGCCGCGCCCGCCGGTGTTGCCCTGGCCGGGGGTGAACGTCGTGACCAGCACGACGTCGCCGGCGCTCAGCCCGGAGAGGATCTCGGTGAGGCCGCCGGAGGTCTCCCCGACCTGCACGACCGTCGTGGTCTGGGTGCCGTCGGCGGCGACCCGGACGACCGTGCTCGTGCCGTTGGTGGTCGTCACGGCCGCCGAGGGAACGGCCAGGACGTTCGGTCGGCTCTCGTAGATGATCGTCACCTCGACGGAGACGCCGTCGTAGAGGCCCCTGGCGGTGCCCGTGCTGGTGACCGCGATCTCGACCGGGTAGCGGGCCGATCCCGAGGTCGTCGAGGGCAGCAGCCCCACCTTCGTGACCTTCCCGGTCAGCCGCACCCGGTCGTTGGTGGTCAGCCGTACGTCCTGGTCGACGGCGACGCGGGCGATGTCGGTCTCGCCGATCGAGACCGACACGGTCCAGGCATCCGTGCTGACCAGGGTGAACGCCGCCGAGCCGGTCGCGGAGACCCGGTCGCCGACGGCGATGTTGACCGCGGTGACGAGTCCGGCGGCGGGCGCGACGAGCGTCGTGTCGGCGAGGGCCCGCTCCGCCTCGGTGACCGCCGCCTGCGCGACCTCGACCGAGGCCTGCGCGGCCGCCACCCGGGCGCGGCCACGTTCGCTGCCGTCGTTGGCGGATCTCGCGGAGGCGAGCGTCGCCTTCGTCTCGGCCAGGGTGGCCCTCGCCTGGAGCAGGTCCGCGTTGACCTGCAGCGTGTCCACCGTGGCCAGCACGTCACCGGCCGCGACCGTCTGGCCCGCCTGCACCGCGACGGAGGTGACCGTGCCGGAGACGGTGAACGAGACCTCCTCGTTCACCGCGGGTGCGACCGTACCGCTGGCCGTCACGGTCTTCTCCAGCGTCTGCAGGCTGGCGGTCGCCGTACGGGTGATGGTCTCCTGCTGCTGCTCGTCCGAAGATCTCAGCGAGACGAAGGCGGTCACGGCGCCACCCGCGACGACGACGGCAGCCACCGCCGTCAGGATCCAGGTTCGTCTGGAGAAGCGCCTCACTGTCGCAAGCACGAAGCGGGACCATAGGGACTCGGGCTACGAGAAACCTCTGGCGAACCTGTGAAGTGGATGTGGCTTCGACGCCCGCGGCCTGGTCCCCGCCCCGGCGGCGCCCCTAGGATCGTGGGGATGACGCGACGGTACTGGGTGGCGCTCGGCGCGTTCCTGCTCGTCGCGGCCGCGACCTGGGTCCATCCACAGTGGCCGGTGGAGCAGGCGCTGCACCACAGCCTGACGCTCGTCGGGCTGGTCGCCCTCGTCTGGACCCAACATCGCCTGCGGATGCCGTTCTCGTCGTTCGTGCTGATCCTGATCTTCCTCGCGGTGCACACCGTGGCCGCCCGCTGGAGCTACTCCTTCGTGCCGTACGACGACTGGAGCCAGGCGCTGTTCGGCGCCCGGCTGTCGGACGTGTTCGGCTGGCGGCGCAACCACTTCGACCGGCTGGTGCACCTCGTCTACGGGGCCTGCCTCGCGCCGGTGCTGTGGCGGCTCGCCGTCGACCGGCTGCACTGGCGGCGCGGCTGGGCGGCGCTCGCCGCGGTCGACGTGGTGCTCTCCACCGGAGCGCTCTACGAACTGTTCGAATGGGGGACCGCGCTGGTCCTCGCCCCGGGCATGGCCGAGGCCTACAACGGCCAGCAGGGCGACATGTTCGACCCGCACAAGGACATGGCGATCGCGGTGGTGGGTGCCCTGCTCTCGCTCGCGATCACCCTGGCGTTCTCTCGCCGGCCCGCGTCACCTCGACCACCAGATGTTTCGTGACCGGCTGCCCACTCTCGGTGCTGACGTCCGCGTGTCCACACAGGACGTTCAGCTCGGGCATGTAGCCGGCCACGTTGCCCGGCGCGATCTCGTAACAGACCGCCCGGTAGCCGTGGACCGAGCGCTGGCTGCCGTCGCGGGAGAAGCTGGTGACGTCGACCAGGTCGAAGTCGGACAGCCCGCGCTCACGCATGTCCGCCTCGCTCATGAAGATCACGGTGCGCAGGCCGCGCAGGCCCCGGTAGCGGTCGTCGTTGGAGTAGATCGAGGTATTGAACTGGTCGTGGGATCGGATGGTGGTGAGCATCAGCCGCCCGGGGCCGGGGTCGACATCGTCGGGCAGGGGGCCGGCCCAGAACTGGGCGCGGGCGGTGGGGGTGTGGAAGACGAGGTCGCGGGCCGGCTGGTCGAGTCGGAACCCGTGCGGTCGGCGCACCTTGGTGTTGAAGTCCTCGAAGCCCTCCAGTGCCTCGGCCATGACGTCGCGGACGCGGTCGTAGTCCGCCACGTACTCCCGCCACGGCGTGCGGCTGTCGGGCAGGGTCGCCTCGGCCATTCCCGCGATGATCGCGCATTCGGAGCGCAGGTGCGGTGAGACCGGCTCCTTCATGCCGTACGAGAGGTGGACCATCGACATCGAGTCCTCCACCGACACACCCTGCTCGCCACTGGCCTGGCGGTCGTGCTCGGTGCGGGCCAGGCACGGCAGGATCAGCGCCTGCCGGCCGTGCACGAGGTGGCTGCGGTTGAGCTTCGTGCTGACCTGGACGGTCAGCTCACACCGGCGCAGCGCCTCGAAGGTGTAGGGCGGGTCGGGGGTGGCGAGCGCGAAGTTGCCGCCCAGCGCCACGAAGACGCTCACCTCCCCGCGGTGCATCGCGTCGATGGCGGCCACCGTCCCCAGACCGTGTTCGCGCGGCGGCTCGAACCCGCAGGCCCGGGCGAGTCGGTCCAGGAAGTCGGGCGTCGGCCGGTGGTTGACGCCGCAGGTCCGGTTGCCCTGCACGTTGCTGTGCCCGCGTACCGGGCACGGCCCCGCCCCGGGCCGGCCGATGTTGCCCCGCAGCAGCAGAAGGTTCACGATCTCGCGGACGGTGTCGCAGCCGTGCTCGTGCTGGGTCACGCCCAGGCACCAGGCGATGATGACGCGCTGGGAGTCGAGATAGGACCGGGCCAGGCTGCGGATGTCCGGCTCGGGGATGCCGCTGTCGTGGACCAGCCGCGGCCACGGCGTCGCCTCCACCACGGCGCGGTACTCGTCGAAGCCGTGGGTGTGTTGCTCGATGAAGTCCCGGTCGAGCACGGACGGGTCGTCGTGGGCCGCCTCGAACACGGCCTTGGCCACGCCTCGCAACAGGGCAAGGTCGCCACCGATGCGCACCGGGACGTTGCGGGTGCCGGTGCGGGTGGTGCGGAAGGTTGCCATGTCAACGAATTCGTGCGGCACGATGGTGCGTCGGGACGCGGCCTCGGTCAAGGGGTTGATGTGGACGAGTGCCGCTCCCCGGCGGTCGGCCTCGGCGAGCCAGGTGAGCATGCGGGGCGCGTTGCTCGCCGCGTTGTCGCCCATGACCCAGATCGCGTCCGCCACCTCCCAGTCGGTCAGGTCGACGGTGCCCTTGCCGGAGCCGATGGCGTCGGTCAACGCCCGGCCGCTCGCCTCGTGGCACATGTTGGAGCAGTCGGGCAGGTTGTTGGTGCCGAACTCGCGCACCCAAAGCTGATAAAGAAACGTGGCTTCGTTGCTCAGCCGTCCGGAGGTGTAGAAGGCGGCCTGGTTCGGGCTGGCCAGCCCGCGCAACGTCTGCCCCACCAGCGCGAAAGCGTCCTCCCAGGAGATCGGTACGTAACGATCTGTCTGTGGGTCGTAGCGCAGCGGCTCGGCGAGCCGGCCGACCGCCTCCAGGTCGTGGTCGGGCCAGCCGGACAGTTCCGTGACGGTGTGTGCGGCGAAGAAGTCGCGGTCGGCCCGGGCCGGCGCCATCTCCCACGTGGCGTGCTTGATCCCGTTCTCGCAGATGTCCAGTCGCAGCCCGGACGGATCGTCGGGCCAGGCACAGCCCGGGCAGTCGAAGCCGCCGTCCTCGTGGTTCATCACCAGCAGTGACCGCACGCCGTGCAGCGGCTCGGGCGAGCGTTCGAGCACCGCGCCCACGCTGCGCGCCGCACCCCAGCCGGCCGAGGGGTGCAGGTACTCCTGCCGCGAAGGCTTCCCCCGCGTCGCCGGGCCCCGACCCACCGCCTCCGCACCCGGTACGGCCCCCAACATCAGCGCCTGCGCGTGGTCGGCGCGCTCGTGCGCAACCACAGCCGGTGTCGATGCCCGCTCGTTCATCCGCGCCCCCCGGTGGTCGGCCTTCGCCCACTGTCCCGCATCGAGGTGGCTGGTGGGGCCGGATTGCCAGGTCCCGCACGGCACAGGAAGCTCACAGGCCAGCCAAAGACACGAGCCAGCCAGCGCCCTGACTGTGTGGCGTGGGCCACCGCAGCCGCGGCGGCCGTCATCGAACGGGAGTGGAGACTGCCGTGACCTATCCCAGTGCCGCTGCCGGCCAGACCGGCCCGTCGTCTCGCTGGGTGCGGCCGAGCGTGGCCGCGTTGCTCCTGGCCACCGCGCTGCTCTACCTGTGGGGGTTGGGCGAGTCCGGGTGGGCCAACGCCTACTACTCCGCCGCCGCCCAGGCCGGTTCGCAGAGCTGGAAGGCCTTCTTCTTCGGATCGTCCGACGCCGGCAACTCGATCACGGTCGACAAGACGCCGGCCTCGTTGTGGCTGATGGCGCTGTCGGTACGCGTCTTCGGGCTGAACTCGTGGTCCATCCTCGTGCCCGAGGCCCTGTGTGGCGTGGCCGCGGTGGGCGTGCTCTACCTGACCGTACGGCGTTGGTTCGGCCCGGGCGCTGGACTGCTCGCCGGCGCGGTCATGGCGCTGACCCCGGTCGCGGTGGTGATGTTCCGGTTCAACAACCCCGATGCGCTGCTGGTGCTCCTGCTCGTGATCGCCGCCTACGCGGTGACCCGGGCGCTGGAGCGGGCCAGCACCTGGTGGCTCGTGCTGGCTGGTGCGCTGGTCGGGTTCGGGTTCCTCACCAAGATGCTGCAGGCGCTGCTGGTCCTGCCAGCATTTGGATTGGTCTATCTGATCGCCGCGCCGACCGGCGTGCTCCGGCGGCTGTGGCAACTCGGCGCCGCGACCGGTGCCATGATCGTCGCGGCCGGTTGGTGGATCGCGATCGTCGAACTGATGCCCGCCTCGTCACGCCCCTACATCGGGGGCTCCCAGACCAACAGCGTGCTCGAACTGGCCTTCGGCTACAACGGATTCGGCCGGCTGACCGGCAACGAGGTCGGCAGTGTCACCGGCGGGGGAGGCGGTCCCGGCGGCGGTGGTGGTCGCTGGGGTGAGACCGGCCTGCAGCGCCTGTTCGACGCCGAGAACGGCGGGCAGATCTCCTGGCTGCTGCCGACCGCGCTGATCCTGCTGGTCGCGCTCGTCGTGCTGACCTGGCGGGCACCGCGGGTGGACCGCACCCGGGCCGCGACTGTCCTCTGGGGAGGGTGGCTCGTCGTCACCTGGCTCACGTTCAGCTTCATGGCCGGCATCTTCCACTCCTACTACAGCGTGGCTCTGGCGCCGGCCGTCGGTGCCGTCGTCGGCATCGGTGCGGTGACGCTGTGGCGCTCCGCCACGCAGTTCGCGAGCTGGGCGCTCGTGGCCGCGGTCGCGGTCGGTGCGGTGTGGTCGTTCGTCCTGCTCGGTCGCACCCCCGACTGGCTGCCCTGGCTGCGACCGCTGGTGCTGATCGGTGGCCTCGCCGCGGCCGCCCTGCTGGCCGCGACGCGACTCGTGATCGCGTCCCCGCCGGCCGCGGTCACCGCGGCGCAGACGCTCCTGTCGCGGCCGTGGGCCGTGCCGGTGGTGCTCGGGGCCGCGATCGTCTTCCTCCTCGCGGGGCCGGCGGCCTACGCGGCGCAGACGGCGAGCGCGGCGCACTCCGGTGCCGTCCCGTTCGCCGGCCCGGCCACCGGCGGCGGGCGCGGTCCCGGCGGCGGGCCGAACCCGGGTCGAGACGGCAATGCCTTGCCAGGCAACGGAAACAACGCCGTGCCGGGGTTCGGGCCGGGCGGCGGCCAGCCCGGTGGTGGCCGGTCTGGTGGCGGTCAGCCCGGTGGCGGCCAGCCCGGCGACGGTCCCAACCGCGGTGGTCGCGGGGGCACCCCGGCCATGCCGGGCGGTCCCGGCGGCCCTGGCGGTCCCGGCGGCCCTGGCGGTCCCGGGGGTGCGGGCGGACCGGGTGGCGCGGGCGGCCCGGGCGGTCCCGGTATGGGTGGCCTGCTCAACGCCGGCACCCCGAGCGCCGAACTGCTCGCGTTGCTGCGAAAAGATGCGTCGAAGTATCGATGGGTGGCCGCCGCCGTCGGCTCCAACAGCGCCGCCGGTCTGCAGCTGGGCTCGGGAGAGCCGGTGATGCCGGTCGGTGGCTTCAACGGCAGTGACCCGTCGCCGACGCTGGCCCAGTTCCAGCAGTACGTCCGGGACGGACAGATCCACTACTTCGTCGGTGGTGGCGGCTTCCCCAGCAACGGGGGCAGCCGGACCAGCGCCGAGATCGCGGCCTGGGTGGCCGCGAACTTCACTGCCCAGACCGTCGGTGGGGCCACGGTCTACGACCTCACGGCGCCGAGGTGACGGCGATGCGGGAGGCCGTCGCCCAGGCACCCGCGGCAGTGCTGCCCGCGGGTGCGCCGACCCTCGACGTGGTGATCCCGGTCCACAACGAAGAGGTCGATCTCGCCCGGTGCGTACGGCGGGTGCACCACCATCTGCGCACCGCCATGCCGTACACCTTCCGCATCACCATCGCCGACAACGCGAGCACGGACGACACCCTGGCCATCGCCACGGCGCTGGCCAGCGAGCTGCCCGCGGTACGGGTGCGTCACCTCGACGAGAAGGGTCGGGGACGGGCACTGCGGACGGTGTGGTTCGAGTCGGACGCCGCCGTGTTGACGTACATGGATGTCGACCTGTCGACGGACCTGGCGGCCCTGCTGCCGTTGGTGGCCCCGCTGGTCTCCGGCCATTCGGAGGTCGCCATCGGCACCCGGTTGGCCCGCGGCGCGCGCGTCGTGCGCGGGGTCAAGCGGGAGGCCATCTCGCGCGGCTACAACCTGTTGCTGCGCGGCACACTCGCGGTCCGGTTCTCCGATGCCCAGTGCGGGTTCAAGGCGATCCGCCGGGACGTGGCGCGGCAGTTGCTGCCGATGGTGGCCGACACCGGGTGGTTCTTCGACACCGAACTGCTGGTGCTGGCCCAGCGGGCGGGGCTGCGCATCCACGAGGTCCCGGTCGACTGGGTCGACGATCCGGACAGCCGGGTCGACATCGTCGCCACGGCCCTGGCCGACCTGCGTGGCATCGCCCGCCTGGCCCGGACGCTCGCGACCGGGCGGGTGCCGCTGGACGAGGTGCGGCGCAACCTCGGCCGCGCCCCGTCGGGGCGTTCGCGCTGCTGATCACCAGCGGTGCGCCGGCGGTGCCGCGCGCCCTGACGGCGACACCGGTCCGCGCCGGGTCAGAAACGTTGGCCGATCGGGTGGCCGAGCGCGGCCCAGGCCCGCGTGGCGTTCTCGAAGATCTGGTGCGCGGGCAGGCGGCTCAGGGCTTCGAGGATGTCGTCGGGCGCCTGGGCCTGCCGGGCATCGTGCAGAAGCTGGTCGCGCCGGGCCGGGAACGAGGTGCGGGCGAAGTAGCGGCCGAAGCGGGAGCGCGCCTGCAGCTCCTCGGGGCTGAGTTCCAGCTCCACGTCCGAGCGGGACAGCGAGTCGGCGTGTGGTGTCGCGCTGACCTCCGGCTCGCCCTCGGCCGGCGGCTCGGGCTCGCGCCACTCCTGTGCCCGACCGCCCGGCGGGGCACCGTCCAGGTGACCCTGGCTGCGCCGCTGGAGGTCCTCGTCCACCCGCGGCGGGTGCTTGCTGCTGTCGGTCATGCTTCGCACGCTACCGGCGCCCTCAGCCCGCGAGGGCCGGAACGGCGCACGTGACAAGAGCCGGTCGGCCAGCCGCAGGGCCGGTCGTTCGACGCCGTACCAACTGGCCGCGGCGAGCACCAGGGAGATGGCGGTGATGACCAGGAGCAGTGGCGTGGCGTCTTTGCCCCACGGGGGTCCGGTGAGCCGGGCGATGACCTCGATGACGGTGAGGTGCCACAGGAACAGTCCTAAGGAGACGGTGCCGAGCCAGATCAGCGGCCGCCGCCCGAGCAGCCAGCCGAGCCGGTTGTCGCCGAAGACGACCGGCAGCAGCAGGAGCGTCGCGAACCCGAGGTAGAGCAGTTCCTTGACGAGGTACTCGGTCCCGGTGGGCACGCCGACGCCGCCCAGCGGTCCGGCGACGTAGACCGACATCCCGTACAGGACGAAGGCCAGGCCCCAGCATGCCCAGGGGTAGCTGCCGAGTTCGTCGAGCAGTCGCCACCAGCGTGGGCCCGTTCGCGTGTGCCGGGCGACGCTCACCGCCGCCATGGCCATGCCGGTCGCGAACGCCATCGCGAAGGACGGAAACCACAGCGCGTGCACGTACGGGTTCAACGGCCCCGGCCAGAGCTGGGAGAGCCACGACACGCTGATCGCGAGCCCGACCACGAGCAGGATCGCCACGTCGCGCACCGGCCGCCACTGCCGGTACCGCGGCCGTGGCTGCCCGCCGTACGGGAATCGGCGCAGCAGGGCGAAGGCCACGAACGGCAGCAGGGCGTAGAAGACGACCTCGACGGTGAGGGTCCACGCCACGCTCACACCCGGCAGCAACGGTCCCGGGACGTAGTACGCGGTGAAGGTGAGGTGCCGCAGCCAGGTCAGCGCGTCGGGGGTGGGCCGCACCAGCGCCAGGAAGTCCACGACGACGAGCAGCCAGAAGGCGGGCACGATGCGCAGGAATCGACGCAGCGCATACCGTCCCGGCCGGGGCCACGTCGCGCCCGTCGCGGCCGCCAGCGCGTACGGGCGGAACAGGACGAATCCAGAGATGACGAAGAAGACATTCACGCCTGCTTCGAGCCGGTTGAGCCAGCCGCCCCAGGTCGGTTGCAGCGCGAGGCCGGTGCTGTACGTGACGTGGAAGACCACGATGCCCAGGGCCGCGAGGCCGCGCATCGTGTCGAGGCTCGTGATCCGGGCCGGCGGCACCGGCGTGGACGCGGCCTCCACCGTCGTCACCTCCCGGATCGGTCGCCCGGCGGCTGGGGTGCGCCGCTGGGCAGCTCAGTCGGCGACCCTACCCGTCACCGCGAATGATCTGAACCTCCGGTCACGCCACGCTGTCGTAGATCGGCAATTCGGTGCTGGCGCGCCACTTCCGCCCAATGAGATCGATATGGGACCATCAGCGCGAAACCTCCCCCCGTCCGCGAATGGGAGTTCGTCATGGTCCCTGCCCGCCTGCGAGCCGCCGCGCTCGCGTCTGTGGCCGCCGTCGCCGTCGTCCTGGCGTTCGCCACGCCCGCCTCCGCCGCGGTCACCGCCGCCCAGAAGCTCTCGGTCATGTCCAGTTGGTCGCAGTCCACCACCGCCAGCTACAACGCGTGGAACTCGGCCCGCCAGAACCAGTCGAGCTGGTCCGACTACGGCTTCGACTGGAGCACCGACTACTGCTCGTCGAGCCCCGACCAGCCGCTGGGCTTCGACTTCCGGCTGCCGTGCCACCGCCACGACTTCGGCTACCGCAACTACAAGGCGATGGGCGCCTTCGACGCCAACAAGTCCCGCATCGACGATGCCTTCTACTTCGATCTCAAGGCGAAGTGCGCGACGTACAACGCGTTCGTCCGACCCGCCTGCAACAGCCTGGCCTGGACCTATTACCAGGCGGTGAAGAACTTCGGCAGCGTCGTCGTCACCCAGGGCGACCTGAACACGGCCGCCAAGCTCAAGGCCGAGGGTCTGGCGATGGAGCGGGTGAGCTGACCGCCGAGGCGGGCCGGCGCCGGGGCGGGGCCGATCGAGGCCGCCGCCTCCGGGCCGGCCCGTTGGGCGGTGAGAGCGGCTTTCCGGACGTGCTCGGCCGCCATCGGGCAAGCTGGGCACATGTCTCATGCCGACGCTCATGCCGACGCCCCGCAGCAGGATGCCGCCGAGTTCTGGGAATCCCGTTACGCCGGCGTCGACCGGGCCTGGTCGGGCCGGGTGAACCAGGTGCTGGCCGACGTCGCCCGGGGACTGCCTCCCGGCCGGGCACTGGAGCTGGGCTGCGGTGAGGGTGCCGACGCGATCTGGCTCGCCGAGCAGGGCTGGCAGGTCACCGCGGTCGACATCTCGCCCACGGCGATCGCCCGGGGCGCGGCCGCCGCCGAGGAGGCGGGCATTGCGCCCGGACGCATCCAGTGGCACGCGCACGATCTGGCCACCTGGGCGGCGGCCTCGCGGAGCACGGCGGCCGGCGGCGCCTGCTACGACCTCGTCTCGGCCAACTTCCTCCAGTCGCCCGTCGAACTGCCGCGGGCCGCCATCCTCCGCCGTGCGGCCGATCTCGTGGCGCCGGGCGGTCATCTGCTCGTGGTGTCGCACGCCGGCTTCCCGCCGTGGTCGACGCACCGGCATGAGCAGGTGCTGCCGACACCGGAACAGGAGATCCAGATGCTCGCGCTGCCCCCACGGGAGTGGGAGGTACTGGTGGCCGAGATCCGGTCGCGTGAGGCCACCGGACCGCAGGGGGAGCGAGCGACGCTCGACGACTCGGTCGTGCTCCTGCGACGGCGCGAGCAGTGAGGACGCCTGATGATGGATCAAATCAGGCAATAAGGGCCTAACCGGTGCATTTCTTGCTAGCGTCGTGACCAGGACAAGCCCGGGAAAGGAACAGCGATGGCCACGGTTCTGCAGATGCCGCAGGTGTCGAACTGCACGGTCACCTCATGTTCGTACAACCACGACGGTTGCCACGCGTACGCGATCACGGTGGCCGAGGAGGCGACCTGTGCGACCTTCGTGGAGATGCCGCTCAAGGGTGGCGTCGAGCCGTTGGGCCAGGTCGGGGCGTGCCAGCAGGCCACCTGCATCCACAACGAGGGGTTGGAGTGCCATGCCCCCGCGATCCAGGTCGGCACCGCGACCGCCGACTGCCAGACCTTCCAGGAGCGGCCCGCCTGAGCCGGACGTCGGTCCGGCGCCTGATCACGCGGCGGTCGGATCGACCCTGCGGCCGTAGGGGAACTCGGTGAAGTCCAACGAGCGCCGCGCGTTGGCCAGGCACGTCACGGTGGCGGTGCCGAGCGGACCCTGTCGGTCGTAGACCTCGGCGGTGCCGACCGCGATGCCGTCCGTGGCGAGGTGGTCCAGCGCACGCAGCCCCAGCGCGATCCCGGCCGGCCGCCGGGCCAGCACCAGGTCGATATCCGTGTTGATGTATTGAATTCCCTCGCTGCCCCAGTTGGTCACCATGCTGGTGTTGTCCGCGATGGACGCCGCGGCCTGGAAGGGGGTGACCGGCTCGTCCAGCACGACCGGTACGGCGACGTGCCAGGTCTGGTGACGCCCGCTGTTGTGGTGCTCGCCGAAGTTGTCCGACCACGGCTTCTCGCTGGTGAAGAACGGCACGTGGGGTTCGTCGGTGACGGGCGCGACCTCCAGCGGCGGGGGCACGGGCCGGTCCGCGGCCGACCAGACCTCGCCGGGCGCGTTCTCGGTCGGTAGCAGGAAGGTAGCGGTGGCCCGGGCCACGCGGGTCTCGCCCTGCTCCACCACGGCATCGACCAGAATCAGGCGGCGGCCCTCCCGGACCACCGTCGCGGTCGCCGTCGTCGGCTCCATCCGGGCCGGTCGGAACAGGTCGACGTGGTAGCGCGCCGGCACCATCTCAGGCCGTCCGAGCCCGTGGACAGCCTCCTCCAGCGTCCGGGCCAGCAGCCCGCTGACGGCCACTCCGTGCAACTGCCGCGTGCTCCACATGCTCTGGGCGAGCGGAAGTGGGTGGTAGGTGGCGCCGTCGCGACGGAACCAGCCCAGCTCGAACATCGGCCTCTCCCGAGTCTGCGGCAACGTACGCGGCCGTTGCCCGATTCGACATGGCGATGGTAGCTTCGCCGGGTGTTGCTGGCGGGCAAGGTGGTGTTCGTCACTGACATCGGGATCGGCACTGGTTGCCGGGACTCCCTTCGCAGACCCGCTCGACCGGCTGACACTGTCCACAGTGGTCGCTGGTTGACCGCCACCGGACACCGGGCCGGTGGCCGCGACGGCAGCCGGCACCCCCGGCGCCCGCGGCCAGGAACACCGTCCCACCGTTGGCGACGATCTTCCAGGTCACGGTACGCCGGGGGCCCGTCATGTCCCTACCGCTGTAGCGTCAGCAAGCCGGGACGGTAGGGCAGCAGTCCGTAGTCGCCGCCGGAGTTCGTGGCGCGTCCCTGGTAGAGCAGCTGCAGGTTGCAGGGATCGATCGTCATCGTCTGGTCGGCGTTGGCGCGGATCAGCTCACCGTGGCTGATGTCGTTGGTCCACGTGGCCCCGCTGTTGGCCTTACCGGCGAACGGGCTGCTCTCGGTCGCGGCCTGCGGCGTCCACGTGCCGTTGAGGCTGGTGGCCGTGAACGACCGGAAGTAGCGGCCCTGCGAGCCGATCGCCTCGACGAGCATGAGGTACCGGTTCTCACCCTGGACCTTGTAGACCTGGACACCCTCGAACAGGTTGTTCGTCGAGTCGGTCATGACGATCGTCGAGGAGGTGCCGAAGTTGCCCGGGAAGTTGCCGATCGGCATGCTGGCCCGGTAGATGCGGCCGTTGTCCCCGGCGAAGAACAGGTACATGTTCTGGTCGTCGCCGATGAGCGCCTGGTCGATCGGCCCCGTCGAGGAGTTGGCGATGGAGCCGGAGAACAGCGTCTGCGGCGCCGACCAACTGTTCACGTCGGCCGGGTTGGTCGACGTCCGGTAGGAGAACGCCGGCCCGCCCCATTGGTAGGCCAACACCCAGATGTTCTTCGGAGCGAAGTAGAACAGCGTGGGCGCGACCGCGGCGAAGGGCATCTGGTTCTGGCTGGCCGAGGCCATGCCGGACCAGCTGCTGAACAGGCCGAAGTTCATCGATCCCCAGGTCGTCCCCGTGTCGTGCGTCGTCGCGTAGACGAGGTTCTGCCCGTTGTACGTCGCGTGGGTGAAGTCCTTCAGGGACACCCAACCCGAACGGGGTGTGGCCAGCGCACCGGTCGACGTCCACTGGTACGTCGACGGCAGGCTGCACGAGCTGGGCGGCGTCGTCGTGGTGGTCGACGTCGGGGTCGTCCCTCCGCTGGCGTTGTGCGAGAACTGCTGGTTGGCCTGTCCGTGGCAGTCGTAGAGCTGGACCTGTGCTCCGTTGGCGGTGCTCCAGACGTCGAGGCATCGGCCGGACTGGACGCCGCTGATGGTGCCGTTGCTGTTCAGGTTCCACT
>Ga0164243_10006062_pt1 | contig 18396 bp, 13 predicted proteins | sample OricompcompostOP_FD_108781 | JGI IMG/M metagenome (GOLD analysis project Ga0164243, IMG submission 108781) | Organic Plus compost microbial communities from Emeryville, California, USA - Original compost - Organic plus compost (OP) | ecosystem: Engineered > Solid waste > Mixed feedstock >... | reverse complement strand
GCCGGCGCCGCCGCGGAGGATGAGGCTTTGATTGCCCAGCCAGTCGTACCGGAAACCGAGGCGTGGCGAGAGCTTTACCTTATCAAAAAATTTATTACGGATACGGCTCAACGGCGTATAGGTATAGGTAGTGCCGAAGTAGGGATCTGCCGGCGAGTTGCTTACTTTTTCGCTCAGCGCCGGCTTTTCCGGCAGCCAGGTATAGTCCGCACGCAGGCCGGGCATTACTTTCAGCCTATCCGTCACCTGTATTTCATCCTGTATGTACGCGCTGTGCAGGTTGATGTTAAACACGGCGCCGGGATTGGCGAGGATGTAATCGCGGGTATTATTCACGTAATTATAGCTGCCGCGCACGCGGTAGGGCGTGTTGTGCAGGTAGTCTTCAATGCTGAGGTAGTCCACCCTGCCGTTCCAGCTGTTTACAAAGCCGTAGTCGATATGATACAGTTCATTGTGCGTACCAAACAACCAGGTATGTTTTCCTTTGGTATAGGTGAGATTATCGCTGATTTCGATGGTACGTTGTTTCATATTGAAGATCGCTGCTTCGCGGTCCGTGCCGAGGTAGATAGTGGTTCCGGGAGTGCGGCCCATGATCTGTACCTGCGGCAGCGAAGGGTCGCTGAGAGGGTCACGGTAATCCTTCACTATGCTGAAACCGGCCACCAGGCTGTTACTTACCGCGTTGTTAAACCGGCTTTTCAATTCCGCCACGGTGCTGCTCTGGTTGTTCGTTTGTTTGAAAGCCATGCTGCTGAAGCGGAAATCCTGCTGATCGCGGTCCATATGGATGGCGCTGGATTGGATAGTGTTATTGCGTACAGAGAGCTGATGGCGATCGTTGATATTCCAGTCCAGGCGGTTAAAGAATTTATTGGACCTGGAGCTGGTATTATAACTGCCGGCAGTACCGGGATCGAAGATATTGCCGTAGCGGCTGAGGGTTTCCCTGCGGATAGCCTCCGCATCGTCAGCGCTGAGTATCTGCGCGGTTTCTGCCTTGCCGGCCATCAGCTGTGCAGGTTCTGTACGGCGGGTAATTTCTTCGTTGGTGAAGAAGAAGAGTTTGTTTTTAATGATAGGAAAACCGAGGCGGATACCGGCCTGATAATCTTCAAAATCGCTGTCCATTTTACCGAGGGTACCTACTTTATCTTTCCCGGTGATGGCGGCGTTGCGGCCGTAGGCATACACTGAACCTGTGAGGGAATTGGTACCGCTGCGGGTCACTGCGTTGACGCTGCCGCCGGTGAAGTTGCCGATCTTAACATCATAGGGCGCGAGGTACACCTGCATATCCTCGATGGCGTCCAGGGATACGGGGTTGGTGCGGGTGCTGCTGCCGGGCTGGCCGCTGGTGCCGCTTTGGCCGCCGTTGGAAGGACTGAACCCGATGGCGTCGTTATTGATAGCACCGTCGATGGTTACGTTATTATACCGGAAGCTGGAGCCGCCAAAGCTGTTGTCCTTAGAGCCCTGCGGCACCATGCGGGTGATGTCCTGCAGGCTGCGGTTCACGGTGGGCATGTTGCTGAGCTGTTGCCTGCTGATGTTCTGGCCGGCGCCGTAGCTGTTGGCACGCGGCCCTGCTTTTGTTCCCTTTACAACTACCTCACCCAGCTTAGTGCTTTGATCGGCAAGCGTGATGTTCAGCAGCTGCGGTTCGCCCAGCTTCACGGTAATATTTTCGATTGTTTGCGGTTGCATGCCCATCATGGTGGCGGTTACCGCATAGGGGCCGCCGATGCGCATGCCGTTGATGCGGTAACGGCCGGCGTTGTCAGTAATGATGGGATACCTGGTGCCGGAAGGGCCATGTACGGCGATCACCGTCACCCCGGGCAGGGCCTCCCCTTTGGCGGAATGCACCTTACCGGTAAGGCCGCCGCCTGTTTCCTGCGCCAGCGCTGCGAAGGGCAGCATCAGCAGCAACAGGAAAAAGCGTATATGCGTAAACGTTAATACTTGCATGTCTGATAGCTTAATGAATGTGGATGTTTATTGGGTGATGCGCAGGACCTGGTCCGTGATATGCAGCACCCCGTTGCCGGTATTGATATCCTGCTTTACCAGTTTCGCTTCCGTAGTGTTGCCGATGCCTTTGAGCGTGATGCCGGCAAATGCGCCGGGCTGCTGCGGGTGAGGCGTCAGGTACACTGTAATGGAATTGTTATCGCTCATACCCTGTGTAGTGGTATTCTTTCCAATGGCGGTGGAGAGGATATAATCGTTCACAAAGCGGCGGTCCGCCACGAGGTGATATTTTACCATTGCGCTGATCGCTTCAGCGGGCGCGGCGTTGATGGCTTCCAGGGTGGCGTACCCGTAGGCTTTCATGGCATCGTTGTCCGGCGCATAAATGGTGAAAGGTCCCTTGCCTTTGAGCTCCTCCGTCATCCCGGCGCGCTGTATGGCTTGCCAGAAGAGGGTCAGCTGTGTTTCCGCCGCAATGGCATCCCGGATATTTTCGTGGAGATAGGGTTGCAACATGCGGTCTATCACCTGCACGCGGCCGTTGGACGCGGGGATGGAAGCTGAAAGCAAGCGGCTGCCGTTGATGGTTAGCACGGTATCCTGCCCTTTCACCCAGCGGGTTACAAAAAGTTTTCCGCCCCGGGAAGTAATTTCCTGGTTAAAGAGGAAGGGCAGTTTGTTCAGGTCGTAAGTACCTTCCACCGTGTGGTAGGCGCCCAGTGAAGCGATCAGTTTGGAACTTGCGCTCAACACCGCCACTACATTGGGGTAGCCGGATTTCACAAACGCTTCATCGGAAGGCGCAAAGAAGGTGAACGGGCCGGGGCCGTTCAGGTCAGTACGGAGGTTGGAACGGGATACCACGGTGTTCATCATGGTGAGGTTGAAGTTATCCGCCAGCACCTGCACAATGCGGTTGCCATCCTTTGGCTGCGAAGCCTCGTCTTTGGAGCAGCCGGCGACGGCCAGCAGCAGCAGTATTTTTATGTTGATCTTGAGTTGTCGCATCAGTACTTAACTTTATCAGAAAGAATCAGGTTATCCACCACATGTACCGGCCCCTGGAAGGTATTGATGTCCGCTTCCTCGATGGCGGCTGCCGGGCGGTTACTCCCTTTTACTTTTACGGTGATCCTGCCGCCGCTGTTGCCAAAATCCAGCGTCATGGGATACGGCGGCACTCTGCCGCCGCCGCTGCTCGTCAGCTCAAAATTGCCGATGATGCGGTTATCCAGGTCGTTGGAGTAAAACATGGCAGCAGCCGGCGTACCGCCGCCATAGCTGGGTTCCGTGGGAGTGTACATACGGCCCCAGTTGTGGTAAGCCAGCAGGGAGTCTGTTACAAAGCCGTTGACCATTTGAAAATAATCCCAGTCCAGGTAAGGCATAGAGCGCGCGTTCAGGGTCATCAGGTCCGCTGCGGAGTTGAAGCCTGCCTTTTGGAATGCGGCATCCGTTGGCGCAAAAAACGCGCTGCTTCTTACCGTCAGTCCATCTACCAGCCCGAGGTCGTTGTAGGAAGTCCGGGGAAAATAACCCATGCTTTCCATTTCCCATACTTCATTGGTAAGTTGGATCAGCGCTGTAAAAATGGTAAAGCGCGGGTCCCGGCGCAGGAAGTCTATCACGCTTTCCACCGGCCGTTGCAGGAGTTGGTTTACCGGCCAGATGATACCGTTGGTGGCATACATCGGGGTATGCTTGCCGGTATTTTTTCCGTTGATGAGCAGGCCCCCGTCCGCCGCCAGTGCGATGAATTGCTTATAGGTATAGGGTTGCACCGCCGGCACGCTGGAACCCGGGCTCACTGCTTCTTCCAGCAGCATGTTATGATGGAGGATTGTTTTACGGCGCACGCTGCCTTTTTGCCCCCGTAGTACGGCCGTATCCAGGTATTCTGGCAGCACGTGGAAGGCCAGCATGGAATCCAGCGCTGATGCGGGCGCGGCGGCGATGGCCTCGCTGGTATAGCCGGCGGCTGTCATGGCGCCATCGTCCGGCGCGAGGATGGTGAAGCGCATGCCATTGCCTTCTTGGGCAAGGAGAGCGTTCAGGTTACTCTTTTGCCAGGCGGCGTTGAATAGTTTGTGGCTGCTCATGCCCAGGAGCGACTTTAAGTCATACCTGGCCGTATCGTTGTAGGGTACAGGCTCGCCGTGGAGCGGCTGCTGGAATTCAGCTTTGCGGCAGGCGGCGGCGAGGGTTAGGACGAAGAGCAGCGCGTATAGCAATATCTTTCTCATACTATTATCGTTTTTGCGCCTCTTCCGGCAGGATTACTAACTGCGGCATGTAATGCACAATGCCATTATCTGTCAGGTTATCGGTCAGGCGGGAAATATTGCCGCTCACCCGGCGCAATACGCCGAGGTAGGCCCGCGCAGGGTCCATGTAGCCGAAAGTGAACTCCGTAGGCGTTTGCAGGTAATTGTTTTTGGTAGCTGTGAGCGTGTATTCATAGACGTCTCCCTGGATGGGGAGCTGTACACTGCCGGCATTGTAAATGGTGGTAAACGCCGGGAAATCCGTCAGGAAAAAGCGTTTCTTACGCAGCAGGTACACGCCGAATAACCTCGCGCCGATGTACCGCTCCGGCGATAAAGCCTTCAGGGATTCCAGGGTGATCCCGGCTTTTTCCATGGTGGTATTGTCCGGCGCAAAAACCGTTACCGGGCCTTCGGCTTTCAAATCTTCCCACAAACCAAACTGTTTGAGCGCAGCTACAAACACGCTGTACTCCGGCCTGGCGGCGAGCCAGTCCTGCACGGTGCCGGGCGTGTACTTCATCACTTTGTCCACTACATACAACACGCCATTGGCCAGCGTTACATCTTTCTTTAACGCATAGGCCCCGTTGATGTAAATACTGTTCTGCGGATATTGTGGATAGTCCACCGGGAAGCTGGCATAGGTCAGGAACACCTCTTTGCCGGCCAGGTTGGCGTAGCGTATATCCACCCCGTTAGCGGGAATATCCGTGGATGGCAGCCGGCGGGTGAGTATATGATATTGCAGCGCTGCTTTCAGGCTGTCTTTGTTCAATCGCTGGAAATCCGCCGCGCGGGTGATGCCCAGTTCGTTGAATGCTGTATTGCCCGGGGCAAACAGCGTATAAGGCCCCGGGCCGTTCAACTCTTGCGCCAGGCCGGTATAATCTACGGCGGCGCTGAAGAGGGACAGGTCGTAATTATTTTTGATAAAATCGCCAGCCAGCCGGAAGGATTCCTGCTGATCCGGCAGCACCAGCTCATCGTGCTTACAGCCGGCCAATGCCAGTGGCAGCGCGGCGAGCAGCAAACAGGATTTAATGTATGTAAACATGGTTGTGTTTTTAGGATGATTAATAAACAGGCGGCGCATACTTAATATTCACATAGTCGTTACCGTTAATAAACCGGTGGCGCATACTTACGCTGCACCGTCGTCAAATAGGCATTACCGTTAACCACCTCAATCGTATTCACCGTTGCAAACGAACGCGGGTTGTAAGTCCCGGAATGAATATTAACAATCATCCCCGGCAGAAACAGCGCCCCTTTCACAAAGCTCTGCTGCCCGCCATTGCCATAGCAGGCAATCAGCCCATACCCGCCATCCGTCACCGCATCAAAATCGCGATAGGGATTTTGCTCCGGGTCAATCCCCGGCGCCAACAGCGTAATGTTTTGCCAGATGTCCGTAATGATGTGGTTGGAAGCGCTGTCCGCAAACAGCGGGAAGCTGTAGTAAGGGGCTACCTGATTGCCGGTGTTGCGTTGCAGCTGCCCCAGGTAAGCGAACTTATACCCGGGAATCGTCTTGGTGCCGCCGGGCTTGCAGAGGGACAACCAGATATTCATCTCGTCACGGATGCCGTAGCGCATCACGCCGGAGGCGTACTGGTCCTTCTTCAGGTTCCTGTCCGCCTGCCAGAAGCCGGCAGCGCTGTAGTTGTAGAAATTGATGTACACCATCGAGTCGGACAAGGGCAGCTTGTGAAAATTCTCCGTACGCAGCACGATCCCCTTTTCCTTCGTGGCAAAATTGCTTTGCAGCACATGCATCGTGTACACTTCCTCCACGCCCAGCTCAATCACCGTATCCACTACCTTGTTCCGGCGCATGGCAGGCTCCAGGTCAAAGAAGGGAATGTCGTTCATGGGGCGGTAGTAGAACACCACGCGGTGCCTGCCGGAGGGCACCTGCGCCCAGCTGGACAAATCGAAACCGTTCAGCACCGGGCCTACCAGCACGTTTTCCTTGCCGGGGTATTCCGGGTTGTTTTTGGAAGTGCTGCTGCCGATATGGGAAGGATACGGCGGCGCATAGGGATTGCGCTGATCCAGGTAATCGCCTTTGAGCGCGGCGGATACCGGCACCCCGTCCTTATCCGTCTGCGGGTCAATCAACATGCAGAGGAAAGGTCTTTCCTCGTCTTTATTCTCCAGTCCTATTTTCAGGTTTAAATCATTGAACACCCGCAGATAGGCTGGTCTTTCTATCTCCGTATAGTCCACCTTACTGCAGGAACTAAAGCTCCATAGTAGCAGCAGGGCGGCCAGGAGGTGCATTATCTTCGTCATAACTATTACTTCGTGTGTTTGATGATGATCATTTTGGCTTGCTTCGTGGCTGCGCCTGCGTTCAGCTGGCCGATGAGCGCCACGGTATAGACGCCGGGCTCGTGTACCGGCTTTACCGGGCGGGTGTAATGCTCCGGCTTTGCCACCAGGTCCGTACTTTTCAGCGCCGGGACGGTTGATAACCACGTGCCCGGATACACGCCCGGCGATGACCGGTAAGCGAGTACCTGGTAAGCTTCCTGCACCTGGCTAAACCTGGCGTATGGCAGCCCGGTGGCTGCAACGCCCGGCTGCAGGTTGCGGGAGCCGGTTTCCGAACCTACGGACTGGCCGTTATCCAGCGTAAAGCTGACATAAGGGAGGTCCGCACAGAGATTCAGGAAACGGATGTGAAAAGGATAATCATGCTGCAGCCGGGTGTAGGTACCGTCCGGGGCTACATTGCCGGGGTCCTCATACCAGGCGCCGCTGAGGTTATTGCTTACGAGGGTGATAGCCGGCTTGCCTTCCGGCGTTTTATACAACCAGGCCGTGTAGTTCATCCCCGGCAGCAGCGTTTGCGATGCGGCGGCAATTACATTACCCGCCGCATTAACGGCCTCCACTTTCGTACTACCGGTTACGTACACACTGTAATCCGTGCCGGCGGCATAGGCGGCATCGCCCAGTTTCATACCGTTTACCAGGAAGCTCACCTGCCCTTCATCCGGGTCGGCCTGCACGGCCTGCAGGCGGTAATACTCCACGTTGGCCGGCTCCGTGATATCCGGGAGGATGCGGAAAGCGTTTTGATAAAACGGGAAGCTCTCTCCCGGTGTGCCATAAACGTAAGGCGCCGTCATCCGGGTAACGCCAACGGCTATACTATATACGCCGCCGGGTTGATAGGTTTTCACCGGCTCATAGGTAAGGCCGGTGCTTACCGCGTTGGGAAATCCCGTGGCGGGCTTCACCAGCGTGGAGGTAGCCGGGTCCGTCAGGTGAGTTTGTTCCAGGGCGTTGCCGGGAATGGCGCTGACTTCCGTACCGGAAGGGGTAAGTACTTTGAACTGGTAGACGCCATAAGGCAGCTCCACGTAGGCGGACCAGCTGCGCGCCGGCACGTTCGTCGTGGCAGGGCTCACCGGCGTACCGTCCGCATAGGCCAGCGTCAGCGGCAGGGCCACGTTTTCCGCATTATTTCCCGCTGCCACCTGGTCCGCCATATTCACCAGCCGTATTTTGAAATAGCCTGCACGCGCCGGGGCCGTCACGTCCCGCGGCACTTCCACCACCCTTGGCGCATCGCCGGCGGTATAAGGCAAGCCTTTGAGCAAATAATAATCTTTGGGTTTGCTGTAGGTTTCCGTCACCTCAAACCCGATGGAATCCCGCACGCCCTGGTAAGCCAGGTAATCCGTACTCACGAGCGCTCTCCCGTTGGTCAGGAACCGGCGGGGGATGTTGAAAGTTGCGCCCAGCTTGCCGTTTGCAGGAAACCAGTACGTGCCCGGATACAGGGGCTCCCCTCCGCCTACAGGCGGATTGAGCACCAGGTAGCCGGTGAGCGGGCTCCCGTTGATGGACAGCTGGTTGTTGGCCGTCAGGTTGACCAGCCGGATGTTGGAGCTGCCCCCTACGGTGGTATCCGGGCGGTTATCGTAGGCATAATCCACCTTTTCCTTTTTGCACGACAGTATGCAACCAGCTAACAAGAGCAAGCCTGCGGCAAAACGTTTATAATACATATCTTCTACTTTTATTAGTGGTTAGAACAGCTTGTAAGTGAATCCCAGCATGATCTCCGCACCGCGTTTATAACTGCGGTTCACATAGCGCTTGCCATACCAGAAGCCGCCGGTGCCGGGGTTCGCATACACGGTTTCAATGGCGGGGTTCAGGATATTTTTGGCGTAGCCTTTAAACAGTAAGCGCTTGCCCAGCTGCTGGGAGAAAATCAAATCCAGGGTGGGCGCAGGCCGCGTGTAGAGGTCCGGCTCACCGGTCAGGTTGATCTGCACGAGCCGCTCCCCTACCATGTTGAAGGCCGCTGTAAAGTCCGTACCCAGCTGCGCGTTTTTATAGTTCAGCCAGCCGTTGATGGAATACGGCGCCTGTTCAAACAGCGGACTGTTATCCGGCGTATGCCTGTCCAGCGATTTATTCGCTTCATAACGGGCGGCTGTTTTCCTGATATTACTTTGCGCCAGCAGCAGGTTAGAACCTATGAAGAAATTCTTCAGCGCCGGGGTCAACCGCCCCAAATCCTTCACCAGCTCCAACTCCAGCCCCCATACGGTACCCGTGTTAGGATCGTTCTGGAACTGGATGGTAGGATACTCCGGGAACTTTGCTGCAAGGCCCTGCGTCTGCAAACTGAAAACTTTTACCAGCTGGTTGTTGATGCGTTTGCCAAAGGCAGACAAGGAAATAACTTCGCCCGGGTGCGGGAACCATTCCCAGCGGAAATCCAGGTTCTCCGTATGTTGATTCACCAGGTTAGGATTCCCCACTACGAGGCCCATCTGGAAGGCGTCGAATTCAAAAACGTTCGTCAGCTCCCGCAGCTCCGGCCTTGCCAGCGTGGTGTTGTACGCCACGCGGAAGTTCATATCCTCCCGGTAGGTATAGGTCATATTCACCGCGTAGTACGGTTTATACGCAGTTTTATACACCGTATTCGGATTAATCAGCACTACCGGTACGCTGGCGCCATCTGCATTTTTGGTAGTCAGCGAAGGGTCGAGGAATACATTGGCTGTATCTACTGCCGACTGGATGTTGGTCCTCTCAAAACGCACCCCGCCCGCAAAGCGGAGGCTTTTCAGGGGATGCAGGTCCAGCATGCCATAGAAGGCGTTGGTTTCAAAGAAGCCGGTGTAGTTGTTGGGCGACTTCTGCGTATTATACAAAAACCCTCCTGCAGCATTCGCGCCTTCGCCGGTGCTGCCGGTGGGCAGTTGAATGCCTATCACCTTCGGGCCTACCAGCGCATCCAGGTTGCCGTTTACGTCGTAGAGGGTGTTCGCTTTTTCCAGGGAGAAGTTGGACCCCGGCAGGAACATCATGTTCTCGCGGAACTTACGGTCGCGGTTCAGGTAGTTGAAGCCCGTTTTGAACTCCTGCTTCTGGCCGAACAGCGGGAATGGAAATGCCAGGTCCGCCTTGTAGTTCCAGTTGGTTTCATCCAGTTTGCGCCAGCGGCGGCCGTTGGGCTCCGCCTGGATGATGCCGTAGGTGCCATAGCCATTTACATAACCGGAGTTCAGCGCATAAAGGTGTTCTGTATATTGCAAAGTGCCGCTGCGCCAGGCGCCGCCCCGCGGTTTGTAATCCGTCAGCGTAACGAAGCGGAAATCAGGGTCATTCTGCGCCGCGGTGGAGGTGGCGAGGTTATAGCTTAACCGCGGGGAATACTGCCCTTCCAGGAATTTATGTTCCCCCTGCAGGTTGAAGGTATTCAGGTTGCGGCGGGTTTGCTTGAGCGAGTAAATGGTGCTGTTTACATCGCCGGGTAAAGCGGCGTATTCATATTTACCATACATATTGACGGCCTGCGCTTCGCTGCCCCAGCTGCCCATGTACTGCATACTGATTTCATGGCGGGGGTCGAAGCGGAAGGTCAAGCCTGCCAGCACGCCATAGTTCAGCGTTTCCGTACCGGTGTTTTCCTTATAGGTCTGGTACTTGCCCATAAACAGGCTGTTGGGCGTAATATAGTTCGGGATGTTGCGCGGACTATAGACCTCGGGGTTACCCGTGATCACGCCCTGGTAAATACTGTACTGGGTAATATCCCCGCCGTACACGTCGGTAGTGCGGCGGTAGTAGTTGGCGCCGGCCACCAATCCCAGTGTTTTATTCTTGAACACTTTAAAGCTGTTGCCGTAGGTAGCGGAATACAGCTGGTTGAGCGGCGCGGTTTTGTAACGGGTGGTCAGCACCGGGTCAAAGCCATGCATGATCCTGTTGATGCGCGCGGCTTCCTGCTGCATGCCAGGGCTGCCGTTGCTTTCCGCAATCAGCTTTTGCAGCTGGCTCAAACCGCCGGGGTATTGATGGGCGAGGTCCAGGAAATCACCCGGGAGGTTCTTGTCCTGCACTTTATTACCCAGGAATCCGAGGTCGCTGTTATAAAAGCTGTTCATGCGGCCGCCGGGGCCGATGTTGGAGTTGAAGCCCGTTTGCGCGATGATTTCCAGCGTCGCTTTATCGGGCACTGATTTCGTTTTCAGCTCCACGATACCGGCCGCCGCATCCGCAGGTTTATCAGGCGTAACGGTTTTATAGATGGTGATGTTGTCCAGCAAGGAGGCAGGCACGAGGTCGAGCGGGATCGCGCTCCTGTCCGGGTCAGAGGAGGCCAGGCGCACGCCGTTCAGCTGCCCGATCACGCTCCTGTCGCCCAGCCCGCGGATAGCCACATACTTATCATCCGTGATGGTCACCCCGCTCACGCGCTGCAACGCCTGGGTGGTGGTGATAGACGCCGTCCTTTCGATCTGCTGGGCGGAGATGGCATCCTGCACGATGGCTGCGTTCCTTCGCTCCTGCAATACGGTGATTTCGGTGTTTGTTTTGCGGCGCGCCTGCACCTGTACTTCGCCGAGGGTGCGCGTGCTGACGCTCAGCAGCACGGTGATGGGGGCCGCGCCGCCCACTACCTTCACCTCGCGGGATTCGTAGCCCATGAGCGAGAAGATCAGCACCGCGCCTTCCGCCGGTATTTCCACCGTGAAGTAACCGTTCATATCCGTAGCGGCGCCGCCGGCGGCGTTTTTGATCCGTACGGATACGCCGGGCAGCGGGTCTTTGGTTTTAGCTTCCAGCACGCGGCCGGAAATTTTTACCGGTATTTTTTTACGGGTGAGCACCACGTAGCCGTTGAGCAGGTGGTAATCCAGCGAGGTGCCGCTGAGGATGCCTGTAATGGCGTCTTTCACGGTGATATCCTCTTTGTGGAGACGGATCTTTTTATGGACGGTGGCGAGTAATGCTTCCGGCAGCAGAAAATGCACGCCGCTTTCGCTTTCCACTTTGAGCAAACTTTCCCGCACGCTGGCATCTTGGAGATGCAGGTTCAGGCGGCGGGAAAGGTCCTGGCTCTTCAGGTTATCTGCAAACAACAGGCTTGCGAAAGTCAACTGCGCCGCTAAAACGATAAATGAGCATTTCATCAGGAAGTAAATTTTGTGTCGTCGCCTGGCGGCAGGTGATAAACCTGCACCAGTGGGCTTTAACACAAATTCAAAGCTTTCGGGTACAGGTTCCACGAAAAATCCTAAAGGATCGTTTTTTAATCCTTTTTCCATACTTTTGAATATTGATAGTTAGTCCCGGTATGACCGGGAAATCTGTTAATAATTCGGCTGCTGCTGTCCTGAGAAAACTGTTGGCAGTCCGGATAAAATCTTAGAACGTTCCCGCTGCGGTCCAATGCTGGCGGGAGCGTTTTTTGTTAGTGGTAGTGTTACTGCATGCGGATGTTAAGTTTTAATGAATAGTTACCTCGCGGCCTTTCCTCGTATAGTTAAAATTATTGCCTGCTGCCAGCGTTTGCAGGGTCGTATTCAGGTCCCCGGCGGCAAACAGGGTGATGGTCACTTTCTCTTTTGCTTTTTGTGGTTTATTGAAATGAATCTTCACATCATACCAGCGTTCCAGGGTGGTGGCAATTTCCTGCAGCGGTTGATTGCTGAATACCAGCCGGCCTTTATGCCAGGCGGCTACATCCGCCGCGTTTACGCTTTGCAGGGCTGCCTGCCCTGCATGCCAGGATACGCTGTTGCCGGCTGTCAGCGTAGCCAGCGTTTGTGCGTTCCCGTTAGTATGCGCCTCTACCCTTACCTTCCCGGTGGCTACGGCCACGGTAACGGGTTTGCCGGCAAAGGCATCTATTTTAAAGGAAGTCCCCAGGACCGTGGTGGTCACTGCCCCGGTATGGATGACGAAGGGATGGGCAGGATCAGATGCAATGTCGAAATAAGCCTCCCCGTCGAGTGTGATGCTGCGGGTACTGCCGGCAAACCGTTCCGGGTATTGCAGGCTGCTGGCCGCGCCCAGGTATATAACGGAGCCGTCGCTGAGCTGTATCATCTTCAGCTGCCCGGCTTTATTTTGCTGCAAGGCCATGGCGGCTGGCTGCGGCGCTGCGCTGCGGGTACGCAGTAGCCCGAATACGCCGGCCATTAATAAGAGGGATGCGGCCGCTGCCAGGTAATACCATTTACGTGCAGGCTTTCCCGTTACATCCCGGCCCATACGCGTTTTCACAGCGGCGGCCCATTGCTGCTGCCGCGCTTCACTGACCGGCATATCCGTGCTTGCGGCCATATCCTGTTCCAGTCTTTCTTCCAGCAGTTGGTTTAAAACCGCGCTGCTGCCGGGTTGCTGCAGGTAGGCTTCCACGAGCGCTTTCTCCGCTTCCGTGCAGTGATTATCCAGGTATTTGATTAAAAGTGCTGTTGCTATTGTTGCCATGTGTTGCAGGTGAAAACTGGTCACCTACTATATAAAGGCCGGAAAAAATTACCAGGGGCTAATGTTTACAAAAATTTTTTTTCAGGAGAAAAAAATCAGCAGCAGGATGCCGGTGATATCGATGTAATCTTTCAGCTCCGTACGGAAATAAGCCAGGGAGGCTTTGATGTGGTTTTTAACCGTAAAGAGGGAGAGGTTCATTTCCTTGGCGATTTCCGCGTGCGACAAATCATCGTGCCGGCTAAGCCGGAATACCTTCTGGCGTTGCTGACTCAGGCTGTTTAACTTTTCATGATAGCGTTCCGTGAGTTCATTTTCGCGGAGGCGGTGGGCAGCGTCTTCCACGGCGGTATCCCCCGCAAAGTCCAGCGGTACGATGGCGGTTTGCTGGCGGGTGAGCACCTTGATCACGGCGTGTTTCATGGCCCTGAATAAATAGGGCGCCAGTTGAATACCGGGGTCCAGCTGGTGGCGTTTATCCCAGAGCCAGAACATGAGGTCCATCATGGCTTCTTCCGCCTGGGCTTCGTTACGGATATACTTAAGGGCATAGTAGTACAGCTTCCCGGAATACCGGTTAAACAGTACGTCATAAGCCCTGGTGTTATCTTTCCTGCATTCTTCCAGCAAAAATACATCCGATTGTTCAGCTAAGGTTAATCGCATAGTTTGCCACTATTTTCCCGAAGGCAAACTTAAGCGAGATTTTCAGGTGTCTGTATTAAGGGATTATTAACTTTTACGAATGTAACGGGGACGTACACACGCCACAACGCATAATAAGCCCTACCAGCAGATGCATTACACACCGCCAGCAGGGCCGTTTTTACAGCAGCTATTTCTAATATTCTGCTGGTACGAGCGATCGACCAATCACACGTTCAAACAAGTTGTCATTCAGCAGGTCTTTGATGGACTCGATGATAAAATCTGGCGCGTAGCCGAAGTGTTCGAGGTCTTCCCGGCGGGTGACGCCCGTGAGCGTCAGCACGGTCGTGAAGCCCATGGAGCCGGCGCCGAGGATATCGGTGCCCATGGTATCGCCGATCATCACCGTTTCGTCCGTCGTGAGTTGCAGGGCTTTGCGGGCCATGCGCATCATAACAGGACTGGGCTTGCCTACGCTGAAGGCTTTTACGCCGCTGGCGCATTCCAGCATGGCTACGAGGGCGCCGCAGCCGGCGCGGTACTTACCGTCCGCCACGGGGCAGTTCGGGTCCAGGTTGGTGGCGATTAACTTCGCGCCTTTCATAATCATATTCAGCGCTTTGTCTACCGATTCCAGCATAATCGTACGCCCTTCCCCGATGATCACGTAATCAGGCTGATCGTCTACTATAGAATAGCCGGCGTTGTAAAGTTCAGTGAGCAGGCCGCCCTCTCCTATTACATAAGCGGTTCCGTTTTCTTTTTTGGATGCGAGGTAACGGGCTGTCGCCATCGCGCAGGTGAAGATATCTTCCTCATTCACTTTAAAGCCCATCTTGTTTAGCTTATAGCATACATCTCTGCTGGTACGCTGGCTGTTATTCGTCAGAAACAGGAAAGGCAGCTCCCGCTCCCTGAGTCCGTTAATAAAGTCTACAGCGCCGGGAATTGGCTCGGAGCCTTTGTAGATCACGCCATCCATGTCGATTAAAAATCCCTTTTTTTTCATAGCAATCAGATGTTGGTTAAACTATATGATAGTTGATACAAATTCAATCATAATTAACTATGGAATGGATAAAGGCGGGAAATGCCGCTGAAGGCATTTGAGTAGAGTGGTAGCAAATGGCAGTTTCATAGAACGCCGGTGTAAATATACGTATTATTTTTTCAGAGATGCGATTTTTTTATCCCACAAATCAAAAAATTAACAAACAAAACAACAAATACGATAAATAGAATAAATTTTAATATTTTTAGGAAGAAAGAGCTAATCCTTCACTGCATTACATTCCCGGCCATACGCACCAAATTCAACGCTCACTGCCATGGCCCCGTACTTTCAATTTTCCGCCACCCCACCGGACACTGCCCGGGAAAATCTTAACCTAGATTAAGACCAGTTCTTAAACAAGTTCATTTGCCGCCGGACCAGTTCTTCGCAATTTTACATCACAAACAACGACGCAAATGAGCAAGTACATCCTACATAAAGAAGACAGCAGGCATCATGAATACAACGACTGGCTGGATAGTAAAAAGACTTTCAGCTTCGGGGATTACTACAATCCGAAACGTATTCACTTTGGCGCGCTGCGTGTATTCAACGACGATATCGTGAAAGCGCAGAAAGGCTTCGGCAAGCATCCGCATGACAACATGGAAATTATTTCCATCCCGCTGGAAGGAAGCCTCATCCACCAGGATAACCTCGGCAACGAAGAAGTGATCCGCGCCGGGGAAATACAGGTGATGAGCACCGGCAGCGGCGTATTCCACAGCGAGTACAATCATGAAACGGACACGGCTACACGCTTTTTGCAAATCTGGATCTACCCGTCCGCACTGAATGTAACGCCGCACTACGGCCGCCTCACGCTGAAAGACGAATGGTTCGATCACCGGTTCGGGACCTTTGTAGCGCCGGTAGCGTCCGAAAAGGCCGCCATGATCCACCAGGACGCCTACCTCAGCATGGGCCGCTTCAGCGCAGATGAAACTTTTCAATACACGATCCAACAAAATGGCAACGGCGCTTATTTATATGTAATCGACGGCACGGTAGAGATAGACGGACACGTGCTTTCCGCCGGCGATGCGCTCGGCATCAGCGAAACCGCCGCCTTTGACGGACGGGTGAAAAGCGGCAACGCCACCCTCCTGGTAGTAGACGTACCCATGAACATTCAATTGTAAAATGATGACAGACAAAACTTCCATACAACTGCTCGCCATAGGCTACCATCCGGAAATCATGCAGGTGGTACACCGGCTGATCAACAGTCACGACGGCTGGCAGGGAACCATCGCCGCTTCCATGGACGAGGCCGCGCAACTGCTGCAACGCAACGCCTACGACGGCATCCTGCTTTGCGCCGGCGTAACCGAAGCCGATGAAGCGCAGGTAAGAAACATTGCCGCCGGTACCCGCGTTATCCGCCACTATGGCGGCGGCAGCGGACTGCTGGAAAACGAAATACGCATGGCATTCGACATCTAACTTTTAAAATCATTACTATGAACAACAATATTTTAGGCTTACACCACATTACTGCAATTGCAGGCAACGCACAGCAAAATCTCGATTTCTATACAAAAGTCCTCGGACAACGACTGGTGAAAAAAACTGTCAACTTCGATGATCCCGGCACTTACCACTTTTACTTCGGCAACGAAACCGGCACGCCCGGTACGATCCTGACCTTCTTCCCATGGCAGAATATCGGCAAGGGCAAGAACGGTACCGGCATGGCTACTGAAATCAGCTATACCGTGCCCGCCGGCAGCCTGGAATTCTGGAAAGCGCGCTTCAAACAGTTCAACGTACCTTACGAAGAAACTATCGAGCGCTTTGGCGATAAAGTGCTGCGCTTCAGCGATCCGGACGGCCTGCAGCTGAGCTTCGTGGAAACGCCCGCGGCGGATAACCGCCTCCCCTGGGAAACGGCCGACATCAAAAAAGACGCCGCCACCAAAGGCTTCCACAGCACTACCCTCACGCTGAAAAACATCGAAGCTACCGCGAAGGTTCTCACTGACCTGCTCGGCTATACGCTGCAGGCACAGGAAGGCAACCGCTACCGCTTTGCGGTGGACACGGTGGAAAACGCCAACATCATTGACCTGCTGGCCACGCCGGACGGGGACCGCGGCCACAATGCCGCCGGCACCAACCACCACGTTGCTTTTCGTGTAGCCAACGACGATATACAGATGGCATTGCGGGAAAAGATCGTCGCAGCGGGCCATCACATCACGCCTAAAATCGACCGCGACTACTTCTACTCCCTTTACTTCCGCGAACCGGGCGGCGTACTGTTTGAAATTGCGACAGACAACCCGGGATTCACGGTAGACGAGCCTTTGAACGAACTGGGCACTGGCCTGCGGCTCCCGAAACAATACGAGCCGCACCGCAAAGAAATTGAAGAAGTATTGCCCGTATTGAAATAGGCTTTAACACCATACACATATCCATGAAACGGCCTGTATGCGCACTGCATGCAGGCCTTACAAAAAAAGGAACATTCAATGGCACATCAGAAAAATATTATCACCGCAGGCGCGCCCATTGCAGCCGCAAAGAAAGCGCTGATCATGATCCACGGCCGGGGCGCATCCGCCAGGGACATCATCACGCTGGCGCCGCACCTTAACGTGAAAGACTATACGATCATTGCGCCGCAGGCTACCGGTAACACCTGGTACCCGCAGTCCTTCCTGGCGCCGCCGGCCCAAAACGAGCCATGGCTCAGCAGCGCGCTGGATTTACTCAGCGAAGTAGTAGCGGATACGGTAGCTGCCGGCATCGCAAAAGAAAATATTTACTTCCTGGGATTCTCGCAGGGGGCCTGCCTGACGCTGGAATTTACCACCCGGCATGCCGCCCGGTACGGTGGTATAGTAGCGTTTACCGGTGGCCTCATCGGCGATCGCATCTACCCGGAAAACTATAAAGGAAACTTTGAGCAAACGCCGGTCTATATCGGCAGCAGCGACCCGGACTTCCACGTACCGGTAGCAAGGGTACATGCGTCCGCTGATCTGCTGCAACAAATGGGGGCTGACGTAACCGCAACGATATATCCTCAGATGGGCCATACGATTACGATAGACGAAATCAAAGAAGCAAACCGGCTGGTATTCAGGTAAGCCTTAACCGGCTTACCTTTTTTTATGCATGGCGCCCCGCACTTTACTTAAAAACTCCGGGGACACGCCCAGGTAGCGGGCAATCTGGTTTTGAGGGACCCGCTGTACGATTTCGGGGTATTTTTCCGTAAACGCAATATAGCGCTGCTCCGCCGTTTGCGATACGAGGCTGTGGAAGCGGCGCTGCAACGCGAACAGGGAGCGCTGCACCAGCAAGCGGAACATGGTTTCAAATTTGGGCACCCGCTCAAACAGTTGCTGCTTGCTTTTGTAATCGATCAGCAGCAACTCGCTGTCTTCCAGGGTTTCGATAAACATATTGGAAGGTTTCTGCTCGGTGAAGCTGTACAAGTCGCTCACCCACCAGTTTTCCACCGCAAAGGACAGGATGGTTTCGGTGCCATCGTCGCTAAGGAAATACGTTTTCACACAACCTTTTACAATAAAGGCTTCAAAGTCGCAAACCTCTCCTTCCTGCAACAGGTAAGTACGTTTACGCACCCGCCGGAATTTGAGCAGGGAATGGAAGTACTCCCGCTCTTCCGCCGTGAGCGTAATACATTTATCTACAAACTGATCAATTGCCTGGTACATGTGC
>Ga0164243_10006061_pt1 | contig 18399 bp, 15 predicted proteins | sample OricompcompostOP_FD_108781 | JGI IMG/M metagenome (GOLD analysis project Ga0164243, IMG submission 108781) | Organic Plus compost microbial communities from Emeryville, California, USA - Original compost - Organic plus compost (OP) | ecosystem: Engineered > Solid waste > Mixed feedstock >... | reverse complement strand
GAAACTCGCGATGGAGCAACCCCGCGCGCTCATCGCCCGCGTGGACGGCCTCGTCGTGAGCAGCACCTCCGCGCTGAGCGTGTTCTCCGCGGTCTGGATGCGGACCAACGCCTGGCCCGCGGTACCGCTGCTGTTGCTGGCCTCCGATCCGGCCACGCGCCGGCTGATCACCGGCACCGCGGTGCCCCGGTTCGTCCCCACGTTCCCCTCGCTCGACGAGGCCCTCGCCGCCGTGGACGAACCGCCCCGGCGCCGGCGTCGCACCACCGAACTCCCGCCGATGGCCGGCAGCTCGCACGCGGCGCGCCTGTTCGTGCAGGAAACCTGCCGGGAGTGGAACATCCGCCACCGGCTTGAGGACGCGCTCGGCGTGGCCACCGAACTGGTTGAGAACGCGATCTCCCACGCTGGCACCCCCCTCGAGCTGCGGCTGGAGCTGCGGTCCGGCTACCTCACCGTCGCCCTGCACGACGGCAACCCGCGGCCCGCGGTGTTGCGCCAGCGCGCGGGCGGGCGCCTGCGCGGCTACGGGCTGCAGGTGGTCGCCGCGCTGACGCGGGCGTGGGGCTGCTCGCCGGCGCCGGACGGCGGCAAGGTCGTGTGGGCGGTGCTCAGCATGCTCCCCCCGCGGACGGAGCCGTTCAGGGTATGAGGTCGGCCCCGCTGTCCTGGGTCTCCATCACCAGGATCGCGCCCGTCGACTCGCCGCGCCGGTTGCGCAGCGCCCCGCACGCGACGCGCAGCGTGATCGGGCGACCACGGCGATTCACCGCGTCGACCTTGATGCGCTGGTAGAAGGTCGGGTCGGCCAGCGCGGGCCGCACGACCGGCCGCAGTTCGCCGACCGGCAGCCCGATGTCGAGGTTGAGCAGGTGCTCGCCCTCGGCCTCCTCGCGGCGCAGACCCCACAGGTCCTCGGCGCTCGCGTTCCACGCCACCACCCGCATCTGCTGGTCCACGACCACCACGCCGGCCTGCAGCGAGGTCAGGACCGACTCGAGGAACTCGTTGAGGTCGTCGAGCTCGCTGGTGCGGTCCCGCAGCGTGTTGTTGATGGTCTGCAGCTCGTCGTTGGTGGACTGCAGCTCCTCGTTGGTGGTCTCCAGTTCCTCGTTGGTGGACTGCAGCTCCTCGTTGGTGGTCTCCAGTTCCTCGACGGTGGACTGCAGCTCCTCGTTGGTGGTCTCCAGTTCCTCCGTGGTGGACTGCAGCTCCTCGTAGGCGTTCTCCCGCTGCCGGTTGGCGTTGGCCAGCTCGTTGAGCAACCGGTGGTTCGTGGTGACGTCGTGGAAGACGATCGAGACGCCGATCAGGTCGTCGGCGCGGGAGAACAGCGGGCTGATGTGCAGCTCCAGCGCGAGCACCTCGCCTGGCCCGCGCTGCCACTCCACGCCCTTGGCCCGCACCGCGCGGCGCTCGGAGCGCACCTGATCGATGTAGCCCCGCAGCTCGACCGGGCGGTAGGACAGCTCCAGGTCGCGCAGCGGACGGCCCACGTCCCGGTCGGTCAACCCGAACATCTGCTGCGCCTGCCGGTTGACCAGGGCGACCACGTCGTCTCCCGCGAGCACCACCTGCGCGAGCGGGTTGGCGGCGAAGGTGAGTGCGCGCAGCTCGTCCAGCCGGTCCACCACCGGCTGCGGCTCGGCGTGCAGGGAGTGACCGAACGCGCTGCCGCTCGCGGCCATGGCGCTGGACACCTTGCGGAAGATCCGGAACCGCAGGTTGACCGGGTCGAACATCCGGCTGTGCGACAGCAGCATCTCCGCCTTGCCCATGAACAGCACGCCGCGCGGCACCAGCGCGAAGTGCAGCTTGCGCAGGATGGCGGTCTGCGCGTCGGCGTTGAAGTACATCAGCGTGTTGCGGCAGACGAGCAGGTCGATGCGGGAGATCGGCGCGTCCTGCACCAGGTCGTTGCGCCCGAAGATCACCGATCGCCGCAGGTCCTTGTGGAAGACGTACCGGCCGGCATGCGGTTCGAAGTAGCGCTCCAGGTACTCCGCGGGCAACCCCTCGAGGTGCTGCTTGCCGTAGCTCGCCTGGCGCGCCTGGGCGAGCGCCTCCTCGTCGACGTCGGTCGCGTAGATCTTCACCCGCTGGCGGAACTCGTCGACCCCCAGGGCCTCAGCCATCGCGATGGCGAGGCTGTAGGCCTCCTCGCCGGAGGCGCAGCCCGCGCTCCAGATCCGGATCGGATCGTCGGGCCCGCGCTCGGCGAGCAGCATCGGCACGATCTCCGCCTGCAGGAAGTCCCAGGCATCGGAGTCGCGGAAGAAGTTCGTGACATTGATCAGGATGGTGTTGAACAGCGCGCCGAACTCGTCGCTGTTGGCCTGCAGGTGGTCCAGGTAGTCCACGTAGGTGGAGCAGCCGACCACGCTCATCCGCCGCCCGACGCGGCGCATCAAACTGCTGCGCTTGTAGCCGGTGAAGTCGAAGCCGCGCGTTTCCTTGAGGTAGGACAGGATCGCCTCGAACCCCTCGTCCGTCTCCGGCCCCATCTGCTCGTTCACGTCGCGGACCTTACATCGTCGGCATCGCTAGGCTGATTCGTCCGAAGCGTCCACGGCCACCGAGTCCACGTCGGGGAGTTCCTCGAGCAGGTAGGCCCGCAGCACGGAGGCCGCGTGCTCGGCCTCGTCGCGGTGCCGGTCGTAGCGGTCCGCCACGAGCGGGAAGCCGCGTTCCTGCGCGTCCCGGCTCATCCGGATGGCCAGATCGCGCTTCTCCTCCAGGGCACGCAGCGCCGCCCACAGCGCGTGTTCGATCTCGCGGGACTGCTGGTGGAACAGGGCGGTCGCGGTCCACGCGTGGCCGACCCGGCAGCGGTAGCGCGTGCCGGCCTCGTCGAGCGAGTGCAGAACCCCGTTGCAGTCGGGGCACGCCAGTCCGGATGCCTCGGACACCTCGAACACCTCCCGCGACACGACGTTCGCCGGCCCGTCCGCCCTGGCGATCCGCGCCTCCACCGCGTCGACGGCTGGCCCCTTCCGCCCGTCACCCTCGACGACCTCCCGCACCCGTTCGGACAGGACGGCGCCGATCTTCCCCGCGGACTCGACGTGGTCGACGGTCACGCGGGCGATGGCGTTGTCCGGCATGGCGCGGTAGATCGCGTCGTTCGGGTCCTGCACCACCGTCACACCGCCCCGCGCCGTGATCGCGGCCAGGCCCGCGGTGCCGTCGTCCAGCGCGCCCGAGAGCACCACGCCGACGCACGCCCGGCCGCGGTCGACGGCGGCCGAGCGGAACAGGGCGTCGACCGCGGGCCGGTACCCGTTCTCGGTCGGACCGCGGGACAGCTCCATCCTCCCGTCGTGCACCAGCAGGTGGTAATCCGGCGGGGCGGTGTAGATGTGGCCGTGCCGCAGCGGCTGCTCGTCTCGGGCGGGCAACGCGTGCAACGGGCCCGCACGGTCAAGGATCGCGGGCAGCGCGCTCGCACCGCCCGGCGGCAGGTGCAGCACCACGAGAACGGCGGCGGGAAGATCAGCGGGCAGGCCTGCCGCGAACTCACGCAGTGCTTCGACGCCGCCCGCGGACGCCCCGACGACGACCAGATCCCGCGCTCGTCCAGCCATCCGTCAACGGTAGCCCTTATCCGGACGCGGGGCAGATCATGAACCGACGGTCCCGCCGGTCGCTTCGCCGACCGTGTCGAACCGCGGAACGCACGTGGTGAGCCCGGTGAGGTCCAGCACCCGGTTGATCCGGCCGCTGCGCGGGGTGACGAGCCGCAGGCTGGGCAACCGCGCGTCGAGGATGGCCTGCACGCCCGCGGCGCTGAGGAACACGACCCGCGTCAGGTCGAGCACGACGGGGCCGCGTTGCCTGCCGAGGGCTTCGGCGAGCATCGGCGCGGTGCAGAGGTCGATCTCGCCCGCCGCGCGCACCAGAGCAAGTTCCGCACGACGCTCGACGGCGATGTCGAGAGCCCGCTCGGTGAGCGGGGTGCACGGCTCGTCGGACACCGGATTCGCCCCCTCGGCGCGTGGTCGGAACCAGGGCCTGAGTTTAGCGCCACGCCGGGTTGTTCCGCACCAACCGAAACCACCGGATCGAGGGTTACCCGTCGGTCGCCGTGATTTTCGCGCTGCCCAGCACGACGTCGCCCGCCACGTCCGGCCGGTACAGCACGACGACCTGCCCGGGTGCGACACCCGTGAGCGGCTCGCGCAGCTGGATCCGCACCCCGCCACCGTCAGCACCGTCGGCCCCGTCGGTTTCGGCGATGGCGTCGGCCGTGCCACCGTGCGCCCGCACCTGCGCCACGCATTCGGTCGGTCCGTCGAGCGGGCCGGCAGGCCACACCGGGCGGTCGGCGCGGATCTCCCGCACGGTGAGCGCGTCCGCGGAGCCGACCTTGACCGTGCCGGACACCGGTTCGAGCGCCAGCACGTAGCGCGGCTTGCCGTCGAGCACCGAGCGGTCGATGCCGAGGCCTTTGCGCTGCCCGACGGTGAAGCCGTGCACGCCGGTGTGGCGGCCGAGCACGGCACCGGTCTCGGCGTCGACGAGATCGCCGGGCCGCTGGCCGAGGCGCTTCTCCAGGAACGTCTTCGTGTCGCCGTCGGGGATGAAGCAGATGTCGTGGCTGTCCGGCTTGCGCGCCACCGCGAGCCCGCGGCGTTCGGCTTCCGCACGGATGTCCGGCTTGCGCGTGTCACCGACGGGGAACATCGAGTGGCTCAGCTGCTCGGGCGTGAGGGAGGCCAGCACGTAGGACTGGTCCTTGTCGAGGTCGACGGCGCGTCGCAGCTCGGGTACACCGCCCACAACGGACAGTCGGGCGTAGTGGCCGGTGGCGACCGCGTCGAAGCCCAGCGCGATCGCTTTCTCCAGCAGGGCCTCGAACTTGATCTTCTCGTTGCAGGTGACGCACGGGTTGGGCGTGCGGCCCGCGGCGTACTCGCCGACGAAGGTCTCGATGACCTCCTCGGTGAACCGCTCGGCGAAGTCCCACACGTAGAACGGGATGCCGAGGATGTCCGCGGCGCGGCGGGCGTCGTGCGAGTCCTCGATCGTGCAGCACCCACGCGACCCGGTGCGCAGCGTGCCCGGTTTGGCCGACAGCGCGAGATGCACGCCGACCACGTCGTGACCGGCGTCCACCGCGCGGGCCGCCGCCACGGCCGAATCCACTCCCCCGCTCATCGCGGCCAGTACCCGCATCACACCTCCTGCTTGTTCTTGCGCATCCCGGACAACCCGGCCTGCCGCGCCCGCGCGACCACGCCACCGATCTCCCGCGCGACCGCGTCCACGTCGTCCCGGGTGGACGTGTGCCCCAGTGAGAACCGCAGCGCTCCGCGTGCGGCCGCGGCGTCGGCGCCCATCGCGAGCAGCACGTGGCTGGGTTCGGCGACGCCCGCCGTGCACGCGGAACCGGTGGAGCACTCGATGCCCTTGGCGTCGAGCAGCATCAGCAGGCTGTCGCCGGCGCAACCGGGGAAGGTGAGGTGGGCGATGCCGGGCAACCGCCCGGCACCGTCGGGCATGCCGTTGAGGATCACGTCGGGCACCTCGCGCCGCACGGCCGCGATGAGGGCGTCGCGCAACCCGCTCACGCGCTCGGCGTAGCGGGGCTGCTCACGCACCGCGTCGGCGACGGCCGTCGCGAAGGCCCGGATCGCGGGCACGTCGAGGGTGCCGGAGCGGACGTCGCGCTCCTGGCCGCCGCCGTGCAGCAGCGGCACGCAACCGGTGTCGCGGGACAGCACGAGCGCGCCGACACCGTACGGACCGCCGAGCTTGTGCCCGGTGAGCGTGAGCGCACTGGCGCCGCTGCCGGCGAAGTCCACCGGCACCGCCCCGACGGCCTGCACGGCGTCGCTGTGCAGCGGGATGTCGTACTCCGCGCAGATGTCGGCCAGCTCACTCATCGGGTTGATGGTGCCGACCTCGTTGTTCGCCCACATGACGGACACGAGGGCCACGTCGGCGGGGTCGGCCTCGATGGCCTTGCGCAGGGTTTCGGGCAGCACGCGACCGTGCTCGTCGACGTCGAGCCACGTGACCTCGGCACGGGCGTGGTCGGCGAGCCACTGCACGGCGTCCAGCACGGCGTGGTGCTCGACCGCGCTCGCCAGCACGCGGCGACGCTTCGGGTCGTCGCCCTGGCGCGCCCAGAAGATGCCCTTGACGGCCAGGTTGTCGCTTTCGGTGCCGCCCGCGGTGAAGATCACCTCGGACGGCCGCGCGCCCAGCGCCTCCCCGATGACCTCGCGCGACTCCTCGACGACCCGGCGCGCCCGCCTGCCGGAGGAGTGCAGCGAGGAGGCGTTGCCCACGGTGGACAGCGCCTCGCTCATCGCCGAAATGGCTGACGGCGACATCGGGGTGGTCGCCGCGTGATCGAGATAGGTCATCGCCCTACCAGGGTAGACCGTGCGGTGTCACCCGCGCGTGGGCCACCGGCGGGTGGTGACGGCGCTCAACATCCCGGGGCCAGCCGCGGCACCACGACGGTCTCGACGACGAAAGGGCCACCACCGGGAATCCCGGCGGTGGCCCCTGCCTGCGTCGCGAGCGGGTCAGCTCTTGCGCTTGGTGACCTCGTCGGTCAGCTGCGGCGCGACGTTGAACAGGTCGCCCACGACACCGAAGTCGGCGATCTCGAAGATCGGGGCCTCCGGGTCCTTGTTGACCGCGACGATCGTCTTCGAGGTCTGCATACCGGCCCGGTGCTGGATCGCACCGGAGATACCCAGCGCGACGTACAGCTGCGGCGACACGGTCTTACCGGTCTGCCCCACCTGGAACTGCGCCGGGTAGTAGCCGGAGTCGACCGCGGCGCGCGAGGCACCGACGGCCGCGCCGAGCGAGTCGGCCAGCTTCTCCACGACCTCGAACTTCTCCGCCGAACCGACACCGCGGCCACCGGACACGACGATCGTGGCCTCGGTCAGCTCGGGGCGGTCACCGCCGACGACCGGCTCGACACCGGTGATCTTCGCGGCCTTCGCAGCGTCGACCGCGGGCAGCTCGACGGACTCCTCCGCCGCCGCGCCCTCGGCCTGCGCGGCCTCGACCGCACCCGGGCGCACCGAGATGATCGGCAGACCCTTGGCCTTGGACTTCACCGAGTACGCGCCACCGAACACCGACTGCTCGACGGTGCCGTCGGAGTTGACTCCGACCGCGTCGTAGACCAGGCCGCCGCCGACGCGGATGGCGAGGCGGCCGGAAACCTCCTTGCCCTCGGCGGACGCGGTGACGATCACCGCCGCCGGGGACGCCTGCTCGACGAGCTTGGCCAGCGCGTCGACCTTCGGGGTCACCAGGTAGTTCGCGGCGTCCTCGGATTCGGCGACGTAGACCTTCGCCGCGCCGTAGGAACCGAGCTGCTCCTTGAACTTGCCCGCGGTGCCGGGGGCACCGACGACGACGGCGGAGGGCTCACCCAACTCGCGGGCGGCGGTCAGCGCCTCGAACGTGGTCTTCTTCAGCTCGCCATTGAGGTGGTCGACGAGAACCAGAACTTCAGCCATTGCTCCGTTGCTCCTGTCCTCAGATGATCTTCTGGCCGACCAGGTACTCGGCGATCTTGCTGCCGCCGTCGCCCTCGTCTTCCACGCGCTCACCGGCGGTGCGCGGCGGCTTCGGAGCCGCTTCGACCACAGTGGACAGCGCGTTGCCGAGACCGACCGCGCCCGCGTCGACACCCAGGTCGCCGATCGTCAGGGTCTCGACCGGCTTCTTCTTCGCGGCCATGATGCCCTTGAAGGACGGGTAGCGCGGTTCGTTGATCTTCTCGGTGACACTCACCAGCGCGGGCAGGCTCGCCTCGAGGTGGGTCAGCCCGTCGTCGGTCTCGCGGTCGGCCTTGATCGTGCCGCCCTCGACGGTCAGCGACCGCACCTGGGTCAGCTGCGGCACACCGAGCAGTTCGGCGAGCATCGCCGGAACGGCACCGGCGCGGCCGTCGGAGGCCTCGTTGCCCGCGATGACCAGGTCGACACCCTCGACCTTGCCGACCGCGGCGGCGAGCACCTTCGCGGTGGCCACGGCGTCGGAGCCGCGCAGGGCCTCGTCCGAGACGTGGATCGCCTTGTCCGCGCCCATCGACAGGGCCTTGCGGATGGCGTCGGTCGCGCGGTCCGGGCCTACCGAGATCACGGTGACCTCGCCCTCGCCGGCTTCCTTGATCTTCAGCGCTTCTTCGACAGCCTTCTCGTTGATCTCGTCGAGAACGGCGTCGGCGGACTCGCGGTCAAGCGTGTAGTCGTCGTCGGAGAGCTTGCGCTCCGAATAGGTGTCTGGCACCTGCTTGACCAGGACAACGATGTTCGTCATTGGTCCCCTTCGACCTCCCTGAACCAGCTCTACTGGTCGGTAGCGTAGGGAGATTTCGCTGTCGTGGCGCGTCGAGGTGACGGCCTTCACCCGGAATCACGATTTACCGGGACGATCGTTCAGCTTTCTCCTCGGTCTTCCTCAGGCTACTCCCTGTGGGGGATTGACCGGATGTGGTTACACCCGATCGCGCGTCCGGTCTAACCTCTGTGCCCGTGCCCAACGTCGCTGTAGTGACCGACTCGACCGCGTCCCTCCCCGAGCAGCTCCGCAAGCAGTGGGGCATCGCCGTGATCCAGCTCCAGCTGCAGGTCGGCGACCGGGTGGACGAGGAGAACCGGTTCGACAGAGGACACCTCGTCGACGCGCTCGGGGCGGGCGAACGGGTGACGACCAACCCGCCGGACCCCGGCGCGTTCTTCTGGACCTACCAGGACGCGGTGAGCGCGGGCGCCACCGCGATCGTGTCGTTGCACATCTCGCAGCGCATGTCCGCGACGTTGCAGGCGGCGCACGAGGCCGCGCAGCAGGTGAAGATCCCGGTGTACACCGTGGACACCGGGACCACCGGGATGAGCCTCGGGTTCGCCGCGCTGTCCGCGGCCCGTGCCGCGGCGGCGGGCGCCTCGGCCGAACGCGTGATCGAGGCGGCGCAGCGGCGCTTCGCGGGCAGCAGCGAGCTGATCTACGTGGACACGCTCGAATACCTGCGCCGCGGTGGCCGGATCGGCGGCGCGGCCGCGCTGCTCGGCACCGCGCTGTCGATCAAGCCGCTGCTGACCGTGCGCGGCGGCGAGGTGGCCCCGCTCGCCAAGGCGGCGGGCAGCCGCCGCGCGCTGGGCAAGCTCGTCGACCTGGCCGCCGAACGGGCCGGGCACCTGCCGACCGACCTGGCGATCTCCTGCTTCCGCCCGACCGACCGCGAGCTGATGCTGGTGCAGCAGCTACGCGAACGGATCCCGAACCTGCGGGAGCTGAACATCGTCGAGGCCAGCACGGTGATCGGGGCGCACGTGGGCCCAGGCGCGCTGAGCATCACCGTGTCGCCGGCGTAGCCGCGGAACCCCCGGGGTACCCCGTCCGTTGTCACGGCGTCGAGATCGTGACGAAACCGGCAGAGGCGCTCAGGAGGACGGACATGGCATCGGTGTTCGGCAAGATCGCTCGCTTCGCCAACTCCCCGCAGGGCAAGCGGGCCATCCGGCAGGCGCAACGGTTCGCGCGCGACCCGCGCCGCCGCGCGCAGGCCCAGTCGGCCCTCGCCAAGCTCAGGTCCCGTGTGAACGGACGGGGTCACCGCCCGCGCTGATCGACGCTCACCCGCGCGGGCCACACCAGCGCGCCGAGCGCCAGCAACACCAGGCCGGTCAGCGTGACGGCGTTGAGCGCCCGGTCCACCGGGGCGAAGACGTGCAGGTGAGCCAGGTGGTAGACGGCGTGCGGCACCGAGAACACCAGCCACACCAGACCCGCCAGCCGGGCGGCGGTGGTGGTGCGCACGACGAGCGCACCGACGGCCAGTGCACCGAGCGCCAGGAACATCGCGCCCACGTCGCGCACCAGGTGCTCGTTGAACGGGCCGTCGGCCGACACCCAGCCCGGCCGCACGCCGGGGAAGTCGCCGTAGACGTTTTCCGGCAGCAGAGCCGCCCAGCCCCCGACCACGAGTCCGGTGAGGGCGAGCAGCGTCAGGATGGCGAATCGCATGCCTTCCCGACGACACGGCGTGCCGGAATGTGACACCTCGCGACGCCGTGTGACGCGCCGGCACCCTTCGTCCGGGTTTGTTGGAACGTTTCCACCAGAACCGCAACGGAGTAGCGCTCTCACCCGATAGGGTCACCCCTGGGTACGCACTGTTGCCACTGAGGGGAGTCGTTCACCGGTGCACACGGCTACGACCGTCCAGGATGACCAGCACGGCCACGCCGAGCTCCGCCGGTTCGCGGCGGCCCCCTTCGACGGCAGACCCATGGCGACCGCGACCGATGCCGACCTGGACCTGCACCTGTTCCGCTCGACGTACTTGCCGTCGTTCGTGGCGGCCGAGTCGCTGGAGCAGAACTCCCACCCGGTCGAGGCCGACCTGGCGTGGCTGCGCCTGACCACGCAGACCGGCGCACCCACCGCGCTCGGCGTGCTGTCGGTCGGACGCGATCCGAGCGCGCACGTCCCTGGCGCCTACGTGCAGTTCGTCCGCTACCAGGGCCGCGACCTGGACGCGCCCGTCGTCGACCAGCAGGAGCTGCGCGGCAACCTGGTGGCCACGGCGACCCGGCTGAGCGCGCTGCTCAGCGGTCACCTGCGCACGCGGCTGGCCGAGGGCGAGGGCTTCCGCGAGGAGCAGCTGCCGGACTACCCGCTCGAAGCGCTGCGCGAGACGTGCATGAACGCGGTGATGCACCGCGACTACGAGCACTCGCACGCACCGGTGCGGATCACCTGGTTCGACGACCGGATCGAGGTGACCAACCCGGGCGGCCCGTACGGCCAGGTCAGGGCGGACAACTTCGACCGCGTCCAGGACTACCGCAACCCGAACCTGGCCCGCGCGATGAAGGCGCTGGGCTACGTGAACCGGTTCGGGCGCGGCATCTTCCGCATCCGCTCGGCGATGGCGCGGGCGGGCAATCCGGTGCCCGAGTTCCACGTGGACGCGTCCTCGTGGACGGTCGTGCTGCGGAAGTGGCCCTGACTCACCCAGTAGTGTCCCCGGGGTGAGCACGTCACGCGCCGAAGCACTGCACCTGACCGGGGAACGCACGGTTCCGGGGATCGCCGAGGAGAACTACTGGTTCCGCAGGCACGAGGCGGCCTACCGCGCGCTGCTGCCGCAGTGCGCGGGTGCCGTGGTGCTGGAGGCGGGCTGCGGTGAGGGCTACGGCGCCGGGCTGATCGCGCGGACCGCGCGCGCGGTGCTCGCGCTGGACTACGACCGGCCGACCACCGAGCACGTCGCGCGGGCCTACCCGCAGGTGTGGACCGCGCGGGCGAACCTGGTGCAGCTGCCGTTGCGCACCGGCTCCGTGGACGTGGTCGCGAACTTCCAGGTGATCGAACACCTGTGGGACCAGGGCGCGTTCCTGTCCGAGTGCCTGCGCGTGCTGCGGCCCGGCGGGCGGCTGCTGGTGACCACACCGAACCGGCTCACGTTCACGCCGGACAGCGACACCCCGCTGAATCCGTACCACACCAGGGAACTGTCCGCGGGTGAACTCGGTTCGCTGTTGCGGGAGGCGGGTTTCACGGTGGCGAGGATGCACGGGCTGCACCACGGGCCGGGCGTGCGCGCACTGGACGAGCGCTACGGCGGCTCGATCATCGACGCACAGCTGGACGTGGTGATGGGGCACCTGCCGGGGCAGGCGCCGTGGCCGCCCGCGCTGCTGGCCGACATCGCCGCGATCCGCGCGGAGGACTTCGAGGTCCACGGCGAGCGGATCGACGAGAGCCTCGACCTCGTCGCGGTGGCGGTGCGGCCGTGACGCGCGAGGGAACGTTCTGCCTGGTCCTGCACAGCCATCTGCCGTGGTTGCCGCACCACGGTTCGTGGCCGGTCGGCGAGGAGTGGCTCTACCAGGCGTGGGCGCATTCGTACTTCCCGGTGGTGGACCTGCTGCGCCGGTTCGCCGACGAGGGCAAGCGCGACGTGCTGACGCTCGGGGTCACCCCGGTGCTGGCGGCGCAGCTCGACGATCCGTACGCGTTGCGGGCGTTCCACGAGTGGCTCGGGCACTGGCAGTTGCGGACCGTCCAGGCGGGCACGCTGTGGCGGGACGACCCGGTGCTGCGCGAGCTGGCCGGGTCCGAGTACCGCGCGGCGACCGGCGCGCTGGCGGAGTTCGAAACCCGTTGGCGGCACGGGTTCTCCCCGATTCTGCGGTCCCTTGTGGACTCCGAGGTGATCGAGCTGCTCGGCGGCCCGTTCGCGCACCCGTTCCAGCCGTTGCTGGAACCACGGATCCGGTCGTTCTTCCTGCGCGGTGGTCTGGCGGACACGGCGTTGCGGATCGGGCACCGGCCTGCGGGGATCTGGGCGCCGGAGTGCGGGTACGCGCCGGGCATGGAGGAGGGCTACCAGGCGGCCGGCGTGCGCCGGTTCCTGGTGGACGGCCCTTCGCTGCACGGGGACACGGCGTTCGCGCGGCCGGTGGGCTCGTCGGACGTGCTGTGCTTCGGGCGGGACCTGGAGGTCACCTACCGGGTGTGGTCGCCGAAGGCGGGTTACCCGGGGCACGCGCACTACCGGGACTTCCACACGTGGGCGCACGAGGTGGGTCTGAAGCCCTCGCGGGTGACGGGCAAGCACGTCGAACCCGCGGACAAGGCCCCGTACGAGCCCGCACTGGCCGCGGACACGGTGCGCACGCACGTGAAGGACTTCGTCGAGACGGTCGTGTCGCGGCTGCGGGCACTGCGCGCCGAGCACGGCCGGGAGGCGATGGTCGTGGCGGCGTACGACACGGAGTTGTTCGGCCACTGGTGGCACGAGGGCCCGGCGTGGCTGGAAGGCGTGCTGCGGGCCCTGCCGGAGGCGGGTGTGCGGGTGACCACGCTGGCCGGTGCCGCGTCGGCCGGGCTCGTCGGGTCACCGGTGGAGTTGCCCGCGTCGTCGTGGGGTTCGGGCAAGGACTGGCGGGTGTGGGACGGCGAGCAGGTGGCCGACATGGTCGCGGACAACGCCGCGCTGCAGTCGCGTCTGCTGGCGCTGCCGCGGTCCGAGTGGCGCGACCGCACCGCGGACTGGGCCGTGGGCGAGGCGATGCAGGCGTTGTCCAGCGACTGGGCGTTCATGGTCACGAAGAACTCGGCGGCCGACTACGCCCGCCGCCGCGCCGCAGTGCACACGCGCCGGTTCGACGAACTGGCCTCGTGGATCGGCCGGGGCCCCCTGCCCGCGCCCGTGGCGCAGTGGGCCCGGGCGGACAACCCCTTCGGCCAGCTCGACGCGCGGGACCTGTGAGGGGTTGATTAGGACGTTCGGGTGATTGCCGGAACCGGCGCTCACCTGCTTTCGTCCGTCATGCCGCGAGGGGAGGCGCTGCATGACCGAGGGCAATCCACTGGTCGCGGGGGCACAGTCACAAACCACCGGCGTCACCGGGATCGGCATCGCCGAATCGGCGACCGACCTGGCGAACGGCATCAAGGACGGCTCGTGGGTCGAGGGCGGGCTCGGCGCGCTGGGGGTCGGCCTCGAAGTTCTGTCGATGGTCATCGACCCGATCGGGACCCTCGCGTCCTACGGCGTGGGCTGGCTGATCGAACACGTCCGGCCGCTCAAGGAGGCGCTCGACTGGCTCGCCGGTGATCCACCCGTCATCCAGTCGTTCTCGGAGACCTGGGCCAACGTCGCGAAAGAGGTCGGCGCGATCGCCACCGACCTGAACAACGAGGTCAACAGCGGCACCGCGGGCTGGCGGGGCGAGGGCGCGGACACCTACCGGGGGAACGGCGCCGAGCAGGCGGACGCGATCGCAGGCGCGGCGAGCCTGGCCGACGGCATCTCCACCGGCGTCATGATCATGGGCCAGGTCGTGGCCGTGGTGCGGGAGCTGGTCCGCGAGCTGGTCGCCGAGCTGGTCGGCAAGCTCATCACCTGGGCTCTGGAGGCGGCGGGCACCCTCGGGTTCGCCACCCCGTTGATCGCGGCGCAGGCCACCACGGCGATCAGCCGGGCCGTCACGAAGATCTCGGACTTGATCCGCAAACTGGTCAAGACGATCGGCAACGTCTCACCCCGGCTCAGCCGCGTGATCGACAAGCTCGGCGAGATCCTGCAGAAGCTGACCCGTTTGGGCGGCAAGGGCGGCGGGGGGACGACCACGCCGAGCGCTGTGCACGGAAGCGGCCCCGACATCGACGTCCCCCGCCCGCCGGACGGTCCGACCACACCCTCCGGCGCCGATCCCGACCTCGGTGGGCCCGGCGGCGGCCAGGACGGCGCCCCGCCCGGCGGGCGGGGTGGCGACCGCGTCAAGGACAGTGTGGACGATCCCAAGACCGCCTCCCGCGAGCCCGAATGCGCGCCGGGTTCCGGCGAGCCCGTCGACCTCGCGACCGGTCAGATGTTCATGACCCAGTACGACCTGGCGTTGCCCGGCATGCTGCCCCTCGTGCTGAGGCGCACGCACTTCTCCGGTTACCGCGCGGGCAGGGCGTTCGGCCGGTCCTGGGCGTCCAGTCTGGACCAGCGCATCGAGGTCGAGCCGGACGGCGTGTTCTTCGTCGACGACGGCGCGACTCGTCTGGTCTTTCCCGCACCCGCGCCCGGTGGCCCGGCGGTGCTGCCCGAGGAAGGCCCCCGCTGGCGGTTGAGCTTGTCCGCCGACGGGGTCTACTCGGTGACCAAGCCGGAAAGCGGCTGGACCCTCACCTTCGGCCCGGGACGCGACGGCACGCATGCGCTCCACACGATCGCCAACCGGTGCGGGCACGTGATCGAGTTCCGCCACGACGAGACGGGGGCGCCCGTCGAGGTGGTCCACTCCGGTGGCTACCGCGCGGGCGTGGAGACAGCGCGCGGACGCGTCGTGCGCCTCTGGCTCGACGATCGCGCGGGCGGCGAGATCACGGTGGCCCGGTTCGGCTACGACGACCGCGGGGACCTCGTCGAGGTCATCAACTCGTCCGGGTTGCCGTTCCGGTTCGACTACGACGCCACCGGGCGCATCACGAAGTGGGTCGACCGCAACGGCGAGTGGTACCAGTACTTCTACGACCACCGCGGTCGTGTCTGGCACACCGACGGTTCCGGCGGGGCGGTCACCGGCCGCTGGGACTACGACTCGGTACCCGGCGCCACGCTCTACACCAACGCGTTGGGCGAGACCACGACGTACCGCCTCAACGACCGCCGCCAGGTCGTCGAGCTCGTCGACGCGCTGGGCAACTCCACGCGACAGGAATGGGACCGCTACGACCGGCGGCTGTCCCGCACCGACCCGCTCGGGCGCACCACGCGCTACACCTACGACGACGCGGGGAACCTGGCCGCCGTCACCCGCCCGGACGGCACCCGTACCGTCGCCGAGTACAACGAGCTGGGCCTTCCGGTGGTCGTCGTCGAACCGGACGGAGCGGTCTGGCGCTACGGCTACGACGAACGCGGGAACGTCACGCACAGCACCGACCCGGCAGGTGGGCACACCCGCTTCACCTACGACGAGCGCGGCGGACTCGCCTCCGTCACGGACGCCGCAGGCAACACCAGGCTGGTGGAAAGCGACGCGGCCGGGCTGCCGGTCGCCCTGACGGACGCGCTCGGGAACACGACGCGCTACACCCGTGATCAGTTCGGCCGGATCACCGTCGTCACCGATCCCGCCGGGAACGTGACGCGGCAGACCTGGACGATCGAGGGGCGGCTGCGCACCCGCACGCTGCCGGACGGCACCTCCGCGCGCTGGGTGCACGACCCGGAGGGCGAGCAGATCGAGTACATCGACCCCACCGGGGCCCTCACGCGGACCGAACGCACTCATTTCGGCCTGCCCGCGGCCGACATCGCTCCGGACGGGTCACGGGTCTCGTACGAGTACGACCGGGAGCTGCACCTGGTCGCGGTCACCAACGAGCAGGGCCTGGTGTGGCGCTACGCCTACGACGCGGCCGGAAACCGGATCCGGGAGCGGGACTTCGACGGCAGGCTCGTGGAATACCGGCACGACGCGGCGGGCCAGGTCGTCGCCAGGACCAACGCGGCAGGCGAGACCACGACCTACTCCTACGACCTGGCCGGCAACGTCGTCGAACGCCGGTCGGACGACGGTGTCTCGTCCTACCGGTACGACGAGATCGGACGGCTCACCGCCGCGGCCAACGCGAACGCCACGGTCGAGCTGCACTACGACGCGCGCGGGAACGTGGTACGCGAGGTGGTCAACGGCGCAGCCGTCGTGTCCGAGTACGACGCGCTGGGCAGGCGTGTCCGCCGGGTGACGCCCAGCGGCGTGGAGAGCCGCTGGGCTTTCGACCCCGAGGGGCGCCCGGTCGGGTTGACCTCCGGTGGCAGGCAGATGGCCTTCCGCTACGACATCGCGGGCAGGGAGACCGAGCGGCTGCTCGACGCGGGCACGGTGATCGCGCAGTCCTGGGATGTCAACAGCAGGCTCGTCGCGCAGACGGTCTCGACGGTGGCGGGCGCGCAACCGGGACACGCGCGGGCGCGGATGCTGCAACAGCGTCGGTACACCTACCGCGCGGACGGCCTCGTCGAGTCCGTCGAGGACCACCTCCGGGGTGGGCGCCGCTTCGAGTTCGACGCCACGGGTCGCATCACCCGGGTGCTGGGAGCGCGCGGGCAGGAACGGTTCCGGTACGACCCGGCGGGCAACATCGTGTCCGGTGAGACCGCCGGTGAACGCGCGGGCCGGCCGTGGAGTTACGCGGGCACGCAGCTGATGGAGACCACCGGCATCCGCTACCGGTACGACTCGGAGGGGCGCGTCGTCATGCGGCAGCGCAAGCGCCTGTCCAGCCGGGACGACACGTGGCACTACACGTGGGATGCGGACAACCGCATGACCGGCGTCGTCACCCCGGACGGCACGCGGTGGCGCTACCTGTACGACCCGCTCGGACGGCGGGTGGCCAAGCAGCGCCTCAGCCCCGACGGTTCCGCCGTCGCCGAGCAGACCACCTTCCACTGGGACGGGACGGTGATCGCGGAGCAGGTCACCGACACCGCGGCGGTGGCCTGGGACTGGGATCCCGGCGGTTATCGCCCGCTGACGCAGGTCGAGCGGGCCAGGTTGCGGGACGCCCCGCAGTCGTGGGTGGACCAGCGGTTCTTCTCCCTGGTCACGGACGTCATCGGCACGACGTCGGAGCTGGTCGACCCGTCCGGTGTGGTCGCGTGGCGGTACGACGGCACGCTCTGGGGCCAGGCGCTGTCCGACCTCGCCGCGACCGCGCGCACACCGTGGCGGTTCCAGGGCCAGTACCACGACCCCGAGACGGGGTTGCACTACAACTACGCCCGCTACTACGACCCGGCCACGGGCCGGTACTGCAGCGTGGATCCGCTCGGTCTCGGTGGCGGTCCCAACGCACGGGCCTACGCGAGCAACCCGGTCAACCTGTGCGACCCGCTGGGCTTGATCGTGATCTGGGGGAAGAAGAAGTGTCTCGCGAACACCGACGACGCGCAGACGATGAGCGGGTGGAGCGACCGGCCCCCGCCGCCGCCGGGCACCACGCGGGTGCCGCCGGAGGACGTCCTGAAGCTGCAGGAGGAGATCGGCCACCCCATCAGGCCGAATTCGTTCCTGGACAACGGTGTGCCCGGCCAGCACTACGCTTCACACGCGGAGAAGCAGATGGCCGTGCTCGACCCGAACAAGCCGGTGCGCATCGACTTACCACAATGCAAGGACTGCATCGACTTCTACCAGAAGCTCGCGATGCACCGGAACCAGGCGCAGACGGTCATTGGCCCGGACGGAACGCGCACCTTCCTACCCGATGGGAGTATCCGCTTTGATCCTTGATGACGCTGAACGGCAGGAGTTGGCCGCCAACCTGCCCGAGGACGGCCAGTTGCCTTACCCCGTGCGCCGGGAGATCCGGTTGGCGCTGGCCGAGTCGGGGCAGGATCGGGTGCGCCGCCTCGGTGAGCTGTGCGCGCGGCGCGTCGTCCCGCTGTGGACCGCGGCGTTCCCCGATGACGACCTGCCGATCGCGGTGATGGAACAGGCGCTCGCCGGCGGCGATGACGTCGAGGCGGCGCTCGGCCGGGTGCGCACCCACCTGGACGACGTGTACGACCCCGAGCCGCCGTACCGGGCGGCGTTCGCCGCGGGGATGGCGTGCTGGGCGGTCGCGAACGAGTCCTTCACCGGCGAGACGTACGAGCCCGAGGCCGACGAGGAGCGCGAGTTCGACCCGGACTTCTGGCCGCCCTGCTTCTTCGCCTCCGCGGCGGCTGCCAACGGAGCGACCTGGGAGGAGGGCTCCGACAACGCGGCGCGCGCGGACTTCTGGCGCTGGTACCTGCTCGAAGCGGTGCCCACCGCCCGGGACGGCCGCTGAGCGCTCGCCGCTGAGCGTTCGCCGTCACGCGCTGCGGCTGCGCTCGCGCCCTGCGGGTGGGGCTCGCGT
>Ga0164243_10006060_pt1 | contig 18400 bp, 16 predicted proteins | sample OricompcompostOP_FD_108781 | JGI IMG/M metagenome (GOLD analysis project Ga0164243, IMG submission 108781) | Organic Plus compost microbial communities from Emeryville, California, USA - Original compost - Organic plus compost (OP) | ecosystem: Engineered > Solid waste > Mixed feedstock >... | reverse complement strand
TGGACGCGGGGCTGGACGGGGATTTCTTCCTGGACTGACTCAGAGGCTCTTGAACGCCTGCACGGCGGCGAGCGACGACGCGTCGACGACCTCGTTCCCGTAGCGCTCGAGGACGATCGCCTGGGTCGCGCGCAAGTGCGCCGTCGCGAGGCTCGTCGCACCCTCGACGTCTCCGTCGGCGATGAGCCGGACAAGGGCCGCGTGGGTGCGGTAGGACTCCTTCTGCGACTCGACGGAGGGGTACTGCGAGGCCGCGTTCGCCGACTCCGCCCAGATCTGCTCCTGGATCGACCAGATTGCCTCCATGCTCCGCACGAGCAGCTGCATGGTCTGGTTGTCGAGCCCGGTGACGAGGATGTCGTGGAAGGTGCGGGCCGCGATCGAGTATCGCGCCCCATCGCCGAGGTGCGCCTCGGTCTCGGTGAGACTCGACTCGAGCGCAGGGAGGATCGTCTCGCGGCGGTCCTCGCGCCCCGCGCACGCCGCCACGCACATGGGTTCGAGCGTGAGGATCGTCGCGGCGAGATCGGCGACCGTCACGCCCTGGCCCTGCAGGGACAGCGCGAACGCGTAGGCGGCGGACGACCAACTCGGCTTGTGCACGTAGGCGCCGCCGAACTTGCCCCGCCGGACGGTGATGAGCCCTTCGGCCTCGAGAATGCGGAGGGCTTCTCGAAGAGATGGCCCGCTCACGCCGTACTGCGCGGTGAGGTCATCCTGCCGCGGCAGCGGGACATTGTCGTCCTCGCTGCGCAGGATCCGCTTTCGCAGGTCGGCGGCGATGGACTCCGCCACGCGTGGGGAGAGCCCGATCCGGGAGCCCGGCGCGCGCTCACCTGGGTCGCTCACGTGGCCTCACCTCGCTGGAAACGCATTCTTCGCAAACCTTATAGGGTTCCCTGATCGTCCGTCAGGGAATCTTCTCGGCCGGCACAGCGTTCCGCGCGTTCGCGGAGTGGCCGAACTCCGGCCATCCGACGCGCTCGATCAGCTGGACGAGCCGCGCGGCGCCGGCATGCCTTCCCTCCGGGATCCGGCGCGGCAGCTGAGACGCCCTCGACAGCCAGGAAACATCCAGCTCGTCGGTGAATCCCATCGCCCCGTGGAGCTGGTGGGCCGCTCGCAGGATCGTGTCGGCGGCCTGCTGTGCGGCGCCCCGCAGCGCGACCGCATCGACGAGTGCCGAGTCACCATCGACGGCGAGCCGCCAGAGCGTGTACTTCGCCAGCTCATCGAGCGACTCCAGAGCCACTGCCATGTCAGCCAACTGGAAGCCGACGCCCTGGAAGCTGATGAGGCTGCGGCCGAACTGCTCGCGCTCGCGCGTGTAGCGCACCGTGTCGGCGACGACGTGCTCCAGCAGCCCGAGCAGCCACCACGATTGAAGACTCACCGCGAGCGCCGCGAGCGACGGCATCCGCTCCGGCGTCGACCCGACCACCATGGGGACGGCGAAAGGCGCGAGCTTGGTCCCCAGCGGCTCCTCTTGGGACGGAGTGAGTGTGTGCAGGTGGCCGTCCAGATCGACCCCGGTCCATGCCAGAGGAAGATCGCCATGGGCGACGAGAGCGGGCGAGGCGGATGCCACGAGCGCCGTCGCGCCGGAGCCCGGGAGCTTCGCGAACCGCTCCGTGACCGGATACGGCAGGGCGAAGTGGCCGGCTGCGCGGCTCGCGCTCGCCGCGACCTCGAGCTCCAGCCGGTCCTCGAGTGGCCGAACGTCCCACACGCCGATCGCGTGGAGGAGCGCGCCGGCTTCGTCGCGTACGCGCGGATCGGCCACGGCGCGCCGCAGGAGGTCCACGCCGCCTGCGTCCGCGATGCTCTCCCTGAGCACCTCGCCTACTTCGACGGCCTCTCCAGCGAGGTGGGGGTTCATGCGCGCTCCAGTGACTTGGCGATGGTCTGCTTGTTGATCTCGAGCGTGCCGGAGGCGACCGTCGCGGCCTGCGAGTAGCGCCAGTGGTCCTCGACCTCGCGTTCGAAGAACCTGGACTCGTCGGTGGCGCCCAAGGCATCCGGGCCGAGCATCTCCATGAGGATCTCGGCGGACTCCTGATCGAGCGTGGTGACGATGATCCGGTAAGCCGCGGCCGACAGCGGCGAGACCGCTGCAGCGTCGGCGCCGACGAGCCGGTACGCCAGGAGCCGGGCCTGGCGCGCGCGCACGAGCGCGGCGGCCCATCGTTCGCGCAGGGACTCCGGCAGCTCGTGCCAGCGGTCGCCGAGCTCGCGCGGAGCTTCGAGCAGCAGCCGCTCGGACCGCGCGTACCGGGCGATGCCGATCCGCTCGAATCCGAGCACCTCCGAGACGATGTCCCATCCGCCGCCGACCTCGCCGAGCACCTGCTCGTCCGGCACCCAGGCGTCGTCGAGGTACACCTCGTTGAGGTGGTGCTCGCCGAGCATCGCGCCGATCGGCCGGACTTCGATGCCCGGCTGATCCATCTCCATCAGGAAGACCGTGATGCCGCTCTTGCGGCCGCCCGCGGGTCCGGTCCGCGCGAGGAGGAAGCACCACTGGGCCATGCCGGCGTAGGACGTCCACACCTTCTGGCCCGTGATGAGCCATCCGCCGTCCACCTTCGTGGCCTTCGTCCGCAGCGCGGGCAGGTCGGAGCCCGCGCCGGGCTCGCTGAACCCCTGGCACCAGACGACCTCGCCCGCCGCGATCGCCGGGAGATGCTGTGCCTGCTGCGCCCGGGTCCCGTGCCGCATGATCGCGGGCCCGACCCAGTTGACGCCCATGTACTGGGCACCGCGGGGCTCGTGGGCGGCCCACATCTCCTCGCGCACGGCGGTCTGCTCCCACACGTCGGCGCCGGCGCCGCCCCACTCGCGCGGCCATGCGGCGGCGAGCAGATGGCGGCGCCCGAGCTCGCGCGAGAACGCCTCGGTGACTGCGAAGTCGGCCGGGTCGGAGGTGAACGCCCCGAGGAATCCGTCGGGGATATGCTCCGCGATGAGTGCGCGCAGGTCCGCCCGCAGCTGCGAGACGGACTCCGATTCGCGGAAGTCGAGCACGAAGCACCACCTTGTCGCTTGAACTTCTTCAACTTTATAAAGATTACCTATTCAACGCCACAGCCTATCTGAGCACCGAATCTTGTAAAAGATTGATAGTGTAAGCGCGTGAACTCGATGACGTCTTCACCCATCAGCGGGCTCGTGGACTGGGATGCGTACGTCCCGCGCGAAGAGACGCAGGCGATCGCCACGGCCGCCCGCGAGCACTTCAGCTCGTTGTTCTCGCTCGACGACCTCCGGGGCATGCTCGACGGCCGCCCGAAGCCCGACCTCTGGGACCGGCTGGTCGAGCACGGGTACACCGCCGTCGGCATCCCCGAGTCGCTCGAAGGTCTCGGCACCCTCGTCGACCTCACCGCACTCCTCCAGGAAGCCGGGCGCGCTCTGCTGCCCGCACCGCTGCTCACGCACGCGATGGCGGCGCAGACGCTGGAGGCCGCCGGGATGCTCGACGAGAGCACGGTCGCCTCGTCGCTCGCGTTCGCATTCCGCCGAGGTGACGCGCTTCTCGTCTTCGACGGCGCCGCGGCCGATTTCGCCGTCACCGTCGAGTCACGCGACGACGGATGCGCGATGACCCTCTTCCCGCTCGGCGACGCACCGCGAGAGGCGGTGGCAGGGCCGGACCCCTCGCGAGCGTTCGTCCGGATCGCGCTCGCCGACCTCGGTGCCGAAACGCAGGGGCGAACCCTCGGCGCACCGGCTGACGCGCTGCTCGCGGGCGCGCGCACGTGCGTCGCCGCCGACCTCACGGGAGTCGCCGCGCGCGCACTCGACGCGGGGATCGCCCACTCCCTGACCCGTGAGCAGTTCGGTCGGCCGATCGGCTCGTTCCAGGCCGTCAAGCACCAGCTCGCCGACGCGTACGTCGAGGTCGAGCTCACACGCAGCCTCGTGCTCGGCGCGGCCGTGGCTCTCACCGGCGAGCCTCACTCGGATGAGGGGCTGCGGCTGTCGCTGATGGCGAAGGCGTCCGCCGGCGAGGCGGCCGCCCGGTGCACGGCACTGCTGACGCAGCTGCTCGGGGCGATCGGGTTGACGTACGAGTCCGACAGCCCGCTCGGAGTACGGCGCGCACGGCAGACGATCCCGCTTCTGGGGCATCCGGGCGAGCTCTACGCCCGCGTCGCCCTCCTCTCGACCGGAGGTGAGGCATGAGCGACTCGCTGGCCGAGTTCCGCGAGTTCCTTGCGGACGCACTGCCCGCCGACTACGCATCCGCCTATCGCAACTACCGCGACGACGTCGAGTTGCGCACGCGGTTCCAGGCCGAGATGTTCGACGCCGGCTGGCTGGTGCCGGAATGGCCCCGCGAGCTCGGCGGACGAGACCTGCCACTGACGGAAGCCCTGACCATCCGGATCGAGGGCGCACGCCGGCAGATCCCGCGCCAGATGAACATCCAGGCCACCGGCGTGGTGGCACCCGCGCTGCGCGCCTTCGGCACCCCCGAGCAGCAGCAGACGTACCTGCGCCCGACACTCCGTGGAGAGGCGTGGTGGGCCCTCGGCATGTCCGAGCCCGGAGCCGGGTCGGATCTCGCGTCGCTGCGGACGACGGCCGTGCGACGGGGCGATGTGTACCTGATCAACGGGCAGAAGGTGTGGACCACGCAGGCAGACGGCGCCCGCTGGTGCACCCTGTACGCACGAACGGACCCGGCCGCGGCGAAGCACAGGGGGATCAGCTGCCTGATCCTCCCGATGGACACGCCCGGCGTCACCGTCCGCCGCATCCGCACCGCCGGACCGTCGATCGAGACCTTCTGCGAGGTCTTCCTCGACGATGTCGAGCTGCCGGTGAACGCGCTGCTGGGCCGCGAGAACGACGGGTGGCGCGTCGCGATGTCCGCCCTCGAGCACGAGCGCGACATGATCTGGATCAACAACTGGCTCGAGATGCAGCGTGCGCTCGAGCCGGTGCTGGACGGGGCATCCGTCCCACCGCACGCGCATGAGCGCCTCGGACGCAGCCTCGCCGAGATGGAGGGGATCCGGCTGACCGGCATCCGCGGCGTGGGCGCCCGCACCGCCGGCGCGGACTCTGCGTTCACGGGGATCCTGAAGCTCCTCGGCTCGGAGGCGGTGCAGAACGCCGCCGCGCTCGCCCTCGAGTTCGGGGCGGATGCGGACGAGGCATCCCTCGCCCGCTTCGACGAGTACCTCGAGTCGATGGCCGCCACGATCTACGGCGGCACCTCGGAAGTCCAACGCAACATCATCGCCGAGCGCATCCTCGGCCTGCCGAAGGGAGCCTGATGACCGACCTCTCTCTTGCCGGACGGACCGCCCTCGTCTCCGGTTCCGGGCGTGGGATCGGCCGCGCGATCGCGCAGTCGCTCGCGGAGGCCGGGGCGCGCACGATCATCCTCGCGCGCCATGCCGAGCAGGTCGACGAGACCGTCCGCCTGATCACGGACGCGGGCGGCGAGGCGATCGGCGCAGCGGCCGATCTGAGGGATCCGGATGCCGTGCGGGAGACAGTCGAAGCACAGCTCGCCGAGCACGGCATCGACATCCTCGTCAACAACGCGGGCGTCAACTTCAAGCGACCGTTCATCCCGCTCCCGGTCCGCGACGGCGCGACCGTCGGCCAGCCGGGATCCGGTCCGGCGAGCGTGGGGATGCCGGACGAGGAGTGGGACGCGATCCTCGACACGCATGTGCGGGCGTCACTGCAGCTGGTCCGCCTCGTCGGCCCGGGCATGCTCGAGCGACGCTGGGGGCGAGTCATCAACATCGGCTCGAGCGCAGTCGGGCGCGCCCCGAACCTCTCGGGGCCGTACAAGGTCGCGAAGGGCGCGCTCATGCACTTCACGAAGGCGCTCGCGAAGGAATGGGCCGAGTGGGGGGTCACCGTCAATGCGATCGCGCCGGGGCACTTCCGCACGGACATGTCCAAGGCGCTGCACGACAGTCCGGAGGGTCAGGCGTGGCTGCGCGAGCGCATCCCGATGCGGCGCGCGGGCGACGTCCGCGAGCTCGGCGCGCTCGCCGCGTACCTCTCGAGCGACCTCGCTTCGTTCATGACAGGACAGATCATCTACGTCGACGGCGGCGAGACCCTCTGAGCGAACGAGTCGCCCGCAGCTGACCGGTCGACGGTCCACTCCTCGAGTGTCGCGCGCTCGATCTGGCGAGCCTCCGCGAGAAGCGCGTGCTGCCGCTTCGCGTACAGCCTGACCGAGTTGGCCGCGCTGTCCGCGTCGATGCGGCCGATCGCGGAGGCCAGCTCACGCGCGCGGGGCGGGAGTCGCTCGTGCTCGACGACCTCGTTGACCAGACCCCACTCGTAGGCGGTGGCCGCATCGATGGGGAGCGCGGTGAGGCTCATCTGTCGTGCCCGCCACACGCCGATCGCGGCGGGGAGCTCGCTGCTGAGCCCCCACCCCGGCGTGAGCCCGAGCGCGACGTGCGTGTCGGCGAACCTCGCGCGGTCGGAGGCGACGATCATCGAGCAGGCCAACGCGATCTCGAGCCCGCCCGACACACACGAGCCGTTCACCGCCGCGATCGTCGGGGTGGCCAGCTCCCGCAGCCGAGTCGCGGGATCCACGGGCAGCGGCGCATAGTGCGGGTCCCCCAGCAGCTGCTTCGCGTCGACCCCGCTCGTGAACGAAGGGTCCGTGCCGGTGATCACGATGGCGCGGATGCCGGGATCCTCGTCCAGTTCCTCGAGGACCTCGACGAGCCGGGCGCGCGTCTCGCGGTCCAGGGCGTTGCGCGTGGGCGCGTGATCGAACCGGACGGTGGCGACCGCCGCATCCGTCTCGCAGTGGAATCGAACGTCAGATGTCATCGCAACCTCCGGACCTAATCTCTATAATGATTTATGAAATCAGGGAGGCAATCAAGGATGACTCTGCCCGACCGCATCGCGAGCCGTCTGACATTGCCCATCGTGTGCGCCCCGATGTTCCTCATCTCCGGCCCGCGGCTCGTCGCCGCCGCGCGGCGGGCGGGCTTCATCGGAGCGTTCCCGCGCCAGAACACCCGCACCCGTGCGGACTTCGCCGACTGGCTCGCACGAATCCGCGACGCCGGCGAGCAGGCCGAGGAGGAGTCTGGACGGCCGGCCGGGCCGCTCGCCGTGAACATCCCGACCACGACACCCCTCGACGACATGGCCGCCGACCTCGACCTGTGCGTCGCGTACGGTGTCGACATCATCATCACGTCCGTCGGGAAGCCGGACGTGATCACGCCGCTCGCGCACGACCGCGGGCTGCTCGTGCACCACGACGCCACCTCGATGACGTTCGCCGAGAAGGCGATCGCCGCGGGGGTGGACGGGTTGAACTGCATCGGCGCCGGAGGCGGAGGTCACTCGGGCACGGTCAGCCACCTCGTCTTCGTTCCGCGTCTGCGCTCGATGTTCGACGGCACGATCTCGCTCGCCGGAGCCGTCGCCACGGGCGGCGCCGTGCGTGCCGCCGAAGTGCTGGGGGCCGATCTCGCGTTCGTGGGCACGCGCTTCGCGGCGACGACGGAGTCCCTCGCCGACCCGCTGCAGAAGAAGTGGATCGTGAACGGCGACTCACGCAGGCTCCGCTACACCGCGAAGGTGAACGGCGTGCCCGCGAACTGGATGCTGGACTCGCTCGAGCACCACGACATCGACATCGATGCGCTGCCGGAGCCCGTCCGCCGGGGGCACGAGCACCTCCCGGAAGGGGTGCGGCCGTGGCGCGATCTGTGGTCGGCCGGGCAGAGCATAGACCTCATCCACGATGCTCCGACGGTCGCCGAGCTGGCGCGGCGCCTCGCCGCGGAGTACCTCGCCGCCTGCGATGCACCCGACCGCCGCAACCACGCCGCGACCCTCCTCGCGACAGCCGAAAGGACGCTCCCATGACCGCCGCCAGTCCGCTCGACGCGCTGCCCCGCAGCGACGAGCTCATCCTCGACGTCGCCGGCTCGGCGCTCATCGTGACGCTGAACCGGCCCACCCGGGCGAACGCGCTGACCGAGTCCGTCATGGACGACCTCCGCGAGCTGTGGGCCGCCGTCGCATCCGCCCCCTGGGTGAGATCGGTGATCCTCACCGGCGCGGGATCGGCCTTCTGCGCGGGCGCGGACGCGGGCATGCTCGCAGAGCCCCGCACGAGCATCGGCGCGGATGCCGCGGCCGAGCTGTCGTTCGTCCCCGGCCCTCACCTCGGCGTCCCGGTCATCGTCGCCGTCAACGGCGTGTGCGCGGGCGGCGGTCTGCACTTCGTCGCGGATGCCGACATCTGCATCGCATCGGAGACGGCGCGCTTCATCGACCCGCACGTCACCGTCGGCCAGGTGAGCGGCCTCGAGCCGCTCGAGCTCCTGCTCAAGGCGCGGCGCGACGTGGTCGTGCGGATGGCTCTCCTCGGGCGCAGCGAGACGCTCGACGCCTCGGCGGCCCACGCGGCCGGGATCGTCTCGGAGGTGGTCGCGCCGGACGATCTGCTCGCGCACGCGGTCGCACTGGGCGAACGGATCGCCGAGGGCTCGCCGGAGGCGATCCGGATCACGCGCGCGGCCATCCGCCACTTCGAGGCCGACCTGCTGCGCCCGTACCTGGATGCCGGATGGCAGGCGGTGCAGGACCACTGGCCGCATCCCGACGCCCACGAGGGCCCGGTCGCCTTCCTCGAGAAGCGCCGGCCCCGCTGGGCGAGGGCCGAGTGAGCATGCTCGCGGGCAAAGGGGTCATCGTCACGGGCGCCGGACAGGGGCTCGGACGCGCCTACGCGCTGGCGGCCGCGGCCGCGGGCGCGGGGGTCGTCGTCAACGACGTGAACCGCGACGCGGCGACCGCGACGGCGTCCGACATCGCCGCGACCGGCGGAACCGCAGTCGCCGTGGCCGGATCGGTGGCCGTCTGGCGGGTCGCCGAGCGGCTCGCCGCCGCGTGCGCCGAGGCGTTCGGCAGCGTCGACGGCCTGGTGGCGAACGCCGCCGTGATGCGGAACGCGGCGCCGTGGGACGAGAGCGAGGCGGACCTGCGCACGATCGCGGACGTCAACATCCTCGGAGTGCAGTTCACGGCGCGCCACGCGATGCGGGCGATGGTGGACTCGGGCCTCGGGGGCTCGATCGTGACGGTCGTGTCGGGCGCCCGGGACGGCATCATCGGCATGAGCGCTTACGGAGCGTCCAAGGGCGCCGTCGCCGCGATGACGGCGAACTGGGCGCTCGCAGGGCAGGAGCGTGGCATCCGGGTCAATGCGATCTCGCCGCTCGGACTCACGCCGATGGCGATCGCCGACCACCGCCCGGACCGCCCCGCGCTGCCCGACCCGGCCCTCGTGGCGCCCCTCGTCGTGGCGCTGCTGTCGGATGCCACGGCTCCCCTCACCGGCGCGATCCTCCGCTTCGACGGCACGACCCTCAGCCGGTACGGCTCGACGCTCGAACCCGTCGCCTCCCAGGACGGCGCCTGGACGGCCGCCACGCTGGCCGACCTTCTGAACGCGCAGACCTGACGGTCGCGCGACAACGTCAAGGGGCTCCGCCGTGCGGCGGAGCCCCTTCGTCGCGAGCGGTTCAGTCGACCGCTACGCAGACGCCTTCATTCGAGCACGGCTCAGTGGAGCGGTACAGCTGCAGCCCGTCCGCGTCGATGCCGATGCGCTTGTCGGGCCCGAACACGTACACGCCGTTCGCGCCGATGAACTCCTCACCCGAGGTCAGGTAGTCCTTGATGGCGTCGCCGTCCGTCGTCCCGGTGTCGGCGGCGGCCTGGGCGATGAGCACCGACCAGTCGAAGCTGTTCGCGCCGACGGTGTCGAGCGGAGTGAACTCCGTCTTGTCGAGAGCCTCGAGGTAGCGCGTGACGAACTCCTTCACGACGCCCGTCGTGTCGAGGGACGGATCCAGGAACGTGCGCGCAATCGGGCCGGCGGCGAGTTCCTCGGCGAGCCCGGCCGGCGTCGCCTCGACGATCGCGGGGGTGCCGAGCCCGAGCACGCCGGCCGTCGGCGGGTACCAGCCGAGCTTGTCGAACGAGTTCATCACGGTGACCGCCGGCGTGCCGTACGGCCACAGCACGACCGCATCGACCCCCGCGTTCTGCAACTCGCTCAGCTGGGCCGTCGCGTCGCTCGCCGACGCCGGGAAGCTCGTGCGGACGATCTCGAGGTCGGGGTAGTCCTCCGCGACGATCTCCTCGGTCAGGTCGGCCTGCGCGACCGCGAACGCCGAGGCGTCCTCGACCAGCCCGATCTTGTCGCCGAACTCCGCCACGTAGTCGAGGAGCGGCGTGACGGCCGTGTCGCCGGCGTTGCCCGCGCCCGTCGAGAACGCGTACTTGTAGCGCTTCGAATCGCCCACCTCGCCGAGGACGGCCGCGATGCCGCCCGACGTGCCGCCCGGGATCTTCACCTGGTTCAGAACGTCCTGCACCGCGGGGAACGCCTCGGTCGTGAAGAAGATCGCGGTGGCACCGGCTTGCGCGAGCTCACGCGTCTGCGCGACGGCCGCCGTCGCCTCGCCGGCGGTGTCGCGCTCGACGATCTCGATCGTCATGCCCGGATGCAGCGTCTCGGCGTACTCGGCGCCCGCCTTGAGTCCGGCGAGCGAGTTGATTCCGGATGCCGCGAGCGGACCGGTCAGCGAACCGACGAAGCCGATGGTGAGCTTCTCGGGAAGCTCCGTGCTCTCGCCGGGGGCGGGCTGGCCGCCGCTTCCGTCGCCGCTCGAGCACGCGACGAGCGAGAGCGCCAATGCTCCCGCGATGGCCGCCCCCAGCAGCCCCTTCTTGGTGCGGAACATGTTCCTCCTTGTGTTGTCGGTGCCGTCTATGACAGGTAGGCGGCATGGAGCAGATCCGGAAGCTCCGGGTCCGTGCCTTTGACCTCGTGGACGATGTGACCGTGCCGCAGGACGAGGACGTCCGCCGCGAGGTCCTGGGCGACCTCGAGTCGCTGCTCGACTACGAGGACGGCGAATCCGAGATCCCGCAGCGTCGCGATGATCTCGGTGGTTCGGGCGACGAGCTTCGGCGCGAGGCCATTCGTCGGCTCGTCGAGCATGATGGCCTGCGGAGCCCCGGCGACCGCGCGCGCGATCGCGAGCATCTGCTGCTGCCCGCCGCTCAGCCGTCCCGCGGCGCGGCCGAGGTGCTCCTTCAGCTCGGGCAGCAGGTCGAGCGGTTCCACCGGAGGCTTCGCGCCTCCGCGCGGACGCGCCACGTCGAGGTTCTCGGCGACGGTCATATTCGGGAACACGTGCCGGCCCTCGAGCACGTGGCCGAGCCCGGCGCGGGCGCGGCGGCTCGCGGAGAGACGATCGAGCTCGACGTCGCCGAGGCGGACGCGGCCCAGCGCGGGGGTGAGCCCGCCGATCCCGTGCAGCGTCGAGGTCTTCCCCGCGCCGTTGGCGCCGAGGAGCACGACGCACTCCCCCGGCGCGACCGTCAGGCTGACGCCCTCGGCCGCGACCACGGCGCCGTACCGGACGGTCAGGTTCTCCACGACGAGTTCGCTTGCCATCACACCGTCCCCATGTACGCGGCGCGGACCGCCTCGGCGTCGTGCAGGTCGTCGGGGTGCCCTTCCCACAGCACCCGGCCGAGATCGAGGACGACGATGCGGTCGACGAGTCGGCTGACCATCTCGAGATGGTGTTCCACGATGATCACGGCGACGCCGGCGCGCGCTACATCCTTGACGATGTTCTCCAGCGTCTCGATCTCGGATGCCGACAGACCCGCTGCCGGCTCGTCCAGCAGCAGCACCTTGGGGCAGCGGGCGATCGCCATCGCCGCCTCGAGGAACCGCAGTTGGCCGTGCCCGAGGAAGCGGCTCTCGCGCCGGCCGACCCGCAGGTCGTCGGGGTTGAGCCCACCGGCAACGAGAAGGGCGCGCGCGGCAGCACGACAGGCCGCGACGCGCTGGGGAGAGGCGTCCAGCTGCCTTTGAACGGCGATCTCGATGTGCTCGTCGATGCTCATGCCCGTGAACGTCTTGGGGGTCTGGAACGTGCGCGCGATACCGCGCCGCGCGCTCTCCTGCGGACGCGAGCGGCTGACGTCGACGCCCTCCAGCCACACCGTGCCGGATGACGGGCGATAGTAGCCGCCGATGATGTTGAGCATCGTCGTCTTGCCGGAGCCGTTCGGTCCGATGAGGCCCAGGATCTCGCCCGCGCGCACCTCGAGCGTCACGCCGTCGACCGCCTTCAGGCCACCGAAGCTGCGCTTCACGTCTTCGGCGCGCAGGACGACGTCTCCGGGCGTGCCCGACGCGTCGACAGCCCCATCCGCCTGTCCGCCGGGGTCGGCGTCGGCGGCGACGGTCGGCCCGGCTGAGTCGATCGCGAGGGACTCGCGGACCGGATCCGCCGCGGCGGCCGTGCGGCTGAAGATCCCGCGGGGCCGCAGGCGCATGAGCAGGACCAGCAGCACGCCGTACACGATGATGTTCACGTGCGGGAAGGGTGCCAGCATCAGCGGCACGATTACGAGGATGATGACGCCCACGAGCGGGCCGAGCTGTGACCCGAGCCCTCCGAGGACCGCCATCACGAGGAAGAGGATCGACAGCGAGGGCAGGAACGCGTCCGGCGAGATGTACACCGACAGGTAGGCGAACAGCGCCCCGGCGAGCCCGCCCATCCCGGAGCCGACTGCGAAGGCCGCGACCTTCGTGATGTATCCGCCGATCCCGACCGCGGATGCACCGATCGGCTCGTCGCGCACCGCGGCAGTCGCACGACCCAGGCGGCTCGTGCGGTAACGAGCGTGGAACCAGAACGCCAGGAAGGCGACGCCGAGGATCAGGAGGGGCACGAACCACTCCCACAGCACGTAACTGTCGGGGTCGAACGAGAGGAACGGCGTGATGCCCGAGATCCCGCTGTGGCCGCGCGTGATGTCGTCGAGCGCCACGAGCATGTCCGAGACGACGAGCACCGTGCCGAGTGACAGCATCGCGAGGCCGAGCGCGGCAAGGCGCCCGGCCGGGAGCCCGACGAGGACGCCGACGGCGAGTCCGCTCAGGAGCGCAAGCGGAAGGGTGAGCCAGATCGGCCACATGTACGTGCCCGCGAGGATGCCCGCCACGTACGCGCCTACGGCGAAGGCCGCACCCTGGCCGAGCGAGAGGACCCCCGAGAAGCCGATCGTGACGTTCACGCCGTAGACCGAGATGAGGTACACGCAGATCAGCAGCACGACGTACGCGGGGTACGACAGGGGCCCCGTGACGAGGAGGATCGCGAGCGCGACGGCCACGAGCACGAGACCCTGCACCGACGGCATGACGGCGACCCTGCGCACCGGTGCGGGCAGCCTGTCGAGCACGCGGTCGAGCCCGCGACGGGCGACGTCCTGGACCGCGTAGGTGCCGGTCCGGAGGTTCTCGTGGAATCGCGCCATGGTCACACCTCCCGGACCGGACGGGCGCCGAAGAGGCCGTGCGGCCGGACGACGTAGACGAGGACGAGGAGCGTGAAGACGGCGAGGTTGCCGTACAACGGGCCGATGTACACCGCTGTCGCCTGGCTCACCAGCCCGACGACGAGGCCGCCGATGACGGCGCCCAGGATGCTGTTCATGCCGCCCATCGACACCGCCACGAACCCGTAGAAGAGGAAGAAGATCCCGAGATTCGGAAGCAGGATCTGGGACGACGCGACGAGGAATCCGGTGACCGCCGCGATGAGCGCCGAGATGAGCACCGTGATCTGCGATGCGCGCGCCCGCGAGATCCCGAGTGCCTCCGCGCCCTGCACGTCCTCTCCGACGGCCCGCAGCTCCCGCCCGACGCGCGTCGCCCGGTAGAAGACCGTGAGCAGCACAGCCACCAGGAGGAGCGCGGGCAGGGTGCTGAGCTCCGCCCACGAGACGCGGAATCCCCACAGCGTGAAGGGGTCCGACGGGATGCCGAACGGGAAGTACGTCGCCTCGCCGCCCGCGGGGATCGCCAGGATCTCGGTGAGCACGATGCTCACGCCGAAGGTCGAGAGGATCCACGATACCGCGGAGCCCGACTGCACGAACGGTCTGATCGCGACGACCTCGGTGACGAGCGCCGCGATCAGAAGAGCCGCGAAGCCGAGGAGGAACGCGAGCCACACCGGGACGCCGGCGGCGGCGCTGAGCAGGATGATGATGGGAGCGAGCACGACGAGCTGGCCGTGCCCGAAGTTGATCACGCCCGTGGTCAGGTGGAGGACGGCGAAGGCGACGGCGATGAGACCGTAGATCGCGCCTTGCGAGAGCCCGGGCAACAGGATCGACTGGATGAACTGGTCCATGTGATCGGGCTACCACCTCGAAGGTCGACTCTGACTGCAAGCACTTGTAAACTATATAAAGATTAGAGGAAATGCAACTGTGCCGAAGCTGCGGCTGACCACCAGGACGGACGATGACGACCGACGACACGATGGCCCTCTTCCTGCGCCGATCCCGCACCGGCGCGGAACTCCGGGGCGATTGGAGGGCGCGAGGGTTCCACACCGACGAACGCCTCGGCTGGCTGCTCGAAGATCGCGCGCGGACGATGCCCGATCGGCCCGCGGTGGTGACGCCGACGCGCGAGCTGTCGTACCGCGACCTCCAGTCGCGGGCCGCCGCGATCGCTCGCACACTCGTGGCGCGCGGCGTGCGGCACGGCGACGCCGTGTGCTGGATGCTCCCCACTGACGCGGAGGCGGTGTGCGTCGCATCCGCGATCTGGCGCATCGGAGCCATCAGCTGTCCCATCGTCCCCATCTACGGCATCCGCGAGATGACTGCCGTCATCGACCAGGTCCGGCCGGCCGCCGTGATCACGAACGAGACCGTGCGCGGCCGCTGCCTTCCGGAAGAGTTCGACGCCGTGCTCGCTGCTGTCGGGCACGAGCCGCGCGTGCGACTGCTCGCCGACGGACGGCATGCCGGCTGGCACCCGGCGGACCAGGAAGGCCCGGGAAGCCTGCCCGACGACGTCGAGCCGGCATCCGCCGAGGAGCCTCTGCTCGTGCTCTTCACGTCCGGCACGGAGGCCGACCCCAAGGGCGCGCTCCACTCCACCGCGGGCCTCACACATGAGCTTCGCTCCTGCATCACCGAGTGGGGCATCACCTTCCGCGACCGCATGTTCATGGCCTCGCCCATGACCCACATCACGGGACTGCTCCAGGGCTTCCTCATCCCGACCCGCGTCGGCGGGACGGCCATCCTCCTCGACCGCTGGGACGCGGCCGAGGCGGTTCACCTGATCGAACGCCGGAGCGCCACCTACATGGCCGGGGCGACGCCGTTCCTGCGCGAGCTGCTCGGGGCCTACGAGGCATCGGGCCTCGAGGCGTCGTCGCTGAGGCAGTACTGCTGCGGCGGCGCCGCCGTGCCGCCGCAGCTCATCCGGCAGGCCGACGCGCTCGGCATCGCCGCCTACCGCGCGTGGGGCATGACCGAGCTGCCGACCTCGACGCTCCCCAACGAGCTCGACCCGCTGTGGGCGCGCGCCGAGACGGACGGCCGCCTGGCGCCCGGCGTGGAGCTGCGGGTCGTCGACGACAGCGGGGAGGATCTCGGCGCCGACGAGGAAGGTCGCCTGCTGCTGCGTGCGCCCGAGATGATGATCGGCTACCTGCGCCCGACGGGGTCGCGCCCCGCCATCGACGAAGAGGGCTGGCTCGACACCGGCGACGTCGGATGCCTGGGCTCCGACGGCTATGTCCGGATCACCGGCCGCACGAAGGACATCATCAACCGGGGCGGAGAGAAGTTCAGCGTGCGCGAGATCGAGACGCACCTCGCCGCCCACCCCGGTGTGGAGGCGGTCGCCGTGCTCGCCGTGCCCGGAGGCCGGCTCGGCGAGCGGATCGGCGCGCTCGTCGTCGGCAGCCCCGACCTCGGAGTCGAGAGCCTCGGCGAGTACGTCGTGTCGCACGGCCTGTCGAAGCAGAAGCGCCCTGAGATCGTCGTGGTCGTGGACGCGATCCCCACCAACAGCACGGGGAAGATAGACCGGAGGGCCGCCCTCGCGCTTCTCGATCAGGCTGCGGCCATCCGAGCGTGAGGGCTCGTCAGCCGCGGATGGGAGCCTCCGTGGTCGAATGGGCGGCAGCGGAGAACGTCGAGGAGAAGCCGCGCGAACGCACCGCCCGCCGGAACCGGTCGAACGTCTCAGGCTGCGTCCACGGCATCCGCAGGCGGGGCTGAAGGCCCGCGACGATCAGGGCGAGGTCGTGCTCGTACGTGAGTCCGATCGCCCCGAACACCTGCTGACACGCGCGCAGCGAGCGGCGCGCGACGTCGACCGCGTGCCAGCGCAGCGCCAGCGCGTCGACCATCGACTCATGCGGATGCTCGACCGCGCGCCACAGCGTGAACTGGGCGAGGCTCTGCAGTCCGTAGAGCTCCGCGACCGTGTCTGCGAGGCGGAATCCGACAGCCTGGAACTCGATGATCGGCCGCGAGAACTGGACGCGATCGCCCGCGTAGCGCACCGCGAGCTCCAGCGCGGTCTCGAGCGCGCCGAGCACGTAGTACGCGGGGAGGACGAGCGCGAGTGACCGCCTGGACGTCGAGGCATCCGCCGGGCCGCCGTCCAGCGGCTCGCCCGGCCTGCAGACGAACGCTCCCAGGGGCGCGCCCAGCGGAGCCGCGAGCCCGGCGACGCGCCGCGGACCTTCGTCCCGGAGGGCGATCCATTCGGGGAAGAGGTCGCCGTGCTCGATCGACCCCGCCGCTCCCGTGAGGACGAGCGGCGGCTTGCCGTCCTCCGCGAGCACCATCGCCTCGACCGGGAGCGGCAGGAGCGCGGCGCCCGCGCGGCGGCATGCCTCTGCGGCCTGGAGGGCCGACTCGACGTCGAGCGCCGCGTCGAGTCCCTCGAGCATCTCCGCGAAGGCATCGCGGAGCGGAAGTCGGGTGTCCGGGTCGTCGAGTGCTGCGCGCATCGCCGGCAGGCCGGCGACGGGTCCGACCAGGTGCTGGACCGCGTCGGAGAGCTCGGCGGCTTCGGAGGGTGTGTCGAGACGCCGACCCTTGCGGAGGGCGCTCACGAGGCGGGTCTGAAGCATCTCGGTCGTCCCCGAGGCGATGGTCGCACCCTGGGAATAGCGCCAGGCGAGCTCCGCGAGGCCGCCGAACGGGGCGTGCGGGGAGTCGCGATCGTCGAAGAACTCGTCGCCGAGAGCGTCCGAGGCGACGTCCGCGGCGACCTGGTCCGCCCGCGTCGTGAGCAGGCGCGCGGCACTGGCCTCGAAGTCGAGTGCCCCCTCAGCCCCCTGGGAGTCGAGCGTGCGCCGGCACACGAGACGCGACACGCGGTTCGCGACCCGCGCCTCGAGCCACCTCTGCTCCATGACCTCGCCCCCCGTGCTCCGCACGCGAGGCTCGACGAGCGCCAGGAGACGATCCGATCGTGCGTAGCGCGCGATGCCCACGCGTTCATGCGAGAGCGCAGCGCGGATGACGCGCCATCCGCCGCCCACCTCGCCGAGGACCTCCGACCGTTCGGCCCGCACGTTGTCGAGGAACACCTCGTTGAAGTGCTGTGCCCCCGGCAGGCCGTCGATGGGACGGACGAGGATGCCGTCCCGCGACATGGGGAGAAGGAAGACCGTGATCCCGGCACGCGGGTCGTCGGACTCGGTGGGCACGCGCGCGAGGAGGTAGCACCAGTCGGCCCATCCGGCCCACGACGTCCAGATCTTCTGCCCCGTGATCCGGAATCCGTCGCCGTCGGGTTCGGCCCGCGTTCGCAGCGCGGCGAGGTCGGAGCCGGCATCCGGCTCGCTGAAGCCCTGGCACCAGATCGCGCTGCCCTCGGCGATCGCGGGCAGGTGGAGCGCCTTCTGCTCGGGGGTGCCGTGCTCGATGATCGAGGGGCCGATCCAGTTCGGCCCGTAGTACCGTGCCCCGCGAGGCTCACCGTAGGCCCACATCTCCTCCCGGATGACGATGCCGTGGTCGAGCGGCATGCCCTGTCCGCCGTACTCGACCGGCCACTCGGGCACCAGCAGGCCGCGGCGGGCGAGCTCGACGCAGAACTCGTCGCTGATCGCCTGATCGCGAGGATCCTCCGTGAATGGCCCGACCCAGTCCGCAGGAAGCCGGTCCGCGATGAGCGCGCGCAGCTCGTGCCGGAGCTCCGCGGGCCCGTCGTCGTACATGAAGGTTGGGGTTCGCGCCATTCCAGTCCTCTGCTCATCCAGTGAGACCGCTTCCTTACTATCTTTATAAAGATATATTCCTTAAGCGTGCCACCCACAAGACCCTCAGCGCCTGGCCCTCCGCACGCTGGCTAGTCTGAGTGCGGGAGGTGCCCGTGACCCGCAGCAGACGCCTGTCGATCGACCCGATCGCCGAAGCCCAGCGCCAGTGGGTCGCGCACGGGTGGACGGATGCCGCGCCCGGCATGTCGCTCGTGACGTCGATCATGCGCGCGCACCAGCTCATGCTC